>LFRM01283504.1_pt4 | contig 42815 bp, 26 predicted proteins | sample 618341 | NCBI WGS metagenome assembly LFRM01 (sample SAMN03654438, study PRJNA283298) | anaerobic digester metagenome | isolation source: pool of bioreactors CSTR01a, CSTR02a, and CSTR03a thermophilic anaerobic... | place: Denmark: Kgs. Lyngby | collected 2014-05-21 | reverse complement strand
GGCTAAGGCTTCAACTACTTCCCAGCTTACACCAATACCGGCATTGGCACTGGTAGACCAGCCAGGAGCACCTCTACCTGCAACCCTGTTTTCATCAGCAGGGAACTGGAAGTCAAAGTAATTAGCAATCTGATTGTTTTCAAAGTCGTAAACAGTACCTACGCCAACTTTAGCTCCACCAACATAAGAAGCATAAGCTCTGGAGTAGTAAGGATCGCCTTCATAATCTTCGTTAACCCAATCTTCTGCAAAGGCATCAGCATAAAGGAAGTCTACCATGCTGACTGGAATACCATGGTGGAACTTGCTGTCACGTAAGCCGTAAACACCTTTAGAGAATGATTTTTTACCTGGGCCAACTTCAACCCATTCTTTAGTAGCTGAATCATACATAAGAGCATTAGCTGGTACCTCAACATGGCCAACCAATTCGCCCTCTTCATCTCTGGTTACATTGCTCTCTACATCAATTGGATATACTGTAGCAAACTCAAACATACCAGATGCAGGACTTTCAAAGGCTGGTGCATCATAAAGTGGTTCTACAATATACCGTGAATAGGTATCATTAAATCCATCAGGGCCTACAGGGTCCCAGGCACTCATGAAGAGACTACCTTGGGCTGAGAACTGAGTAGCTCTGACAACTTTGTCCTTGGTATCGGCAGTAACCAAAGTATACTTGGATAAGCCATCACCAAGACCATAGGCAAAACGCTCATTAAATCTATCTTTGTTAGCAACAAAATATTGGTTCTGATAACAGAGGTAAATACGGATACCATCTTCCAGGCCAAGTTCCAGACCCTTCAGAGCCAGATCCCAATATTCTTCCTCTGTCAGGAATTTACCATTATAAGCTGCTTGAGTTAATCTATCGATTTCCTCATTTTCGTATTTCCAGCCATCAGAGAAACCTCCAGGCATATATCCATACCACGGGGCATACATCTGGGCTACAATATGTTCCCAGAAACGTCTGGTTGCACCAGCACCCCAACCTTCTGTATAAATGGTGTATTCCCAATTTTCAGGGCTTCCACCATAAACTACAGGAGTACTCTTTGTACGATCCCAGAGTAATCTTTCTACTCTAATTCCTGCTTTCTCAATCTGCTGGCTGATATATTCACCAGCTCTTAATCTACCATTTGGATCGTCAACTCTGATATAGAACTTTATTGTTACGGGTTCGCCATCATAGGTCCACCATTGACCTTCTTTTTTCAGTCTTCCCTGGTTCTCTGGCAGAGCAGCTGCTTCTTCCATGGCAGCATTGATATCTGCAAGAGCTCTTTCTTCATCACCTTCAGGAGTAAAACCAAACTTGGCAGCCAATAGATTGTACCTATAGGTTCCTGGCTGTCCCGGAGTAGCCATGGTATACATTACTCCCCCAGCACCACCCAGGATTTCGTCAACTATATATTGCCTGTTAATTAAAAAGTTCATGGCAAATCTTACTTCCTTCATGGCAAAGGGGTTAAATATAGTTTTTCCATCCTTCTCAAAGGTATATGGTGCTACATTTGGGTAAGGGTTAATCTGTAGGCTCCAGCTTCCAGATGGTACATCATAAATCTCCAGCTTGCTTAAAATGTCTGGACTGAGACCACTAATTATATTTCCATCAACACCATAATAGAAAATATCAGTGGTTCCTGCTGCTACGTCGTTAATACCAATGTTCTCGTCCATTCTGACGTCAAAATAAACCTTGTCTGGTACTGGCCCCTTTTGGGCGAAGACAAGTACTGACATCATTAGTACAAGAAACGCCACCAAACAAAACTTCAAACCTCTCCTCATAAAACAAACTCCTCCTCTACTTTTTATATATTGTATATTATATATCCTTTTATTCATTTTTTCAACTGTTACTTAGAATTTTTATTCTCTGGTGATTTTATAAGTACTTTATTATCTTCTTTTTCCAGTATAGCCTTATCTTTTATGCCCAGTTCTTTCAAATATTCCTCCGGTATCTGCAGCCTGCCGGCAGAGTCTACCACAACATATTTGCTATGGGTCTCATCCCCAGCAGCTGTATAATCTATATTACTATAATCCAGATCTATATTCCGGACACTCTCTGTGCTTATTTTACCATCCCGGATTTCCACTGCCCTGTCTACAGCACCAGCCAGACTACGGTCATGGGTTACTACAATTACAGTTGTCCCATATTCCCGGGAAACCCGTTTGAAGACCTGAAATATCTCTGCACCTGTTTTAGAATCCAGGGAGCCGGTGGGCTCATCACCCAGCAATATGGCTGGCCGGTTGGCCAGGGCTACTGCTATGGCTACCCTCTGCTGCTGGCCTCCTGACATTTCCGCCGGTTTATGACTTATCCAGTCTGAAAGCCCTACTGCTTCCAACAATTCCCTGGCCCAGGCCTTATCCTGGCCCTGGCCCTTTAATATCATCGGCAATTGTACATTTTCCAGGGCAGTAAGATAAGGCACCAGGTTTCTACTGGGATTTTGCCAGACAAAACCAATAGTATCCCGCTTATAGAGGATTTTATCCCGATAGCTCATTTTATTGATATTCCAGCCATTAACGAAAGCCCTACCCCCTGTTGGAGTATCAAGACCACCCAATATATTCAGTAAAGTGGATTTACCACTTCCACTACTACCAATTATCCCTACCATTTCCCCCTTCTTAATCTTCAGTTCCAGGCCCTGTAAGGCAAAGACCTCTTGATCTGCAATCTTATATATTTTCACCAGGTTTTCACATTCTATAATGTATTCATCTTTTATTGTAGCCAATTCCTGTTGGCTAAAGATATTATTATATATCCTCTTAAAAAGACCACTGACTCCTTCTCCAGTCTTAGTAGCAGGCAAGGCTATACCTCCTCTCCCAGTTTGATAGCTTCATGGAGCTTTAACTTGATTAAGATAAAGGCCAGGATCAATAAACCTATTATCAGGGAAATACCCAGGATAATCAGTATATTACCTATATCACTTCTCTGGATAACGATTCTAAAGCCAGGTACAACTCCCTCCAGATTCTGGCTGACCTGTAAGAAGGGTAAAAAGATCTGGCTGACAATCACCCCAAAAAGAGTACCCAGGCCAAAGCCAAAACTAACAGTCAGGAACTGTTCCAGAGAAAGTATTGTTACTAACTGGGATATAGATAAGCCAATTGCTCTCATGACTCCAAACTCCAGCATTCTTTTTCTCAAGGACAGGAAATTGTAGAGGAAAAAGCCCATAACAGTAATCAGGACTGCTACTGCAAAGCTAATGGATAAAATACCGAAAATACCCATCCGTTCCGGGTTTCTTCTGCCTTCAACCAATCTGTTTCTAACATCCTTAATATTGGTAACATAAATCCCTTCTTCTGTTAATTCATCAACAATGGCCTGTAAAGAGGCATCCTCTTCCAGAGACAGCCAGACATTATAAGGCTCTATTATATACTGGGCCTGAACAAAATCTAAATTAGCCACCAATAAGGGAAAAGAAGAGGGATAGATGGTTGGCCAGTAATCTATTACTCCAGCAACAAAGAAGTCAATAGCATTAAATCCTATCCTGAAAGAAACTGTCTCCCCTAATTTTAACTGGTTTTTCTCAAAGAACTCCCGGTTTACCAGTACTGCATCCTCATAATCAATTAATAGATTAAGATAATAGTAGAGATGTTGTTCTGTCAAATCATCCCTGAACCAGCTAACATGGGCAAAATCTACCGGATCTATAGCCATCAGGGTCCCATTAGCCAGATTTCTGCCACCTATACTGATATTGCCTCTCCTGGTCAAGACCCGGGCTGCATTTTTAACCCCACTTAATTCTTTATGGATATGAAAGGGGGGTTCAAAGATTACTTCCTTATCACTGCTGACCAATTGACCCTCTGCAGTATAAGTCGGTGTATCAAAATGCCATTTTTCTGTCAAAACAACATCAGCCCCATGTTCATACATCAAACTATCTATGAAATTCTGTTCCAGGGTTCGGGCAATAGATGAGCTGTAAATTCCCAGTGAAACAGTCATGATGATAAAAAAGATCAAAGGTGAATATTGGCCGGAGTTCCTGAAAAATTGCCGCAGGGTAACTGTTAAAGATACTTCCGGCAATTGTTCTACAAAAAAGGAGAAAAACCGTATTAGCCAGGGCATGACCCTTAAAGATATGAGGCCAGCAGTGGCCAGGAATAAGACAGGGATCAGGAACAACATTGGATCCAGGATATGCTGGCTCCCGGCACTGGCTCCATTCTGTAAATTAACTATCTGCTTGCTTAATTCCCTATAACCATAAATACTGAAGATAAGAAAAAACACATCTAAATAATACCTTTGCCAAAAGGGTTTCCGGTTTTCCCGGGCAATTTTCTGCTTATAGGAAACGATACTCTCACCAGCTGCTGGAACTACCAGAAAGAGACAGCTGCCCAGGGCTGCTGCTATAGTAAGGAAAATATAGTAATGGGCATCTGGCGGTATAATCACCGGCAGTGGCTCCCGGGAAACAAAATCAAGAAAACCAGCAGAAGCACCCATTAAACGGGCTATCAACAGGCCCAGTTGAGGCCCTGCGAAAATAGCAAAGAGTCCCAGAAAGCCCCATTCCAACAAATAAGTCACTACTATCTGGAAGATACTGCCCCCTCTACTTCTAAGTAAGGCAATCTCATTACTCCTCCTCTTAATGGTCAAACTGGCTGTCAGTATTATGTAATAAAAAATCATCCCTAAAACCGGCAGGCTTAAAATTAGCAGGAGCTTTTTCAGGGCTGCACCCTGTTCGATTAAAGGCTCCAGGCTGAGTATGGATGATTGGTTAATCCTGATGGTATTGGAAATATTCCTGATTTCTGTTTCCAGTCTTTTGAACTTACCAATTATATGGTCCAGCTGGTGATAACGAACAGGTTCATAATCCATGTTCCAGAACCAGGTATATTTGTAAGGACTGGTATCATCCCTCTTAATCAAGTTTTCAAAGACTTCCTCTGCTATAAAAAAAGTATTGTTAAAGGGGGGCCTTTCCACCCAGACCGGTTGATTGTAATCATCTTTTTTTACCCTGAAAATCCCCACTACCTTAAAATCCAGGTATTTTCTTTCCTCATACTTCCCGGTTTCCAGGGGAAAACGATAAATCTTATCCAGGTTAAGATTCAAATCATAACTGGCATTTTCATCAATAACTACTTCAATAGGTTCTCCTGCAAGAGGGATATCATTAGTAAACCATCTCCCGGAGACCAGGTCTACCCTTTCTTCCAGGCCAGTTAAGAAGGCAAAATCCATATACCTATTCCTGGTTTCCTCCAGGGGATCCAGTGGTAGAACAGGCTTTCTGTCTGTTCTACCTGTCTTGGAAAAATGTAATACCTCTGTACCAAAAACCTCTGGTACTGACTTTTGCAGTATTTTATCCAGCTGGAGATATTGCTCATAGGCTTCTTCCCGATCCCGCCACTGATTTTCAGATAACAAAGGATGATAGTCATACCATTGTTCATCACTGATCTGTATTGTACCTGGGGGATAATTACTGCTACTACTCCTCTGCCATCTTTCCAACATAACTGTCTGTAATACTCCATCAGTATAGATAGGAATACAGGAGGAGATTGCTACAGCAAGGACTAAACCTGCCAGTAAAACTATTTCCAGGCGCCAATTCTTTAAGATTTGTTTAAAGACCATCCAGAATACTGTAAAAATAGCCACATCTTCACCTCCTGATATTACCTGGTAATGATCTCCTGTCCTTCCTCCAAGCCTTCCAATATTTCTACTTTGGTATCAGTAGTAATTCCCAATTTGACATCTATTTCCCGGCGATAATCTCCGTCTTTGACTACAACAAAGGTCCTGCTACCATACTCCCTGATGGCTGCTGGAGGCAGTAATAGGGTATTTTCCCTTTCCTGAATAATTATAGAAGTTGGCAATAAGGCATTATACCTTAAGAGTTGTTCTGGTGATAGCTTAGCCTCAGCCAGGAGCTCTTCAAGACCAGTAATCTCCAAACGCACCCGTAAATCAGGCTGGCCTGGTGCAATCTGTGCCGAAGCTGATGGTACTCTGGTCACCTCTGCTGGTAACCAGTTATTTTCTCCAAACTGTATTTTTGCCTTTAAACCGGGAACAATTCTACTTAGATTCCTCTGGTTAACATTCATCTGTAACTCCAGCTTGCCAGGATCAGCAATGACCATGACTTCTGCAAACTCTTCTACCATTGCCGTTTCCCGGACAGACAAGGAGGCAATTCTACCATTAAAGGGTGCATAGATGGTAGAGGCATCCAGGATGCTTTCCAGCCTGTCTATTCTCAGTTTTGCCTTTTCGTAATCTATTTCTTTTAGGCGCAGGTCATAATCACTGACAAGGGTACCATGGAGAAATCTCATTCTTTCCAGTTCCAGTTCCATCTTCTCTATATCCAGCCTGGCCATAGCCAGTTCATTTTCCAGATCTCCTATCTCAAGTCTGGCCAGAACCTGTCCCTCTTCTACCCATTCGCCATAATCCACCAACACCTCTTTTACCCTGCCACTTTTGGCAAAATATAAAGATTTTTCATTTTTAGCTGCTACCCGGGCCAGGCCAGTAATTTCTTCTGCTATGTATCCCCTTTCTACCTTAACCACATTTATTCTCGGGGCCGGAGGATCTTTAAGCACCGGTGCTTCACTGACCCTTTCCTCCGGGAACAAAGAACAGGCACTTAAGAAAATAATGCTTATTAATAATAATAAAAAGATACTGAAAAATTTTTTTGCTCTTCTCATGATACTACCACTTCCTCATTAATAATTCTTCCATCCATTATCTCATAAATAAGATCACCATACTCCATAACTGCCGGGTCATGAGTAACCATGCAGATAGTTACTCCCCCTTGAGATAAATTTTTAAACAATTTCATTACCTTCATAGAGGTATTATGATCCAGCTCACCGGTTGGTTCATCAGCCAGGATCAGGTCTGGTTTGTTGGCCAGGGCCCTGGCTATACCTACCCTTTGTTGCTCTCCACCACTTAATTCAAAGATCCGGTGATCTGCCCTTTTTTCCAGGCCTACCATTTTGAGACACTCATAAGCCCTTTCTCGCCTTTCTTTCCTGGAAAAATGGTTTATACGCATAGGTAATTCTACATTCTCAAAAGCTGTAAAACTCTGGATAAGTCCATAGGTTTGAAATATAAAACCAATCTTTTTCCTTCTAATTCTGGTTAGCTCACTTTCCGGATATTGGCCCAATTCTTTTTCCTGGAAATAAACCTTTCCACTACTAGGCTGATCCAGGCCACCCATAATATTTAAAATAGTGGTTTTCCCCGAACCAGAAGGTCCTTTAATAATTACCAGCTTTCCGGAAGGAATTTTTAAATTAATATCTTTTAATGCTTCAACAGAACGGCTCCCACTTCGGTAAATCCGACTCACATCCTTTAATTGTATAAGATATTCGGGAATTCTTTCTGTCATCTTAAGCCACCTCCATTTCTGTAAAAATCTATGATTTATCCCCCATATTTGCCATTACCTTGCTTTCTACCTTGCTGATACTCTTCCTGGAAATCCGGGCCATCCAGTATACGGGTAAACTGATAGCAAGAAAGGGTAGTAAACTGGGCAAGAAATAAAATAGTATTGCCAGCAGAGCTAAACCAAGAATTATCTGGAAGACCTCCAGAGGGGTTAAAAAGACATAAAAGAGAGCATTTTTTATGATATACCGGATTTTTATCTCATATTTTATAAGTAGGGGAAAGAGATAAATTAAATCCAGGAGATAAAAAAAGATTAAAAGATAAATAAAATACTTAATTAAGATATTATTCCAGCCAGCACGGTTTCTAAAATAGTCCAGATCAATATATAAAACTATAGCAATTAATAAAAGTATCAGGCCGATGATATTGGCCCTGATAAAGTATTTTTTATAAAAATACCAGTATTCCTTAAATATCCTTATGTTCTCCTCTCCACTTAAGAGTTTATCCATTATCCCAAAAAGGGCAGCAGTTGCTGGCATGACACCAAAAATTCCCAAGCCCAGCAGCGAAAAAATTACCCAAAAAAAATTGGCTAAAACTAATTTAGTAAGCCATTCAGCTATTTTATATATATTACTTTCAGGATCAAATATATTAAAGTCCATCTCTACCTCCTTGAATAACAAATTCATTTTTCCACACTTTTTCACAATTAATAATTTACTTCTCTAAAATCATTATAATTCCTTCAATTAAATTAAGTTTAAATTTTTTTGCTATTCAATATAAAATTAGATATAATTTTTTATAGAGATAATTTATTAGATTCTATTTAAAGAAGGTTTATTTACAAATAGAAAGGAGAAGTATCAACTTTATGACTAATATCAGCAGCATTTTGAAGATTTTTTATAAACCTGGACAGGTCTTTAGAGAGACTAAGGATAATAAAATTAACTGCCTCCTCCCCCTTCTCCTCCTCATCCTGATTTATTTTGTAGCTTCTTATTTACTGGTTTCCACCCTCATAATACCGGACCATTTAAATAAACTGGAAACCAATACATATTTGAGCCAGGAAGAAAAGGATAAGGCCCTGGATTATTTCTTAAGTCCTTTTCATAATTTTTCCACATTCCTTTCTACTGCTTTCTCAAACCTTATTTATTACCCTATCTTAAGCTTTTTCTTAACCCTTTTACCTCTCTTATTTGGTGGAAAAGCTATTAAATACTTTAAGATCTTTTCTTCTGTAATCTATATAGGAATTATCAAGAGTATTGGTTTTTTATTGGATACTTATCTAAAACTTAAATATCTTTCCCTGGATATTGGTTTAAACCTGGCCTTGTTTTTTGAAAGCTCCAGTCTTTATTTAAATTCATTCCTGGCAAAAATAAATATCTTTGACTTCTGGCTCCTTATCCTACTGACAATATTATTATCTGTATATTATGAGTATAGTAAAAGAAAATCATTTCTGATCTGCTTTTCTTTCTGGACAATAATAAAAGTCATTTTGGCATATTTTGCCTATTTAAAAGAGATAATATAAACTGGCGATCCCGCAGAAAGGACTTGGTTGAATGGACAATCTTACTAACAAACTTAAAGAAGTATTATCTTCAGTTTTACCTATAACTATACTGGTATTATTATTAAACTTTACCATCTTACCTCTGGAAAGGTCCTTGCTTATACCTTTTCTTATTGGGTCAATATTAATTATTATTGGCCTGACGATTTTTTTGCTTGGTGTTGATATTGGCATTACTCCTGTTGGTAAACTCATGGGCTCAAGCCTGGCCAGGACCAATAAATTATGGGTCATTATAATTGCCGGGTTTATGCTGGGTTTTATTATTTCCATTGCTGAACCTGATCTTCATATACTTGCAGGACAGGTTGACCTGGTTAGCTCTGGAATTATCCCCAAGTTTAGTATTGTATTGGTAGTTTCTATAGGTATCGGGATCCTGCTCTTTACTGGTTTTATCAGGATACTTTATAATATCTCCATTTCAATCATGTTAACCATAATTTATCTAGTCATTTTTCTCTTGTCTTTATTCGTATCTCCAGAATTTCTGGCTACAGCCTTTGATGCCTCTGGTGCTACTACAGGAGCTTTAACAGTGCCCTTTGTCCTGGCTCTGGCAGCTGGTATCTCTGCATTGAAGAAAGATTCAAGATACTCTGAAGAGGACAGTTTTGGCCTGGTTGGTATTATTTCAGCAGGGGCTATTATCGGTGTTTTACTGATGGGAAGCTTTAGTGGGGTTAAAGAAATTTCCGGGGAATTAAATATAAATCATGCAAGTACTGGTTCCCTTTTATTACCCTTTATAAAGGAGCTAGGTCTTGTTACCAGGGATATCCTCCTGGCCTTATCTCCTTTTTTATTTATCTTTCTTACCTTTCAAAAAATTTCATTCCATCTGGACAAGAAAGCCTTTCAGGGAATTCTAAAAGGCCTTTTCTATACATTTCTTGGTTTAGTCTTATTTTTAGTTGGGGTAAATGCTGGCTTTATGGAAGTTGGTAATGTTGTTGGATACAGGCTGGCTTTAATGGAAAACAAAACAATCTTACTCATCTTTGCCTTCACAGTGGGTTTGCTGACAATATTGGCCGAACCAGCTGTCCATGTCCTCACTCAACAAATTGAAGAGGTTACCAGTGGTTATGTGAAACGAAAATTAGTTTTTTTTGCCCTATCTATTGGAGTGGGGCTGGCAGTAGCCCTGTCTATATTGAGAATCTTAAGTCCGGCTATACAATTATGGCACTATCTTTTGCCAGGCTATATTGTAGCAATAATTATGAGCCATTATACTCCTAAGTTATTTGTAGGAATTGCTTTTGATTCAGGTGGGGTGGCCTCTGGTCCCATGACTGCAACCTTCATCCTGGCCTTTGCCCAGGGAGCAGCCCGGGCCACAGAAGGGGCCAATGTACTCATAGATGGTTTTGGCATTATTGCAATGGTTGCCTTTACCCCACTAATAGCTTTACAGACCCTTGGCCTTGTTTTCAAATATAAATTAAAAAAACAGGAATTAAAAGAAGCCTAAATACCCCTTATCCCCGCTATACTTGAATAGTCACTTATTTATATAGTATAATATAGGTATTATGTACTTATAAAAGAAAAAATAAGGAGGTCATCCTGCCTGTTTCAAAGCCAGGATAATTTTACCCTAATTACTTAACAAATTAATTTTATAATATTATAAGAGAAGGAAGTGATGTAGATTTGAACATAATAAAGGAAAAATTTAAAGAAGGCCTCTCCGTAGTACTACCAATAGCAGTACTTGTCCTGGTTTTAAATTTTACTATAATTCCTCTGGAAAAAGCCTTATTAATTCGTTTTATTCTCGGTGTAATATTAATGCTTTTAGGCCTGCCAATATTTTTATTAGGTGTTGATATAGGAGTTACCCAGATCGGTAATTTGACAGGCCATACCCTGGCCAGAAGCAATAAATTCCTCTTTATTTTGCTTGCTGGTATTATTATGGGCTTTATCATTTCCCTTGCTGAACCAGGCCTCCATGTCCTTTCCGGACAGGTGGATTTTGTTTCAGCCGGTCAAATATCCAGAACGAGTATCCTTTTAACAACTGCACTTGGTATAGGAATCCTCTTAGCAATAGCTGCCTTGAGGATAGTCTACAATATAGCACTGGATAAACTCTTATTTATCCTCTATGGAATTATATTCATACTTGCTATTTTTGCCAGTTCTGAATTTCTGGCTATCTCCTTTGATGCTGCTGCTGCTACTACTGGAGCCATGACTGTCCCCTTCTTTCTTGCTATAGCTGCAGGGATAGCTGCCATGAAAAAGGACACACAGGCAGCCGAAAGGGATAGTTTTGGCTTAGTTGGAGTTACAGCAACAGGTGCTGTTCTAGCTGTTCTTATAATGAGTATCCTGGGGAAAAGCAGTATAGATGTAGCAGAACTTGAATATACACTACCCCATACTGATTCAATTATAGGGCCTTTTATAGTACAGATACCCCTTGTTCTAAAAGACGTTTTTCTTTCTATATTGCCAATCCTGGCTATTTTTCTTGTTTTTCAGAAAATATCTTTTCATCTGGAAAAAAAAGCCTTTAGAGCTATCTTAAAAGGCCTCATTTATACTTTAATCGGACTAATATTACTCTTAGTAGGGGTAAATGCTGGTTTCCTGGATGTAGGTAGTATTGTAGGATATGAGTTGGCTTCGATGGATAATGCTCCGCTTCTATTGATTATTGGTTTTATTATAGGTTTTCTAACTATACTGGCTGAACCCTCAGTCCACGTATTAACACATCAAATTGAAGACATTACCAGTGGTTCTGTAAGAAGAGTCCTGGTACTGGCAGCCCTTACTATCGGTGTTGGACTCTCTATTAGTCTTTCTATGTTAAGGATTATCATCCCTAAGATTCAATTCTGGCATTATATTATACCCGGTTACCTGCTTGTGCTGATTTTGACCCGTTTTACACCAAAACTTTTTGTGGGTATTGCCTTTGATGCAGGTACTGTTGCTTCAGGCCTGATGGCCACTACCTTTATTCTATCTTTTGCCCAGGGTGCTGCCGGGGCAGTAGAAGGGGCCAATGTCCTGGTCGATGCTTTTGGTATAATAGCAATGGTCACTTTAGTACCACTGCTTACAGTACAGGTGCTGGGACTGATCTTTAAAAAGAAATCAGGAGAAAGGAGCCTGGGAAAAGGTGAAGGATAATAAAATATTTGACCTGATCGTTACAGTTGTAGACTTTGGTTTAGGAAGTAAAGTAATAAAAACTGCCAGGGAAAGTGGAATTTCCGGAGGAACTATTTTTCTTGGTACCGGTACTGTAGATAATCGCCTCCTGGAAATTCTATCCCTGGATCATGTCAGGAAAGAAATTGCCATCATGGTTACTGAAAGTTCCGTGGCCTATGAAGCCTTGGATAAACTAAATGAAAAGTTTCATTTTGATAAACCTAACCACGGTATCGCTTTTATTATCCCTGTAAGCGAAGTTTATGGGACAAGGGATAGTGTTTCTGAAACTATTATAAAGAAAGACAGGGGAGATGAAAATACCATGTATAAAGCCATCTTTACTATTGTAGATAGAGGTAAGGGAGAAAATGTGATGGATGCTGCCAAAAGTGCTGGCGCCAAAGGTGGTACCATCATCAATGCCAGAGGTTCAGGGATCCACGAAACCGAGATCTTATTCTCAATGCCTATAGAACCAGAAAAAGAAGTAGTCATGATTCTGGCCAAAAATGAAATAGTAGATAATATTACAAGTACTATCAGGGAAGAGCTCAAAATCGATGAGCCCGGTATGGGAATTATGTTTACCCTGGATGTAAGTAAAAGTTATGGATTAAAAGCATAACAAGATAAAATAAAGTTTTAATAAAAATACAGGATACTTAAAAAGGCTGTTTTAAACAGCCTTTTTGCATTTTACATTATTCTGATTACTTTTTAAGCTTAACCCAGGACCAGGTCTACCTGGTTTTCCTCCTGCATGATCTCCAATGGAATCAAATTACCCTCCACCAATTCCCCATTTACTCTCAGCTCTTTTATACCAGTGCTCACCCTATCTGGATTTTTCACCTCAATATAAAAATCCTTATTCCTGAACCTGCGGTATATTTTATAGGATTCCCATTCCCGGGGTATAACTGGATCAACAATCAGGCCATCATAATCAGGCCTAACTCCAAGAATATACTGGGAAATAGCTACAAAGCTCCAGGCAGCAGTTCCTGTCAACCAGGAATTCCTGGCCCGGCCAAAATGATAGGGGTGTTCCTTACCGGTTATAAATTGACAATAAACATAGGGTTCCATGGTATATTGATCAGCTATATCATTATGTCTGGCCGGTAAATAGGAAAGATAATATTCAAAAGCCCTGTCTCCATTGCCTAACATGGCCTCTGCAATNNGCCCAGGTATTGGCATGGCAGAAGATGGCTCCATTTTCCTTAAGGCCTACAGGGAAAGAAGTAATTGCTCCTACTTCCTCATCATAGATTCTGAAAGCCGGATAGTTTAGTAAGAGGCCATGCTCTGTAGCCAGGTATTTATTGACACTCTCCATGGCTTTATGAGCTTTTTCATCTTTAAAGGCACCGGATACAACTGCCCAACTCTGGGTATTCAAAAAGATTTTAGATCCCTCACTTGCTGCAGAACCCAATTTCCTGCCACTATCCAGGTAAGCCCTGATAAACCATTCACCATCCCAGGCTTTACTATCTAGATTAGCCCTGATAATTTCAGCATATTCTTCATAATGCTTCCTATCTTCTTCTGCCCCTTTTCTTGCTGCTATCTCCAGAAACTCCTGGAGAGCCCTATAAAAGAGGAAGGTAGACCAGATACTCTCCCCTTCTCCCTTCAAATTAATACAGTCATTCCAGTCAGCAGCCATACCATAGAGGAACCCTTCCGGCCCCCTATGCTTCCAGGAAAATTCCAGGGCCTGTTTCAGATGTTCATATACAGTACCCTCTCCCTGGTCAGCATAGGGTACCCTTTCTTTAAGGAAATCCATATCTCCTGTTTCCCTTAAATAGGCACCGAGAGATAAGAGGAGCCAGAGGTGATCATCAGAGTAAATTTTTTCCCTGGGAACCCTATTATGGTGACCCTGTTCCAGTACAAGGGGTTGGAAATTGTGGATGGCATAACCCTCACTTAACTGGGCCCGCAAAAGGTGAATAAGTTTTTCCTTTACCTCACCCGGTATGGAGTGGACAACACCCAGGGTATCCTGATTGGTATCCCTGTATCCTATACCATCCCGGCCGCCTGCTTCATTAAAAGAAGCAGACCGGGACCAGTTAAAGGTCATATGGCACTGGTACTGGTTCCAGATATTTACCATGGTATTGACTTCAGCAGATGGGGTCTCACAACTGTAATAACTCATCCTCTCCTGCCAGTATCCCTGTACAGCCTGGAATTCCTTTTCAACAGCTTCTTGCTTACTATATTTCTCCTTATAAGCCTTTCCTTCTTTCTTTGCATCCCCAATACCGACAATAAATAAAAGCCATTTCTTCTCTCCAGGATTCAAGCTTAGCTTATTATGTAAAACAGCACAGGGATTACCCCCAATGGCTATAGAATTAAAACACTGGCCCCTTTCAACAGCCACAGGATTCCCCTCATGATGGTAATTACCTATAAAGAGATCCCGGTCTGTATCAAAACCCGAAACCGGTAAAGTTGAAGCCATAAAAGCTTTTGGTTCCTCTCCCCCGGCAAAAAGCAGGCTATAATCAATGATATCATCAGTATAATCCATCCTACAGGTATAGAGGATATACTGGAAGTTCTTTAAATCCTGCTCAATATTCCAGAAACAAAATTCTCCAAAGGAAAAAACAGATAATTCCCTTGTTTCTGTGGACCTGTTTTCCAATTCCAGTTCCCAGAATTCGATGGGTTCTTTTAAGGGTACAAAAACCCTGTAATTGCTTTTAATCCCTCTATATTCGGAAATAAACCTGGTATAACCCATGCCATGCCTGCATTCTGTCTTATATTCATTAAAATCTTTGGCAACAGGCTGCCAGCTGGCTGACCAGTAATCTCCATCTTGATCATCACGGATATAAATATAACGGCCAGGCCTATCCATAGGGATACTATTAAAACGAAATCTTAATAAACGTTGCAGGGCTGGAGACCTGTAAAAAGAATATCCACTGGCATTATTTGAGACCAAGGCACCATATTCAGGTGTTCCCAAATAATTAATCCAGGACATAGGTGTATCAGGTCTAGTAATAACATACTCCCTTTTTTCATTATCAAAATATCCGTATTTCACTCAAAATCACCCCATCTTTATTTAATCACTTGCTTATACCCCTTTTCATTCCTTTCATTCAATAAAGTTTCTTCATCCTTGCCTAAAATCCTTCTCCAGCTGAGAATATTTAATTAGGAATTGGTAAAATAAAAAAAGACAAGTAAGTATTAGCAAAAATCCTCATAATCATAAAAAATCCTCTTGTTCTTTCTATAAAACACCTCCCAGATGGCAATGTATACATGTATACATGTATTTTTATTCAATCTTTTTTGTTTTTTTTACAGTTTATTATTATAATGTAATAGACATTACTTAAGAAGGTAGGGATAACATGAGAAGAATCGAAGAACTTACCAGAAAAGAGCTTATCCAGCTCAAAAAAACAGTAGACGAGAAGTATGAAGGTTATAAAAAGGAAAAACTGGCTTTAGATATGTCCAGGGGAAAACCCTGTAAAGAACAACTGGATCTTGCCAGAGGATTTTTTGATAATATAGAGCCTCTAATTTCTGAAGAAGGCATAGATTGTAGAAATTATGGTGTCCTGACAGGACTTAAGGAAGTAAGGGAACTATTTGCCGCCTTGTTGGAAGTAGAAGCAGAAGAAGTAATTATAGGGGAAAATTCCAGCCTGGCTATGATTTATGATACTTTTGCCCGGGCCTTTTCTCATGGTGTGGCAGAAGGAGCAATTCCATGGGGAAAACTGGATAAGGTAAAATTCCTCTGCCCCAGCCCTGGTTATGACCGGCATTTCAGTATTTGTGAATTTTTTGGCATCGAGATGATTACAGTCCCAATAAATGAAGATGGGCCAGATATGGATCTGGTTGAAGAGCTGGTCAGTACTGATGAAAGTATCAAGGGTATAATCTGTGTGCCAAAATTCAGCAACCCAACTGGAATAGTCTATTCAGAAGATACCGTTAACCGTCTTGCTGCCATGAAAACAGCAGCTGAAGATTTCCGTATTTTCTGGGATAATGCCTATCTGGTCCATGACCTTTCTGATAAAAAACCTATCCTGAAAAATTTACTGGCAGCCTGTAAGGAATATAATAATCCAGACCGGGCCTATATCTTTACCTCCACCTCCAAGATTACCTTTGCTGGTGCAGGTGTTGCTGTCTTTGCAGCCAGTAAAAATAATATTGCTTATATGAGTAAATTATTATCCATCCAGACCATTGGTTCCAATAAAATCAACCAATTACTGCATTATAGGTTCTTAAAATCAGTAGACGGGATTTTGGAACACATGGAAAAACACGCCCGGATCCTAAAGCCAAAATTTGATCTGGTTCTGGATATTTTTGAGAGAGAACTGGGGGGACTGGGAATTGCTACCTGGACTAAACCAGAGGGCGGTTATTTCATCAGCCTTAATGTCCTGGATGGCTGTGCCAGAAAGGTTGTAGAATTAGCCAGAGAAGCAGGTGTTGTTCTGACACCAGCCGGGGCCACCTTCCCTTATGGCAAAGACCCCCGGGACAGGAATATCAGGATTGCACCCAGCTTTCCTCCTTTAGAGGAACTGGAAAAGGCCATGGAAGTGGTCTCTACCTGTATCAAGAAGGCCTCCCTGGAAAAACTGTTGGAAGAGAAAGAATCAGCAACAACTATTTATTGATTATTAAAAAACCGGCATTGAAAAAATGCCGGTTTCTTGTCTATCTTATTCCTCTTTGATTCTATTATTCTTTATAAGGAAATTCTTTCCCTACATAAAATATTCTACCCCTGCCGCAAAGATTTTCTGGTCTTTTTCACCAGGTATATTCCTGGCCACATTATCTCCTATCCGCTCTGAATGGGCCATTTTACCAAAGATCCTGCCATCCGGGCTGCTAATTCCTTCGATGGCCAGTATAGAACCACCAGGATTATATCTAAGATCATAAGTAGGATTTCCCTCAGGATCAACATATTGAGTTGCTATCTGCCCCTTTTCAATCAATTCCTTTAATACTCCTTCACTGGCCAGAAAACGTCCTTCCTTATTGGCAAAGGGTAAGACAAATTCAGATCCTGTTTCCACCTTGGCCAACCAGGGAGATAAGGTAGAAACAACCCTGGTCCGTACCATTGTTGAAACAAAGCGGCCGATTTTATTGTAGCTTATAGTTGGGGAATCCTGCCCTAATTCCCGGAACTCCCCGTAAGGTAGAAGGCCAAGCTTAATCAAGGCCTGAAAACCATTGCCAATACCGAGAATTAGACCATCCCTCTCCTCCAATAAGCTCATAACTGCTTCCTGAAGAGGAGGTAATTGAAATAAGCTGGCAATAAATTTCCCTGCCCCTTCTGGTTCATCTCCGGCACTGGCACCACCAGGAAGGGCCAATATCTGGGCTTCATTGATTTTCCTGGCCATAAGGTCTATGGATTCCTCCAGCATCCTTCTGTTCAGATTTTTGAAAACAAATTCCTCTACTTTTGCTCCTGCTTCCTGGAATTTATGAGCCAGTTCATATTCTCCCCCTGTTCCTGGGAAAACAGGAATAAAGACTGTAGGTTTAGCAAGCTTGCCTTTAGCCTTTTTCCTTTCCTCCGGGGAATAATAATCTATATTTAGCACCTGTTCCGAAGAACCAGTAAGGGTTTTTTCTGCCCTGGCTGGATATACTTCATCAAGAGGCCTGATCCAACTTTCCAGGGCTTCTTCTAGCCTTATTTCTACTTCTCCTATTTTGAGTACTGCTTCACTGCTGGTCTCTCCCAGGACTATAGCCCCAGCTATAGAGTCTGGTTCTACTCCATCCTTTAACTCCAGTATGATAGAACCATATTCAGGCAAGAAAAGCTCTTCCTCTTTTATATCTCCACTGAAGATATTCTCCTTGAAGGTAAAACCCAGATTATTGCCAAAGCACATTTTACTGATGGTGGCAGCCAGACCACCATATTGAACTGCTGATGCTGCCAGGACTTTTCCTTCTCTGATCAACTGGTAAACCTGGTCATATTTTTCCTTTAGATCTGTAAAATCCGGTAAGGAGTATTTATCCTCTTTCACCCTGAGCCAGATAACCTTGCTGCCGGCTTCCTTAAATTCAGGAGATATAACCTGATGGGCAGGAACTGTATTAACAGCAAAGGCAATAACAGTTGGCGGAACATCCAGATCCTTATAGGTTCCAGACATACTATCCTTACCACCAATAGAGGGAATAGCCAGTTCTGTCTGTACCAGATAGGCTCCCAATAAAGCGGTAAAGGGTTTCCCCCACTTAATCCTATCCAGGCCAGGGCTGCCGAAATATTCCTGCAGAGAAAGGCGAGTCTTTTTGTAATCTCCACCAAGAGCCACAATTTTGGCAACTGCATGGACAAGGGAATAAACCCCGCCATGGAAGGGACTCCACATGAAAAGCTCCGGATCATAGGCATAGGTCATTATACTGGCTGTATTGGCCTCCCCTTCCAGCACAGGTATCTTGGCCACCATTCCGTCTACTGGAGTCAGCTGTTGCTTACCTCCATAGGGTAGGAAAACAGTATTGGCACCAACTGTACTGTCAAAGAGTTCTGCCAGACCTCTCTGACTGCAGACATTCAGGGAAGACAGGTTCTCCAGCCAGGCTCTTTTTAAATCCTCTATATTATAAGGCACTTTCTGTAAATAATTGTCCCCCTCCTCCGGAGACACAAGGGTTACACTGGCCTCCTGGGTAACTCCATTGCTATTCAGAAAATCCCGGGCCAGATCTACAATCAACTGGCCCCGCCATTTCATCTGGAGCCGGCCAGTATCAGTAACTACAGCTACAGGTGTAGCCTCAAGGTTTTCTTCCCGGGCTGCAGCCAGGAAGGCCTCCAGGTTATCCTGATCGATAACTACTGCCATCCTTTCCTGGGATTCAGAAATAGCCAGTTCTGTACCATCAAGGCCAGGATATTTTACAGGAACAGCATCCAGATCTATCTCCAGGCTGTCTGCCAGTTCCCCTATTGCTACAGAAACTCCGCCAGCACCGAAGTCATTACATTTTTTTATCATTTTACTGACTTCTGGCTTACGGAATAAGCGTTGAATATTCCTTTCAATTAAAGGATTACCCTTCTGTACCTCTGCACCAGAGCTGGCCAGGGATTTTTCATCATGTTTGCGGGAAGAACCAGTGGCCCCACCACAGCCATCCCGGCCGGTTCTGCCACCCAGGAGAATAATCAGGTCACCTGCTACAGGGGACTGGCGGACTACATTTTCCACCGGAGCTGCAGCTATAACTGCCCCACACTCCATCCGCTTGGCCAGGAAGTTTTCATGATAGACCTCTGCTACCTGGCCGGCAGCTAAGCCGATCTGATTCCCATAACTGCTATAACCCAGGGCGGCCCCTGTGCTGATTTTCCGCTGCGGCAATTTCCCCTCCATAGTTTCTTCAAAGGGGGTACGGGGATCCCAACTACCACTTACCCGCATGGCTTGATAAACATAGGACCTGCCAGACAGGGGATCACGAATAGCTCCACCCAGACAGGTGGCTGCTCCACCGAAGGGCTCCATCTCTGTAGGATGGTTATGGGTCTCATTCTTGAACATCAGGAGCCAGTTTTCTTCCTTTCCATCTATCTCTACCTTGATCTTGATACTACAGGCATTGATTTCCTCTGATTCATCCAGGTCTGCCAGTAATCCTTTCCTTTTTAGTTCTTTCATCCCGATTGTGGCCAGGTCCATCAAGGTAATTCCAGGAATACGGGGGGAGGATACACCGGTATCCTTTCCTGTGTCACCTACCCTGCCATTTTCACTACTCCCTTTTTTCCTGTCACTATAGACAGCCTCCCTGCTTTCCAGATATCTCTGATAAACTTCCTTGAAAACAGGGCTATAGAAACCATCCCTGATCTCAATATCCACCAGTTCGGTCAGGAAAGTAGTGTGCCGGCAGTGATCTGACCAGTAAGTATCCAGTACCCTGATTTCGGTCAGGGTCGGATTGCGCTTTTCTCCCTGGAAATAAGTCTGAACAAAACGCAAATCTTCTATAGACATGGCCAGACCCAGGTCATTATGTAAAGACTCCAGCTCACTAAAAGTCATCCCGGTAAAATTATCAATACTGCCTACCTCTTCCGGATACCCTTCCTCCAATTTTAGGGAAAGGGGCTTATCCAGATTAGCCTCCCTGCTTTCCAGGGGATTTATACAATATTCCTTTATCTTCAGATACTCTGGCCTGGAAATATCTCCAGCCAGCAAAATTAGTTTTGCATAACGCAACTCTGGCTTTTGGCCTTGATTTATCAATTGCAGGCAATGGGCTGCCATATCAGCCCTTTGGTCATATTGGCCTGGCAAAGATTCAATAGCCAGCAGCTGATATTTATCAGGAATAATAAAATCTTCTTCATAAAAATCATCTACAGGGGTTTCAGCAAAAACTGTATTCCTGGCCTTTTCATAAACATCTGCTCCTATGCCCTCTATATCATAACGATGTATTACCCGGACTTCCTCCAGGCCTTTAACCCCTAAAAAATCCCTGAATTCTTTCAGTAAAGACTCTGCTTCAACGGCATATCCGGCTTTCTTCTCAACAAAAATTCTCCTAACTCCTTCCGCCATTTAAACCACCTTTCTCTGTTATTGTTGTAAGACTACCTTCCTTATACTAACAGAACTGCCCTTTCATTTATCACCCCACAGAAATAATTTACCTTTTATTATTCTCCACAATATTCCTAACTCCTTTAAATAAAATAGCAAAAAGTACAAGGATAATAATTTCAATTAAAATTCCTCTTTAGGAACCGGAGAGGTCACTGCTCCTGATTTCATAAATCTCACCTGGCAAGCTGTCTATAGTAATAACTCCTCCATCTCCCTGGCTTTCTCCTATTACTTTGTCCTGCAAATAAACCTTAATCTTTTCCCTGGTTCTAAGGTGGCAGATATTATCTCCTTCTACCTTAAGCCAGGCTTTAACAAGTCTATGGTCCTTCCATTCCATGCTTAATTCAAACCCACCCCTGAGACGGAGGCCTTTTACCCTGCCACTGGCCCAGGCAGATGGCAAGGCTGGCAGTAAAGTAATTAGCCCATCATGGCTCTGTACCAGCATTTCGGCTATAGCTGCAGTAGCTCCAAAATTGCCGTCTATCTGGAAGGGGGGATGGGTATCAAATAAATTAGGGAGGGTAGAGCATTTTAAAAGTTCCAGGAGGTTTTCATAGGCCAGTTCCCCTTCCTCCAATCTGGCCCAGAGATTGATGATCCAGGCCCTGCTCCAGCCAGTATGGCCTCCTCCGTGTTTTAGTCTCCTCTCCAGGGTTTTCCGGGCTGCCCTGGCCAGTTCCGGGCTTTTGCTAACAGAAATCTGACTACCAGGGTAGAGGGCAAACAAATGGGAGATATGGCGGTGGCCTGGTTCTGCTTCCTCATAATCCTCCAGCCATTCCTGAATCTGACCATATTTACCGATTTTTATTTCCGGTATTTTTTCCAGGCTTTTCTCTACTTCCAGAACAAATTCATAATCTTTTTTACCTGTAATGGCACTGGCCTTGATACAGGCATTAAATAGTTCAGTTATAATCTGAAAATCCATGGCTGCTCCCTTACAGAGGCATCCCTCTTCTCCATCAGGCAGGATATAGGTATTTTCAGGTGAAACAGAAGGACAGGTCACCAGATAACCAGTTGCCGGATCTTCAATTAGATAATCAAGGAAAAAGACAGCAGCTTCCTTTATGGTTTCATAGGCCTTTTCCAGGAACTCTTTATCACCGGTAAATTGGTAATGTTCCCAGAGATGGAGGGAGAGCCAGGCAGCTCCCAGGGGCCAGTAAGTTGCAGGTATATAGATATCCTGGGGGGCAGTATCAGCCCAGATATCTGTATTATGATGGGCTGTAAAGCCCCTACAGCCATACATTTTACGGGCTGTTTTCCGTCCATTTATCCGCATTCTCTCCAACAAGTCAAATAGAGGATAATGACATTCAGAAAGATTACAGATTTCTGCTGGCCAGTAATTCATCTGGGTATTAATATTGATGGTATACTTACTATCCCAGGGTGGGGCAAAACTATCATTCCAGAGTCCCTGCAGGTTTGCCGGTAAAGAACCTGGCCGGCTGCTGGAGATCAAGAGATATCTGCCAAAGTGGAAATATAGGGCCATTAATTGCAAATCCTCTTCCCCTTCCCGCAGTCTCTCCAATCTTAAATCAGTAGGCAAGAGGGACAGGTCTTCCCCTGTAGCAAGCCCAAATTCCAGTTCCACCCTGTCAAAAAGTCCTTTATAATCTCTAACATGATCTTCTTTTAGGGCTGGATAACCCTTTTCCAGGGCATTTCTGATTCTATCTTCACAGACCAGCTGGGGATCCTTATGGCGGAAGGAAGTCTCTGCCGCCAGGTATAAAACCACCTCATCGGCATTTTTCACAAGGAGGTTTTCCCCTATAGTCTCCACCTGGCCACCCTTATTTACTGCTTTAACCATACAGGAAAAGCTTGAACCTCCTTCTCCCCCACAGTGCCCCTTCATCAATAAGGAAGAGGAATCAAGGGCTAACAGCTGATCCAGCCATTTACTCCTATTTAGATTGAGGCGGAAGGAAAGGGCCCCCTCCTGGTCTGCCTTTATCTTCATCACAATTATTCCATCTACAGCAGAAGAAAATACCTCTCTTTCATAATTTACTCCATTACAGTGATAGGAAACCCTGGCCATGGCCTGGTTTAAATCCAGTTCCCGGTAATAGTTTTCATACTCAGCCCCTTCCCCTTTAAAGAAAATATTCATTTCCCCCAGGGTCTGGTAAGTTCTCTGTCCTTCCGGTATGCCGGAAAGGGCCAATTTAGCCAGCTCCTCTGCTTCCTGTAAACGGCCAGCAAAGATCAATTCCCTGATCCTGGGCAGATGTTGAGCTGCTGAGGGATTATTCCGGTCACGGGGACCACCATACCAGACAGAGTCTTCATTTAACTGCAGTTTTTCTTTAAAAACTCCGCCAAAGACCATGGCTCCCAATCTGCCATTACCAATTGGCAGAGCTGCATTCCAATCTTTTGCCGGTTCTTTATACCACAATCTTAAGTCTTTCTTTCCTGTATCCATTATTTCACCTCCAGGTATTTTAAGCCAGAGCCAGGCTGTCATTATAAGTATTAAAGACTCATTATCTTTCCTAAACCCTTCTTTAAATAACTTTGGCAAAAATAGTCTTGATACTCTCAGGGTCCACTTCCAGTAAATACTGTTTAAAAGAGAAGGTCTCTCTAAGCAGGTTTAATAATCTCCTTTCCTGAACCCTATAATTATCCTCCTGGGGCTTTTGATTTAATCTGACTATATAGTAAGCAGGATTAAAACTATTGAGAGTAATTAATCCTCTGGCAGCAAGATAAGATAAGCCAGCAGCAATGCTTTCTTCCATCTCTCCAGTTTTAGCTGCTATCTGATAAAGATCCAGCTGGCCCCCTTTTTTATTTGCTGCATATTTTATAAGGCTCCTGAGTTTTTTGATAAAAGTACTGGCATTATTTAGGTCTCCTTTATTATAGGCCAGGACAAGCCGGGCAGGCCTGTTGGCATAGATTAATTCTTTAAAGATAGCCAGGGAGGGTGGACAGCTAAGGAGGACCAGGGTCCTGAAAGAGCTACGCTGGTAACGGTTGATAACTTCTTTCCCCTGGATTTTTTCCAGGCCTTCATAATAATAAACAGCATCAGGAAAATCAGGAAAATCCCTTCCCTCTCCTTCCCAGTCCCGCAAATCAATAATTTCTAATTCCTGGCCCCTGCTTTCTGCAACAATTTCCGGCCTTTTTTCAGGTATTTCCAGGTGAGCATCCCGGGTACTGCTGATAATTTCCTCAACAAGGAGCTGTAATTCCCTTTTGCCCTGGAAATCATTAATTCCAGGAGAGTAAACCAGGTCAACTACAGGGGGGATTTCCTTTTCCCCAGCCCACCACCAGATAGCCGGATACTGAACACCATTCTGGGCCAGAAGGAGGCGGAGGTGCCTCTTGCCTGTTGTAGGCCGGCTATAAAGAACTTCTGTAGAGTAAGATACAAATTTAGGGGCAGGGTTACCCTCACCAAAAGGGGCCAGTTTCCTTAAGGCATAGTAATCCTCAAGGCTAATTTGATCCAGACTCAATTCTCCATCAACAGCAATCCTTCTTTCTACCTTTACCAGTTCTGCAGTTAAGCTCTTTTTAATCTCCCGTCTGAAATTAATCAGCTGGTCCAGGTCCAGAGAAAAACCTGCTGCTCCAGCATGGCCGCCATACTTTTTCAGGTAGAGACCAGTTTCCCTTAGGGCCTTATAGATATGAACCCCTGGTATAGAACGGGCTGAACCGGTAATAATCTTCTCACCCTCCTTCTGGCACATTAAGAGGACAGGAACCTGATAGTCTTCAGACAATCTGCCGGCAGCTATGCCAATTACTCCTTCATGCCAGTGGGGCTGATAGAGGACAATGGCTTCTCCTGCCTGGTAAGGAGAAAGCATTTCTCTGGCCTCTTTAATTAGGTCTTCCTGGAGTTCCTTCCGTCTCTTATTGGCCTCATCCAGCTCCAGGGCAAGTTCCTTTGCCCTGGCCTCATCGTCTGTCAGGAATAACTCCACCGCCAGATCTGCCTTCTTTATCCTGCCTGCCGAATTAATTAAAGGGGCCAGGCCAAAGGCAATCTCTTCTTCGGTAATATTATCCAGCTTATCTATCCCGGCTATTCTGTATAATTCCTTTAACCCACAGCGCCGGGTACCAGGTAATAAGGGTAGGCCCTTCTGCAGGAGGTAACGATTTTCTCCCTGTAAAGGAACCACATCAGCTACAATGGCCAGTACCAATAACTCCAGAAAACCCTCCTGCAGGTCCTCCCGGCCAAGTTTATCTAAAATTGCCAGGGCCAGAAAATAGGCTATCCCTGCCCCTGGCAGGTTATAAGCCTTGTGCTGGCTGTCCAGCAATTTCGCTGTCAGGATAGTATCTGCTGGAGGCAGTCTATCAGGTAAATTATGATGGTCTGTAATTATTACTTTTAATCCCAGCTCTTTAGCCAGTTTTACCTCTTCATAGTTGGATATACCACAATCACAGGTTATTATTAAATCTACCTCTCCAGCCAGGCCCCTGATGACCTCCTTATTCATTCCATAGCCTTCTGTAAACCGGTCCGGAATATGGTAGATTACATCTCCACCAAGTTTTCTTATAAGCTCTACCAATATAACCGTAGAGATTACCCCATCTACATCATAATCACCATAGATACAGATCCTGGCCCCCTTTTCAAGGGCAGCCAGGACCATTGCCAGAGCTTCCTCTATCTGCGGAAAAGCAGAGAATTCTGTGGCCTGGTAGTAACCTGGCTGGAGAAATTCCCTTACCTTATCTGCTGTATCAAGACCTCTCTGGAGCAGGATTCTGGCTAAAAGGCGGTTTCCTCCCACTTCCTCCTCCAGCCATTCCGGTATAATTAGATCTTTTTTATAGCAAATCTCCCTCTTCATAATATCCCCTCAAAGATACTAAACTTATTTAAAATCCTATTTCCTCAATACTTTCCCAATCCAGGTCCAGTTCCAGGTCATCTTCTTCCATTTCCACCAGTACCGGCCTTTTGTTAAAACAGATAGACCGGTACTCACAATAGAGGCAGATACTGTCATCATTTACTGCTTCAAAGTCACTATAGGCCAATTTCTTTATTTCTCTAATCCTTTCCTGTAAAAAGACTTTGTCTTCAAGAAAGCTCTCCTTATTATAAGGAATAAGCCTCTGTTCCTGGGGAAAACGGGGATTCCAGTAAATAAGTGCAAATTCTGTAGGGTCCTGGTCCAGAAACATATCCAGGGTCTCCTGGAGGACATAGAGATAGACCCTTGTCTGGAGGCTATAGCGGTAATCGATTTCCAGCCCAAAGGGCTTCCTGTTGGTCTTCCAGTCATAGATGAGGACCTTGCCCCTTTTTTCATCTATATAGAGCAAATCAAATTTAGCCACTACTTTAAAACCTGCTTTATTAACCCTGAGCTCATATTCAGGATAAAATTTATCTTCACTATTATAGGGACGGAAAGCCCTTAAATTGTCAAACCAGCTTTTTAATTCACCAGGTAATAATTTATCATCTATGGTTTCCCCCCTGCTATAATAACGCCAGGCCAGCTGGTGAAAAAGCTCCCCCTTTTCCAGCAATTCTTTCATTTCCTGATTTCCTCCCCAGTCCCGGGGCCAGAATAAGCCATCCAGATAACGGCGGCGAAACTTCAGGGGACATTTTTCAAAATAAAGTAAAGCCAGCTGGCTAAAAAACAGGTCATCAAGTTTTCCCGGCATAGGCCTCCCTCTCCTTTCTGATAAATTCAGCCAGAGCCTTGAAAGGAGCTGCTGGCTCAACTTGCCTGCTACCCCCATTATCAAATATTATTTCCTGATGGGCAGTCAGGAGGAGGTTCTTCCTGGCCCTTGTTATAGCCACATAAAGTAAGCGCAACCTTTCTTTGATAAACTCCAGATTGGCTTCTCTTCTGGGGTCTATTTTCCGGGGATCCCTTTCCCGGGAATCCCCTGCCGTCTTTTCGAAAGATTTAAGAGCTACTCCTTCTTCCTTGCCTCCTTGCCCCTTATTTCCTTCCCCTTCCAGTCCAGCTATTTCCTCCCTGGCTGCACTGGAGAAAAGGAGTTGTTTTAAATTGGCCCTGGCCACTGCCACTGGATTACTATATTCATCTTTCAGATAATAGTAATCAGAACGGAATCTATCATAAACAGTTGAAGGAAAATTGTCATCTGTCAGATAAAGAATATATACTGTATCCCATTCCAGACCCTTGGAACTATGGAGGGTAGTCAGGGTAACAAGTCCCGGCTCCGGTTCATAACTCTTCCGGTCATAAATCTTGCCGGCAAAATCCTTCCAGGAATCCTCCAGGCGGGGCAATTCTGCCACAATCTCCGGCAGCTTCCATTGGGGATTCTGATCCAGCTCACTTTTGATCTGTAAAGCCATATTTTGGGCTACTGCCAATTCCTCCTCTTTCAATTCCATCTGTTCGGCAATAAAGAGGATCAATTCATCTGGCGGCAGCTTGATACTGGCATCCAGCCAGAGGCGGAGTCTTTCCAGGACTCCTGAAAAATCATCCAGCAGGTCCTGGGGGATTATTTCCTTGATCTTTTCCTGCAGGAAGATCCCTCCCCCCAGGGGATAAATAAGATCTTCCAGATTGAATTCTTCAGCAATATTGTCAATAAAATCTAGCTGGACCTCCTCTTCCAGTTCTTCCACCGGAAATAAGCCCTTTACCACTCTAATGAAACTATCTTTTTCCAGCGGTTCTGCCAGAAACTTTAAGAGCCGTTTAAAATCCTGGATGGTCTTTAACTGTTCTGCACTCCGGTAGGCAGGGCTCTCATATTTAATCCCCAGTTCCTCCAATTCCACTACTAATTCCTCAATAATATAATTGGCAGGAACCAGAATTGCTACTGTATTTTCCGGATGTTCCTTGATATGGCGTGCTGCCAGCTGGGCCACCATTCTGATTTCCTCTTCTGAAGTAGAATAAAGCTTGCTGGCAATTGTATAATTATCAGTTACCGGATTAGGAAAAGGATCCCCTGCCTCTACCGGGTGAATATATTGTTCCTCCAATGCATCCCTGCATTCCCTTTGGGGGTGCTCCTCCCGGGACCACCTGACCAGGTAATTGGCCAGATTAATTATATCTACTGTGCTCCTGCTGGAATAGAGGATGGAGCACTTTTCAACAGCCTTACTGGCTGAATAATTACGGAATATTTGTGGATTGGCACTGGTAAAGGTACCCATGATAGCCTGGTTGGAGTCTCCTACCCGTAAGAGATTTCCCCCTTCTCCGGCCAATAAAGACAGGATCCTGGCCAGCAATTCATTGGAATCCTGGGCCTCATCCTCAAAAACATAGGTATATTTTTTTTGCAGCCTTTCCAGCAATAAAGGGTCTTTCTCCAGTAAATTCAGGGCCTGTCTGACCAGATCATCAAAATCCAGCAAGCCCTCTTCTCGCAATACCTTGGCATATTCCTGATAGATTGAAAGGGCCCAATCCAGATAGGAATCAGGCTGACAGTATTTTTTCAATATCCTGACTTTGTCCGGGTCCAGATCATAAAGTTTAAACCAGGAAAGCATGGCCTTGATAAAACCAGGAAAATCAGTCTCTCTCCATTTTTTCAGAGCCCGGTCATAACCCTGTCCTCCAGGAGAATAATCAAAGTATCTTAAAAAAACCCTGTGGTTTTCCCTTAGCCAGTTATCCACTAATAGCTGGATTAACCTGCCCCGTAAAGAGGAGTCAATTATATTAAACTCATCATTTACTAATAGGGCTTCCGGCTTTTCTTTTAAGATGCTGTAAGCCAGGGAATGTAAGGTCCGGACATCATAACCCCTATTTCTGGGTAAGCCCCTGGCTTCCAGAAAATCGCCTATTCTGGCCCTGAAATTAGCTACAGCTGAATTCATGTAGGTAACTATAAGAATCTTGCCCTTACCATTATATCCTTCTGCAATCAGATCAGCAGCCAGGTAAGCCATGACAGTGGTTTTCCCTGCCCCAGGTACAGCAGGAACTGCCATATAACCTTTGCGGTATTGGGCCACTTCCTCCTGCCCTGGTCGTAATTTTATCATCAGCCAACACTCCTCCTTATCTGCCTCTTCCTGAACAGGGGTCTATCTCCCTTAATTGAATATACCAGATTATATAATTGGATCTAAGAGATTATAGCAAAGAGCAAATTTCTGCCAGCCTATCTGGCCAGAAACCAGCCAGACAACTGGCCTTCCTGCTCCCAACCCCTGCTGTTTAGATAACTATCTGCCAGATAGATACCGGCAGTCACTTTACTTAAAATACTCTGCAAATAAGCCAGTAACTGCTCTTTCCGCAATTCCTGGTCCACTGTGTCATCCCAGTGGCTTTTTTTCCCCCACTGGGGTGAAAGTATATAGGGGTTAAATAACTCTTTAGTAGAACCCCTCAACCAGTTTTCACTGGAAATATCCAGAAGGAAGAGATATTTAACACTTTTTATCTCCGGGGAAAAGAGAAACTTATAGGGGGTTGTAAGGATAAGGGTTTCTTCCTCTGTATCATTATAAAGAACCTCAGCGGCCAGGGTACCATTATAGATGAGGTCAATAAAGTGCTTGCCGAGCTCTTCTTCCGGAATATCCTTAAAATTCTTTACTACCTTCTTGAATTTGGCAAGAGAATCAATCATCTGGCGGCAGGCTAATATATCTGCCTGTGTAGGGGATAAGGGGGAAAGTAATTCAGCAAAAACCAGCTGGAAAAACTCCTCCAGTTCCGGCACCTTATCCTCCTTTTCCAGCAACCAATCCCGGAGATAATCATATCTGGCAGAATTATCAAAACTTATCCTGGCCCGGAAATTGATATTATCCAGTGGCGGTAAAGCCAGTTTATTGGCAATAATCTCTTCAGCCAGGAGGCTGCTACGAACAGGATCCAGCTTCAGAAGAAGGCTCATGGTCTGTTGGAGAGAAGAATAATTTATATTCATTTTCCATTGGGGATTAGCTAAAAGGGTAAGGACAATCAGGGCCTGTGAAAAAGGGAGATCCACCAGGCGTTTAGTCCGGCTGAGGTTGGCAAAAGAATAACCCTGTCCACTAATATAGCGTTCCAGTGTAAATTCCATAACCTTATCTACCAGGGGAGCAACCAGGACTATTTCAGAAGGTTTCAAGCCTTCAGCCAGTAATTTGACTACCTCTTCTCCAGTCTTGTTTAACATATCTCCTCTTAACTCTGTATAGATTTCTTTTTTGATAAAAGAATTATCTTCTAAATAAGCATCTTCAAAGATAGCCTGATAGAGGGCTTTAGCCAGTTGGCGGGCTGCCGGAGAGGATGTATAGGATTTTTCCAGTTCCTCTATCTGGCAGAGAGGAAAAAAGACTTCTCTGGCCAGTTGGGGATTCCCACCAAAAAACCTGTTTATACCTTCTTCTGGATTAAAGCTGAGATATACTCCTGGAAGTTTTTTTAATAAATATAAAAAAAGATTCTGGGCAGCTGGAACAAACTTCTCCAGATTATCTACAAAAAGATAAGTATAGCGTTTTTCAAGTTCTCCTAAATATTTCTCATTCTTTAATAGATACTTATTATATAATTCCACTGTCAGGGAATAATCCATTATCCGGTTATCAAGGCAAAACTTGCGGAAGGTTTCCATAATGGCAATTGCTTCCTTAAAGACAGTGATCTTCTCCCGATCATCTCCAGCCCAGGCCAGGAGCCTTCTTTTTAATTCCCTGAAGGATAGATTATTCATGGCAGCCTGATTCAGGTTATCTATCAGTTGGACAGCTATCCGGGCTGAGTTAGCATTAACATACTCAAAAACATCCCTGAACTTTCTATACTTCTCTACATATTTGCTCATCAGATAATGGCTTGTCTCTACATTCATGAAGGTAGGGACTATAGTCGTAAAACCACCAGGCAGCTTTTCCTCAACCCAGGGCCAGTAATCAGTCAATTCCTTTTGTACAAAACCAAAATAGGTAAAGACATTTAATTTACCCATTACCTCCAGGTCTACATTCCTCTGCCATTCTAACCTGCTGGCAGCACTCTTTACAAAAACCAGGGCCTGATCTGTGCCCTCTTTTTGGCAGACCTCTATATATTTTTCCAGCAATTTTGTAGTTTTACCTGATCCTGTTGGACCAGAATAAAGGACTGGCATAAAAACACCTCTCAACTGAAAATATACTCCTTGCATCCACCATAATAACCCTACTTTAATTCCAGAAAACTGACCCTTCTTTTCCCAATGGTAAAATGCTTAATCCTCTTATAACTCTTATGTTCTATTTTCTGCTCCTTAACACTAATTATCGCCAGTATTGCTTTAGGCTGCAATAAAGCCCCTATGTTGTCCAGAAAGGCTTCCAGGCCCTTTCCACCGCCACCCTTTCCGCCGTCACTGGACCATTCAGTAATCTGGCCATAGGGCAGATCAGTTAAAACCAGGTCCACCTTTCCCCTATCGGGCAACCGGACTTTGCCTGCATCAGCCTGAAAACTTCTAATCTGCAGGCCTTGCTTAATATCTGCCTGTAATATCTTCAGCCTCAAGGCACTCTCCAGGGCCTCTTTATGGGACTCTTTCCCATAAAGAAGAAGATTATTTTTTATCTCCTCTATCCGTTTCTCCAATCCTTCTTCCGTCAATAAAGCCAGGTTTCTTCTGGCCAGGCTTAAGATATTAGCATCTATATCTGAAGCAATTAATCCTGCTAAATACTTGCCATGGAGGAAGCCCAGCACTGTTAATAAATAGGCTCCACCACAAAATGGATCATAGATAGTAATTGGGGCATCATGTCCCTTTTCTGCTAAATAGGCCTTGCTTCTCAGGAAGACTTCGCTGGCCAACCTGACCGGGAAGGCAGTAGCCCCTTTCTGATTATATAAAACCCGCCCACTGGCAAAATCCTGGTAGTTTTTTTCTTCTCTCTCATAGATATATTGCAATTAGATCATCACCTTTTCTGCCTTTTGGCCTGAGAATCTGTATTATCTCAATTTATATTATCTCAATTTAAACAATAAAAACCATTAGATTATATTATTTCAGTTCTTTGAGAAACTAAATAATTACTATTTTACTTAGATATTAATCTAAAAAATCCTCTTTCTCATTTCCTATAAATAAAAGGAATTTATCTGAAAATGACGAAATATAAAAATAAAAAATTTGTTTTTCTCAAAGGAGGCTTTTTTATGCAATCCCTAAATGATTTTTTATATACTCTTGCTATTTTTATCAAGAGATATCCTTTACTTTATTTCATAACTACCGGGCTTATTTTGCTTTTCATCACTATTTATTACTTGAGTGAACAATTTAGGGGAGAAAGAAGTATTAAGAAAATAAAAGCATCCTTATATAGTTATCCTGAAAAAGCCCTTGGCATACTAATAAAAAGTGATTTGCCTGTTATAGAATTCTTTACCAAACAGGATAATCTGGATGCCAAAGAATATATTATAATTAAAGAATTCCTCTCTAAACCAGAACAGGTGAAAGAAATCTATGGGAAAATTTTAAGCAGTCAGGGGAAAAACCGGCAGCAAGGAATCAAAGCCGGAATCTCTATTCTGGCCCAATTACAGGTTCCCCAGGCTGTTGATTATCTCATTACCTTCCTTTATGATGAGGACCGGGAAATTATCCAGATGGTACTGGCTGCTTTAGAGAAAATGCCATCAGAAAAGGTTATCTACTCCCTCCTGGACTATATAAGATATGCTAAAGACCATGAAATCCTAAATAATCTCATGGAAACCTTAAAGGGTATGGGGGATCTGGCAGTTAAAAAAATCATCCCCCTGGTCTACAAGGCAGATCCAGTTACAAAAAAATGTTATATCGATATTATAGGGGAATACATAGAGGATGAAGCTTACCAGGTTCTGGTTAATCTCCTGGATACTGATTATCCAGAGGTAAAAATCCACCTGCTGAAAAAACTGGCCAATTATGATCTGGATGATGAGGTAGTAGATAAAGTTATTTCATTTCTAGAAGATAAAGATTGGGGTGTCAGGAGCCAGGCTGCTAATCTCCTGGGCCAGAAGAAAATAAGAGAAGCAGCAAGACCTATAGCCAATAGACTTAATGATGAAAGTGGAGTAGTCCGTGCTACTGCAACTAAAGCACTAATGGACCTGGGCTATGAAGGAATAAAATATATCTTTGAACTGGCCAAAGACCCGGAGGCACCAAAAGAAGTTAAGGAAGCCCTGCAAAGCCAGGATATTGCCTTTATTATAAAAGCCATGGAAAGGGTATATCAAAACAATAATAATGGCTCTTAATATTATAAATATCCTATATTTCCACAAATTCCGCCCTTATTTTAAACTCTCCCCCGGTCAAATCCTCTATTATCTCTTTATACCTATCCAGTTGAGCCTGGTCCCTTGTAATCCCACTCTTATAGTCCAGAATCAGGATCTCCTTCCTCTCCTGGTTGACCCGTAATTGGTCGATCCTGTATATTTCACCTTCCCACTCCAGTTCATATTCATTGAAAACCTGCCATTCACCGGCAAAATACTCCTCTTTTTCCTGGAGAAAAAGATTAATCCTCCTGATTAACTCCCCTAATCTGCCAGGACCAAGAATATTACCATACCGGGCCAAAACCATCTTTTCGGCATATGCCCTTTCTTCAGCCCGATTATACCTGATAAATTCCAGATAATAATGTAAGGCCAAGCCTTCCAGCCGCTTGATCTCTTTTACCAGACTCAACTTATAGTCTTTTCTTAAATTCAACTCCTTTATTTTCTCTTCATCCAGGAAATTTGCTTTAAAATATGCACTTAAGTCCACCAGTTTTTCCATTTCTTCTTCCTCTTCTCCCTTGCCTGAGAATAAATTTCCTATCTCTTTCCTTTCTACCAGGTCAAAGAGGGTATCTACCTGGGCAGCCTTTAGTAAGGCCTCTTCATAAAACTCATAGGAACTTCCCCGCCAGCATCTGCCATCTTCATCTAAAACCAATTGCCTGGGCCCTTCAATATAGATAAAGAGATTCTTCTCCGGCCTGGTCAGTGCCACATAAAGGTTATTAATCTCCTCCATCAGCTCTCTTCTGGCTTTTTTTTCGGCAAAATCAATACCCAGGTATTGAAAGAGTTTTTCATAGCGGGAATTACTTAAAAGATATTTTTCTATCTTCCCATATTCATCATCAAAATCTATATATAATTCCAGCCTATGGGGCCTGCCACCACCCCTGCTAGATAAATTCCAGTAAAAGAACTCTGTCTCAAAGGAAAGACCTTTGGCCTTATGAATGGTCATCAACTGTACCAGGTTTTCACCCTGAACCGGTAACTGTTTTAATTGGTCACTATCCTGGTTTTCCCGCAAAAATTCCATAAATTCTGCCAGTTCATTGAATTCCCTCATCAGTTGGAAAAAGTAGTGGATATTCCTGAGGGCAGCCCTGTTACCCCTATACCTTTCCAGAACCCCGCTAGTTTCAATAAGATAGTTGCTCAATTCCAGGCAGTCCAGCTCTGCCATTCTTTTAATCTCCTGGAACAATTTCTCCAGCCCAGGATATTTCACTTCTGCCTCCTGGCCCAGGAAATAAGCTTCAATCTCTGCCCTGTTTTCTAATAGATAGCGCAATGTTTTGTTATTAATCCCCAGAAGATCGCTGCGGAGAAATTTAAGCAAGTGGAAAAAATCCCGGTAATTTAGGAAAGCCAATAAATAATATAAGGGTTTTATGGCTTCATGTTCCAGCAGGCTATCCTTGCTTTCCAGAAGATAGGGAATTCCCTCCCTCTCCAGTTCCATAGCAATATCAGCCAATTCCCGGTTAGACCGGGCCAGGACTGCAATATTATTATAGGCAGGAAGGCTTTTTATCCTCCTGGCAATCTCCTGCTTCAGATTAACAGTTACCTTCTGGTTAAATTCTATTATTTCTTCCTGCTTTTCTTTGCTTAAAGCCTGGAAACTTTTCGTATCAGTATTCCTTCTGATACTTTCACCACCAATTAAAATTTCCAGATAACCCTCTTCTTTTCCAGCCAGATATTCTACCGGGGCATATTCCCAATCCTCTGCTAAATCTACAAAAAAACGATTAATAAAGCCTACAATCTCCCTCTCGCTACGGTAACAGGTCAATAAGGATTCTTTATCCCCGGCCAGAATCTTTTCCAGCCTGGCAAATAAGTCCTTCTCTCCTCCCCGCCAGCCATAGATAGATTGTTTTTCATCACCAACAGTTATTACCTTTTCACACTGATCAATAAGGGGTTTTAAGATCTTCCATTGTAGGATACTGGTATCCTGAAACTCATCAATAAAAAGGGCTTTTACCCTGCCACCGATGAGTGCAAAAAAGTATTCACTGACTGTATCTCCCTCCAGTAAAACCAGGTCTGCCTCAAAAAAGTACTTATAGGTATAATTACTGATATCTATATGGGTAAATTGCTTCTCTTTAAACTTGATATTATCATAGAGGTTAAAAATCCTGGAGGAGAATTTAAAAACCTCTTCTTCATAAGGGATCATTTCCTGGTTATAGATAAAAGCTGCCAGATTCATTAAAAACTCCTCATATTTTATATCCAGGGCCTCCCTCAAATCCTCAAATTCCAGGCCTGTGATCTTTCTGGAATTCCAGAAACTGGTCCTGAAAAAGATTTGATAATTCTTGAGAATCTTCTCTTCCTTTTCCTCCATTCCAGTCAGTTTACTATATTCAGCAAAAAAAGACTGAAAATCCTTCTTAAAAAAAGAATCTGTAAGGTCTACACCCTTGCCAACAGCTATACTCTCCACTATATCCAGGCATTGAGCCAGGAGCCAGGGTAAACTTTCTACCTCCAGTTTCTCCCTTCTCCGGTGCTCTATTAATAAAAACTTCCAACGGTTATTAAGCATCTCCTCTATTAAAGCCAGATAATGGTCAATATATCTTTCTGTATTATCCTGGAGGAATTTTTCCATCAGGGTAAAATCCCCAGGGTTATCCAGCATTTTTTTAAAGACCTCTTCAATGATTTCTTTATTCTTACTCTCATCAATAATCTCATAGGCATAAAGGCCCAGGTAGGGAGCTATAGCCTGTTTAAAAATACTATTTATAAAACTATCAATGGTATAAATCTTGATTCTGTCTTTATTGATTAGCATTTCTCTATATATAAGGTCCAGCCTATCCAGATCATAGTCCAGATCCGGATAGAGGTCCTGTAAACTCTCCAGGACTTTACTGTCTTCACCCTTCCTTAAAATATCTTCAATATGTTGAAAAACCCTTTCCCTTATTTCCGCAGTAGCCTTGCGGGTAAAGGTCATAACAACTATCTCCTCATAATTATCCCCATTAAGTAATGCAGCAAGGTACTCCAGTGATAGCCGATAGGTTTTGCCTGTACCGGCACTGGCTTTCAATACTTTTCTCATTACTTCACCACCTTACAGATCTCTATCAACAGACACCTATTACAGAGGGAAGCCTTATACTGGAGGGAATATTGGCCCCCCTGAAAGAAATCCTCAATTCTTTCTTTAATCTCTGCCAGCAGGTCTCCTTCTGTTCCCTCCCGGCCATATACAAATCTTTCCTCAAATACTTCATAGATACTTTTTTCTACTTCATTTTCTGCCAGGTCTGTATTGGCAAGGAGTAAAGAATAAAAGTCAAGCTGCTTGAGCTGGCCTGTCCCGGTTTTAAAATCTATAAGATAGGACTTATCTCTACCCCTTATATATAAGTCTATACGGCCATTGAGATAGATACTGGTTAAGTCATTTTCGTAGATATAATTGGCCTCCACTCCTGCTGGTACCCATTCAGTCCGCAACTCTCTTATGTCATCCCCAATCCTGGTCCTGATGGTTTTAAAAAAGCTAATTATAGATTCCTCCACTTTGGGAAAAAGGATGTCCTGATAATATTTCCGGTAATAGTTATTTATCTTCAAGGCAGAGGCCTGTAATAGTTCTTCTACGGTTTCCCTGACTATCTCCCTGGCAGGAGGCAAGTTTTTACCGGTTTTCCTGATAATTTCAGCAAAGAGCTCATGAACAAGATCCCCCAGAAAGGCTGGATTGATCTCTTTACTTAGCTCTATGATCTCTTCCTCCAGGCGGTGGAGACAGGCCAGGTAAAATTTATAATAACAATCCTTTAAAAGGCCATATTTATAATAGGCCAGGGAAAATTCCCGGGGGAAATCATTTTCTGCCAGTAATAATTGGTCTTCCTCAATTATAGCTTCAGGCAAGCCTTTATTTAAGGTCTCTTCCCCCTCTGTAAAGAGATTACCTATTATGGCAGCATAGTCCCTGGCCTTTAAGGGAGCCTCTTTGATCTCCAGGGCATATTTTAAGGCCAGCTCCTCCACAAAGGGACTGGAAGTGATATTTTCCTCCAGCTTATTCAGGCTAAAGATAAAGGCTTTTCTGCTGCTAAAAATATGGCGGAAGAAAGAATACCTGTCCTTTAATTTCCTCATCTCCCCTGTCTCCAGACCATTTTCCTTCCTCTGCTTCTCCGTCAGAAGAAAGGTATCAATTCCTTCTCCGGGAATAATCCCACTGGAAGCATTAAGGATAAAAAGCCTGTCTGCCTTAAGGTGAGGGGCAGACAATAAGGGAGAGATTTTACCATAACTTAGATCAGTACTATTTATTCCAGCCATTTTTAGCTTCTTATATCTTAAATAATTTAAAACCAGCCGGAAAAAACCAGGAACCTTTTCCGGGAAATATCTCTGCCAGGAACTGACAATATTCATTTCTTCAATTGAATTGAGTTCCACTAAAGCATCAAAGTACTGGCTTATATTATCCCTATACCTCTTTTCATCCAGTTTTTCCAGATCAATTTCTTCCAGGAAAGCTATAAATTCCTGCAGGTTTCTACTCCCATAGACCCTTTTCAGGTCAGCAAAAACCCCTCTATAATTAATTAAAAAATTCCCATAACTATTGGTCATATTCTCATTAAGATAAGCATAATTATCCCTGGCTAGCTGCTGGAGTTCCTTTAGAGCCAGGTTATCAAGTCCATAATAAGCCCGGAATTCTTTCTGAAAAGAGGCCCTTAAGAGGGCATTAATTTCCAGCTTTAGCTCACCACCACTTTTATCAGCTGTTAAGGATAGGTTATATAGATTTTCCAGGAACCTATAGATCCCCGTTTCCGTAAAAGCAGGATCCTTATCTACCTGAATCTTATCAGGAGACAGGAGCCTCTGATAATTAGTATTGGTAAAGTCAGCATCCAGGATAGGGAGGGGTTCTTCCTCAGCCCCTTTCTCCTTCTCCAGGATTAAGAGTAAATTAAGTACCTGTAACAAATCCTCTTCAGTAGAATATAAGTTTATTTCTGTCAGGGGATTCTCCGGCAAGGTAAAAGACCTGATCCGTAAATTTTCCCGGTCATAATCCTCTTCTGCCAGTTGCAGAATTAGTTCCAGGTCATAGCCTCCTGCCTCCAGCCTTTCCAACAAAAGTTTCTCTTTGGGAGTAAAACTGATGATATTGACAAAGGTCAAGCCCTGGTAATCCTGGAGGAAAAAATCATTAAAATACTGAAAATCAAAGGCCAGGGTGCTATCAGTATAACCCAGTTCCTCCATTTTCCTACAATATCTTTGCCACAAGTCCTGATAGATCCTATACTTGTCCACCTGCCAGCCCTGTAAGCCCTGTATTGCCTCAAGCTGATACTCGTTTAACTCCTTATAAAAGTTGAAAAATCCAGCTGCTAAATCAATCAAATCAAAATAATAATCAATACCCAGCCTTTTCTTCTCTTCCTCTGTCATGAGTTCATAAAGAAGGAGGACCCGTTTTTCTTCCTTCAAAACCAGTTTTCCAGTGGGAAACAATTTTTCTTTTAGCTCCTCCATAGTAATAAAATGGCTTTCCTTTTCCAGAAAAGGCCGCCGGTAATATTCCCGGGCCTTACAGAGGTTCTTAGAGTTATCAAAAACATAAAGCCTGGCTTCTTTTTTATCAATAGCCTTTTCTAATAAATTTTCCTGATAAGCAAGAAATTTTATTTTCATAATCCAATCCCCTGTTTTGTAATTTTTTTAAGATTCCAAAAAATATTATCTGTTCACCTACAGGAGGAAAACCAGTCAAATCCTCCCTGCAGGTTATTTCCACTGATATTTATAGATAAGCTTATCCTTATTATAACATACTTAAAATCATTTTTTAAATCTCCAATCCTTCCTTACCAGTTCAGGATTAACAGTTATAGAAAATACTCACTTTAAATATATATAATAATATAAGGCCAGTCCAAATAAATAAAAGTCTGCAAAAACCTGTCACCTTTTAACTCTCATCTAATATATATAAATAGAAGATATGTAAAAAGTCTTCTTGAGATAAAAGTAAGAAAGGGGGATATACTTGCTATCAAGAGAAGAATACCTCTGCTTATCCCTGGAAACAAACCTTTTTTTCCAGAGAATCATGAAAGAACATCTCTTATTTATAGAAAGCAGTTTGCAACCAGTAGAAACTGCCAGAAAGGCAGAAGCCAATCGTTTGAAAAGGGCCTTTGAAGAACTACTGGCAGAATCAGTAGAATATGCCCAAAGGATAAAATTATCAGAGGAAGCTCTACAGGCAAAGGATATTGTAACACCCTATACCCTGGGGGCAGAAGAAATAACATCCCGGTTGACAGGATTGAGCATAAACACTGATATAACCCGGAGGGAACTGGCTTTATTTAAAAAACAGGACTATTATGTGGAAAGCATAGATTACGGGATCCGGAATCTAAATGCCAGATCCTTAAATCTACTGGAAGAAGTTATAAACTACCAGAGAAATATCCTGGCCCTTGCCCTGCGTTGTGAAATATATACTACCCTCTATCCTGAGTTACTGCTACATGTAACCCAGGAGGCAGTATACTATCGGGAAATGTTAACAGCCCTACAAAGTAGAAGATTACCCCGCAGGACTCTCTGTGGAGAACTTAATTTCTGGAATCATGTAATGGGAGACCACGCCCAATTTATCGCCTGTATGTTGGATCCAACAGAAGTAAGGCTAAAAGAAACTGCTGATAATTTTGCCGAAAGATTTGCAATACTGGTTGAGAGATGTCTGAGAACACCTGAAAGAGAAATCATACAAAGGAGCAGGGATGCTGCAGAAAGGGTCAGAAACTTTAAGAGGGCCGCTACTGAAGGGATACTGGCCTGTGAAATAAAATCCATTATTCCTCCTCTTTTAGCAGATCATGTGCTCCGGGAAGCCAATCATTATCTTAAAATTTTGAGGAATTATTAAAAAGATAAAAGATATTGGAAAAGGCTATTGGAAATACTCCAATAGCCTATATCATCATCCTGCTAATTACTCTTTCCGCAAAATCTTCTCCAGGGCTTTCCCCCTGGCTAATTCATCTACTAACTTATCCAGATAGCGGATATTCTGCATCAGGGCTTCTTCAATCTCTTCTACCCGGACACCACAGATTACACCTTTAATCAAACTCCGTGCCGGATTTAATTGGGGAGCTTCTGCAAAGAAGGTCTCAAAATCTACCTCTTTTTCCAGCTGGGCTTCCAACTCATCCTGGCTATAGCCTGTAAGCCAGCGGATAATCTCATCGACTTCTGCTTTAGTACGCCCCTTTTTCTCAGCCTTGGAAAGATAGAGGGGATAAACTCTGGAAAAACTCATTTTATAGATTTTATGTGTACTCATCATACACCTCTTATAAATATATTTATTTTTTGTATCTCCTTTATGAAGCTACTTAATAAAAACAATTAAAGGTTCTCTGCTCTATTAATAATCTCTTTAATCCTGGTAATCTGGTTCTTATTTAATCCTTTGACCGGTTCTTTGCAGACTGCTTCTATCCCTGTACCCATTAAAGCAGCTGCCTGCTTGATAGCCGGGAAAAAGGGCTGTGAAACCTTATAGATCTCCATCAAAACACTTATCTTCTTACTGATACCTGCAATAGTAGTAAAATCTTTAACCTGATAGGCTTGATATAATTCTGCAAAAAGGCCAGGTACAACATTGGAAAGGCCACCGATTAATCCATCCCCACCTGCCAGTAAATTAGGCACAAAATACTCATCAAAACCAGAATAGACTGCAAAATCTTTTTCCGGCAATTCTTCCTTTACTCTGGCAATGATTTCCCTGGTATTACTGATCGAATCCATGGTATCCTTGATACCCTTGATATTGTCAAAATCCCTGGCCAATTGGTAGATCAATTCTACTGGCATATTGACACCACTGCGGTCAGGAAAATTATAAAGATAAAGGTTCCCTGCAAGGTTTTCTGCAATTAATTTATAATAATTATACAGGGTTTCCTGGTTAAACTGGAAGAAATAAGGAGTTATCACAGCAACACCATGGGCACCCTTTTCTACTGCATATTGACTCAGTTCAATTACCTCAGCAACTACTGTTCCGCCTGTCCCGATTAAGACAGGAACCCTGCCAGCTACGGTCTCCAGGACAAAAGAGATAAAATCCTTTTTCTCCTCTTGACCCATAGCAAAGAATTCACCGATACTGCCTAGAAAAAGTATCCCATTCACTCCAGCAGCAAGCAAATAATTAATATGCCTTTCATTACCTTTGTAATCAATCCTTCTATCCTGGTTAAAGACAGTAATACTTGGTGTAATGATTCCCTTTAGCAAACTGATCCCCCCCGAAAATATTTATTCCCCTATATCCGGATATTTCATAATATAGGCACCCTTCATTCCTGAACTGGCCAGTTGAGTGTATAAGCCCAGAATACCCCTGGTATACCTGGGAGCCGGTTTTACCCATTTTTTAAACCGTTCTGCCAGAATATCTTCAAGCTCAGCCTTCTCTTTTTTCTCACCTTTTATACCAACTATATTTAAGGAACGTTTATCTATATCTATCTCAATAAGATCATTATCCTCAACCAGGGCTATTGGCCCACCTTCAAGGGCCTCAGGAGAAACATGGCCTATAGCCGGCCCCCTGGTAGCGCCGGAAAAACGGCCATCAGTTATGAGGGCAATGGAGCTGGCCAGGTCTGGATCTGAGGCAATAGCCTCTGTTGTATAATACATCTCTGGCATACCCGACCCTTTGGGGCCTTCATAGCGGATAATGATTATATCCCCGGCTTTTATCTCTTTCTGCAGGACAGCCTCCATGGCATCTTCTTCCCGGTCAAAGACCCGGGCTTTACCCAGGAGATAACGCATCCCTGCCGGTAGGGCTGAATGTTTAACAATAGCACCATCTGGTGCCAGGTTACCCCGTAATACTGCTATAGCACCTTCCCCCTGTATAGGTGCCTCAACCGGGAAAATAATCCTATCCGGTTCAGGCATCTGGTCCGGTTTTTCCTCCATCCCCCGTAAATAAGGGAAATCAGCAAGAGACTCCAGATTCTCGCCCAGGGTTTTTCCGGTAACTGTCAGGACATCCAGGTGTAAATGTTCTTTTATCCTCTTCATTAGCTCTGGAACTGCTCCAGAATACCAGAAATACTGGGTTGCATACTCCCCGCTGGGAATAGTATTGACCAGAAAGGGTACTTGTCTATGAATCCTGTCAAACAAATCTGCATCCAGGTCAATATCCAGTTCATTGGCTATTGCCGGTAAGTGTAAGAGGGCATTACTGGAACCCCCAATAGCAGCATGGACTGCAATGGCATTTTCAAAGGCCTCTTTTGTAATAATATCCCGGACGGTGATTTCCTTTTCAATCATCTGCATTAAATAAACTGCTGCTAATTCTGTCATTTCCTCTAAATAGGGTGTATTGGCCGGAATTAAGGCTGCACCAGGCAAAGCAAGGCCCAGGGCCTCAGCCATTACCTGCATGGTAGAAGCAGTACCCATAAACTGACAGGCCCCGCAGGTAGGACAGGCTG
>LFRM01155753.1_pt1 | contig 43009 bp, 33 predicted proteins | sample 618341 | NCBI WGS metagenome assembly LFRM01 (sample SAMN03654438, study PRJNA283298) | anaerobic digester metagenome | isolation source: pool of bioreactors CSTR01a, CSTR02a, and CSTR03a thermophilic anaerobic... | place: Denmark: Kgs. Lyngby | collected 2014-05-21 | reverse complement strand
TCCGGAAACTAAAGTTACGCAAGTCTAGAGCCTGTAAATACTCCTCAGGGTCGAGCAAAACTCGCTTTGCGGAAATGGATGCTCTCCCTGTCCTCGTCGTATTAACAGGCTCTACAACTTGCTTCACAATGTTTATTCCATATTTTTCTTCAGTTTTATATGCATGAAGAGTAAGTGTATATAAAATCAATGCATTTTCAAAAAAAAAAGTACTATGTTTACACATAGTACTCAAGCTAAGTGTATATATAAAATTGTGCAGGATGACAAAAATTAAAAAATTTGCTCTACTTTGTGTGTTAGGACACACACTTCTCTTTAATGTTTAGCTGGTGTAACATATACCTTGCAATCAAAACATCCAATTCCTGACTTACTGCCAGTATTGCAACTTGATCACCAGACTCTATAACATTATAAAGTTCCTGTCTGAGATATTCAATTTTATCCAAGCCATCCCCCTCCAAAAAAACTTTTATTAAAAAATTTATAGGTTAACTAATAAAAAATTATTAGTTATAAACAAATCAAATCATAAACTTTATTCAAGAACTTGCCAGCTTACCGCTATCTATGATAGAATGTTTTTAAATATTTCTAATTAATCTCTTTCTTTCATACTTTATTTTACAGCAACATTTTGTTGCTGTCAATAAAAAAATCAAAATAATGTCAACATTTTGTTGCTTTTATGATAAAACTGTGAGAAAATAGTGTCAAATAGTCTCGGGGTGATATAGTAATGTCTTTTGCAGCAATGCTTAAACAACTAAGAGAAGAGAAAAAACTGTCGCAGAAAGATATAGCAAATTTTTTGGGCATTACTCGACAGGCTGTTGCCTCATATGAGCTCGCCAAAAGAGAACCGGATTATGACGTGTTGAAAAAGCTTGCGGATTACTTTAATGTTTCCATTGATTATTTATTGGGTAGGTCAAGTTGCAGAGATCCTGATGCTTTTACCATCGGAAAGAACATAGATTTGATAAGAGGAAGCCTTACCTATAAAGAATTGTCTGAGGACATAAGTAATAAGTTAGGAGCACTTATATTTCCGGATATGTTGGAATTATATGCAAAAGGGGAAAGAGTACCCTTTGCCGGAACGATTAAAATTCTTGCAAAATATGCACAGGTAAGGGATGACTTTTTTTATAGACCTAATTCACCGGAAAGTTACAAAAAGGAAAGGGAGCTTTATAAATTAGAGGTAAGCCAGCAAAAGATCACTGAGACTTATAATCAAACATCTTCTTTAATGGATTTTATTAAAGATGACGGAATCAGAAATTGGATTTTAAATCATGATAATTTGCCTTACATCAAGCTAGCTAAGGAGATTCAGGAAGCCGGGTTGCCGGTGGATGTCTTCAAGCCTCTTATAGAGAGTATAAAAAACACCAATAAAGAAAATGAAGATTGATGATATTTTTTCAATATAATAATTATGTGGTGTTGTATAATTTGTTACTGGAATAAAATGTAATTAGTGATATACCTTGTTTAGGAAGGACGATTTCTTATGACTGAAGAAAAGTACTTGGTAGCTACTGCTGAAAACTCCTTTCATATTACAGTCAGAAATATTCTTAATCCTTTAGGATATATGTTCTTGGGACACGGAACCGATTCAATTACGCTAATGAGGTTCGTAAGAAGTTATCATCCGGATTTTATAGTAGTTGATCTTGCTATGCAATGGAGAGAACTTAAACGTACCTTGGAAACGATAGATGATGAAATGCTTTGCTTTTGTATTCTGGTTGGCGACCACAAGGATATGGAAGTATTGGATTTTTTAGAAAATTCAAAAGTTATCTCATTTTGCGGTAAGCCGTTGAATAAGGAGATTCTTATTCAAACGGTTGAAATGGCAAGTGTGAACTTTAGAAGGATTTCTCAGTTGGACAAAAAACTTAAGGAAGCGACTGAAAAGTATGAAGAGAGAATGCTGATTGATAAAGCAAAACGTATATTGATGAAGTCTGAAGGATTAAGTGAAGATGACGCTTACAAATATATGAGAAAAAAGAGTATGGATACAAGAACAGCCATGAGGGATATTGCCGAATATATTATATACAGGCATGAGTCCGGCTATGGGATAAAGTAGGATAAATAGATTTTGTGTAGACAATTGACGCCATGTGATGTAAAATAAGTCGTATTGGTAATTAATTTAAAGGAGTTGATAAAGTTGTTGGAGCTTGAACAGATTAAGCTTGAAGTAGAGGATTTTAAACACAATTTAGACGAAATGGGGGCTTCTCTTTGACATTGTCAGTATTGGCAATCAGATAGAGGAGCTGGAGCAAAAGGCCTCGGAGCCGGACTTCTGGAATGATACCGAAAACTCCCAGAAGGTTTTGCAAAAAATAAAGAGTCTTAAGGACAGGGTAGAAAAGTATAACAAGCTTTATTCTCAGTGGGAAGATTTAATTACTTTATGTGAGCTCGGTATTGAGGAACAGGATGCAAGCCTGATACCTGAAGCGGAAGAAGCCTTTAAGGCATTTAAAAAGGATTTTGAAGAACTTAAACTGGAGACCCTCCTTACCGGTCCCTATGATAAGAACAACGCAATTTTGACTTTACATGCCGGTGCAGGGGGAACTGAGGCTCAGGATTGGGTACAAATGCTTTTTAGGATGTATACAAGATGGGCAGAAAAAAAGGGATTTAAAACAAGAATCCTGGATTTTCTCGATGGAGAAGAAGCCGGAATAAAAAGCGTTACTTTTGAAGTTGTCGGGGAGAATGCTTACGGATTTTTAAAGTCCGAGAAGGGAGTCCACCGACTGGTGAGAATATCACCGTTTGATGCTTCGGGAAGAAGACATACTTCCTTTGCATCTTTGGATGTAATGCCGGAACTAAATGATGAAATTGAAATCAACATAAATCCTGATGACCTTCGAGTTGATACTTACCGTTCAAGCGGTGCGGGCGGACAGCATATTAATAAGACAGAATCCGCTGTGAGGATTACTCATATTCCGACAGGTATAGTCGTTGCATGTCAGAATGAGAGATCACAAATACAAAACAGGGAAACTGCAATGAAAATGCTTAAAGCAAAGCTTCTTGAACTAAAAGAGCGGGAACAGAAGGAAAAGATTGAGGATTTGAAGGGTGTTCAGATGGAAATTGCCTGGGGAAGCCAGATAAGATCCTATGTTTTCTGTCCCTATACCCTTGTTAAGGACCATAGGACAAATTACGAGGAGATAAACGTTGATTCCGTTATGGACGGAGAACTGGACAGGTTTATAAACGCATACCTTTCAAGCATCTCAAATGTGAAGAATCAAAATGGACAAAGTTAAGAAAAGAGTTTATGTAAATATTTAAGAAACTTGTGTTTAGTAATTTTGAGCCTGTAAATACTCAATGGGACTGAGCAAAACCGCCTTTGCGGAAGCGGTTGCTCTTCCTTGTGGTATTAACAGGCTCTTCAATTTACTTAACAATGTTTTTCCATATCCTTTAACTTATATAACGTATGTCTTAGGAATTGAACATGATTTCCAAGGTCTTTTCATCAAGCTCAACCGTAAGATTATGTACCGCACCGGTTGAAGAGGATTTTGAAGATAAACGTACGTTAAGCTCAAATTTATTGTTGCCGTTAATTGTAAAGTCTTCGAACTTTAAATCTGAATAAGGTGAATTGTAATAGTTTTTGAGCTTTTCTTTCAAATCATCGGATGAAATAAACTTGGCAATGCTTATGTTATCTGCATAAGGGTCCAGTCTTAAAACGAAGTATCCGAACCTGTTGTTATATTCGGCGAAGACGCAGATATATTGAACTTCGCGATTTTCGGCTTGTAAAATACTATCTAAATAGCCGGCATCGGCGGGTAGTTGTATATCCACCTTGCTCATAAGGTAGTTCTCCAGATAAGATTGTATTTCATCCTTTAGTTGTGTTGCAGTGTAGGTTCTAATGAGCTGGATATAGAATCCGCTCTTGGACGGCAACACATCAATAAAGTAGCTCCTTGTATATATAGGAGAAGTAACCGAATTTGAGTAATCGATTGTCAATGTCATATTGTTGGGATCCTGTGAAATACTATGAACTACTTTATCGTCATACATATTAAGAAGCTTTCTTTTGGCGCTGTCTATGGCTTCATCCTGAGCAAGGGCACTTGTTATTTCGAAATTCTTTTTCTCATAATTGAGTTTTAACCTGTATGCTCCGGCTTCACTACAATTACTAAGGTAAAGCAACATGTCATCGTTGCTTTCCAAATATCTTGCGTAGGAAATAGTTGTGGATTTTCCCATTATTAATTTAAAGCAATATTCTAAAAAGGCTAATTTTCCACCTTTTTGATCACCGGATTGCGTTATTTTATTTATATCATCAGTTTCTTCAAGGGTAAAGGATTGTGCAATGTAATTTACTATACAATCCAGATCTTCATCTATAAGACTGCCGTTATTGCTTAAATAGTCGCTTACGGAAATAAACAGGGTATACACCTTATTATTGCGTATTATGTCAACAGAATAGCCGATTTTATGTCTGTCACTTTCATCTAAATAATTTATCAATCTGTATATGTAAACAATGTTGTTTTTCGTTTTGGAGCTAATGCTTAATATTTTTGCAGCTCTGCCGCTGTAAGGTGCATAATAGTTTTTGGCATACTTGCTGAAATCATTGGCTTTACCGCTGATAAAAAGCTCGAGAATTTCCTTGGGAGAGACGGTAATCAAGCATTCCGATTCATTTAAATATATGTCGACAGCCCCCGAGTATTCAGGAATTTGCATGGACAGCCTGTCAAAGGTTAAGTCTTTAGAAACATTGGACAAACTCCAGTTTTCGGGATATGAAAAGGAGTAACCCTCATAATCATTCCTATATTCTTTAAAATTAATATTTATTGGCTTCTGGGGTTTTGAGGGTTCAGTGAACCGAATCGATTTCACAATATCCAGGAAAGCATTTGTTATTTCCTCGGAAGGCTTTTTAAATCTGCTGCTAAGCTCAATGGTATAAAGCTTTGAGCCGTTAATTATATAGTAACTTTGGACATGGTATGTATCCGGACCTCTGTAAGTTTCATAGTCCAAGCGATAGAATTCTTTGCCGGAAAGTACGACATTTCCTTCTTCTTTGACAGATATCCTGTTATTAATGGATTGCTTTAGCAGGCCGGTTTTTTCTTTAATGGCTGTAGCAGGGTTTTGGATATTCTCTGCCGTTATGGAAAAATAATTGTTGTAATCTATTTTAAAGCTTGTATAATCATGGCTGTCAATGATTTGGTTCTGCAAATACGGCAAAAATACAGACGGATAACGTATACTGTAATTTTGCCCGGGATTGGTGTACTCGGTGTATTCGGAAACAGTTTTTCCCAGTGGAGGATAAATACCAAGGTTTGCAGCACTGACAATTTTTTTGTCGGACAATGTCTTTAAAGTGTTGGAGGTATAGGGAAGTCCCTCGATTTTTAAGGAATTTATCAGCCCTAAAATCTTGTTGATATTTTCGTCTTTTAAAAATCCCTTTTTGCCGTTTATGTTAATGGTGTATATGGATAATTTGGAGTATATAGGTATAGATATCGATATATGTGTTTCTTCGGAAGAAGAATAACGGTCATTTTTCATGGTGTTGTAAACAATTAAATCGGAAGATTGACCGTAAATATTTTCGTTGGTGTCCGCGAAGATTTTTATGTTGGATTCACTCAATGAATTATCGGTTCCGCTGAACAAAAACTCCGATTTATACAAATCCTGCATGGCTCTGAAATAGCTTTTGGTATAAAAGTTAATTTGATTGAAAATTTCCTCATCGGTAGAATTGTAATCATTAAGGATCATTCTCATACCGGCAATGGTTAAACTATCAAGTTTATCACAATTTATGGTATAAGTGAATTCCTGATTTTTATCGGACAACACAATGGAGTCTTCACTAAAACCGTCAGTGGGACCTGTCAGATCAAAACTAACATAGTCAGGTATGTTCAGAGAATAGTTGTGCTTGATATTGGTAAAAGTATTAAGGTTTTTATTGGACAAAAAATAAACGGAATTAGATTTTTTATCATATTTAACGGTTATATTAAATTTTTCTTCGATGAAACCAACAGGAAAATAGATGGAGTCGTTAATTAATTCGGGAGTATTGGCGCGATTGCTTTTTAGCGAGACAATGGAGTAGTCTAAGGGTGCTATGTAATATGTACCGGCGGATTTACCGTCACTAACAGTAAGGGTTTTGTGCTGACTGTCGAAGGTTAGCTTTAATCCCAAGACTTCTGCCGTCTTATCGGCACCCAAATAGTATTCACCGTTATTTGTGATTAAATCGTTTTTTTGAAGAACGTAATTTTTGCCACCGTAATGCAGGTTTATGCTTTGATCGGCATAAGCAACACAAGTAAAGCTTAATACCATCATGATCCACAGCATTATTATTAAAACATAAGTTTTTTTCATATTCCACACTTTCCTTTATACAAGTAATTATAAACAGTATATATTATGTATATTACCAAAAGCTTTAGCCATATACAACAAGTGTTAAATCATTGTAAAATAAGTGAAATATTCATTTAACATTCTATTTCATTTTTTTATGAGCATCATTGACAAAACCGATCATATAATATATACTGTATATATACGGTATATACATTATATACTTAAAGAAAGGAGCAAAATATGGACATTGTTATTTCAAACTCCTCTGAGAAGCCGATTTATGAGCAGATAACAACGCAGATAAAGGACGCTATCATCAAAGGGGTTCTTAAGGAAGCTGAAATACTTCCATCTATAAGAAGTCTCGCAAAGGAGTTAAAAATCAGTGTAATTACCACCAAAAGGGCATACGACGAGCTGGAAAGAGAAGGTTTTATAACGACTGTGCCCGGAAAAGGAACCTTTGTGGCGGCACAAAACAAAGACTTGTTAAGGGAGTCAAGGATAAGAATTGTGGAAGAAAAGCTGATTGAGGCGGTGGAGGCTGCAAAGTCCATAGGTCTTTCATTGGATGAACTTCAAGAAATGTTGAAACTGTTATATGAGGAGGATGACTAATATGGAACCGATTCTTGAGATAAAAAATCTGAGAAAAGAGTTTAAGGATTTTTCTTTAAAGGATATAAACCTTACTCTTGAAAAAGGGTTTATTATGGGATTTATCGGACCGAACGGAGCCGGTAAAAGTACCACAATAAAGCTTATATTGAATCTTATGAACAAAGACGGCGGAGAGATAAAGATATTCGGAAAAGACAATATAGTATACGAGAGGGAGGTAAAAAACAGAATAGGATTCGTTTTGGACGAAAGCCATTATTATGAGGAGATTACCGTACAAGAGATGAAGAGTATAATTGCTCCTTTTTATGAACGCTGGGATGAGGGAGCTTTTAAAAAATATGTTAAGGATTTTGGGCTTTCGATGGATAAGAAAATTAAGGAGCTTTCAAAAGGAATGAAAATGAAGTTTTCACTGGCGATAGCGCTTTCGCATAATGCAGAGCTTTTAATCATGGATGAACCTACATCGGGGCTTGATCCTGTCGTAAGAAGCGAACTTTTGGATATATTAAGCGATCTTATGCAGGATGAAAACAAAGGAGTGTTCTTCTCGACCCATATCACTTCGGACCTGGACAAAATTGCCGACTATATTACATTTATCAATAACGGTGAGATAATTCTCAGTACAACCAAGGATGACATAATGGAAAACTTTGGACTGGTAAAGGGTCCGAAGGAGTTAATCCGCAGCAATAACTCAAACGGCTTTATCGGAATAAGGGAAAATCAATATGGTTTTGAAGCCCTTGTTCAAAACAAGGAAGAATTCAGAAAATTATATGGCGATAAAATTGTGGTTGAAAAGCCCACACTGGAAGATATTATGGTTTATTACACAAGGAGGGGTATAAATGCTTAATCTTCTAATTAAAGATATACTGGTACAAAAGAAGACATTTATCGGTGCACTTTTTTATTTGGTGTTTTTTGTTGTTGCATTTCAAAGCCTGGAAATGAATATGTTTACGGCTGCAATTGTTGCTTTTGTCTATTTACTGGTTATAGGAGGATTTGCTTATGACGATAAAAGCAAATCGGATATTATGCTCAACAGTCTTCCGATTAAGAGAGAAAACATAGTGATGTCAAAGTATATATCGTTATTTGTCTATATTGCTATTGGAACAATAGCTTATATTGCCGTATCTTTTGTTATTTCACTGCTCAATACTCCTATTAAAACCTATCCTGTCACTATTGAATTGATAGTTAGTGCGGTTCTTGCCGTGAGTTTGCTGAATTCGATATCTTTTCCTTTAATTTTCAAGCTGGGTTACGTAAAAGCAAAAGTTTTCAACATGATATTCTTCCTTACGTTTTTATTTGGAGTTCCTTTACTGATTGACTTTGTTTCTAAAGCAGACAGTGAAGTTACAACAGCTGTTGGGACTTTTTTACTAAATCAATCCGATGTTGCCATAGCTTCTGAATTGTTGGCGTTATCTCTTGTATTTCTTTTAATATCCTACGGGATTTCGGTTAGGCTGTATAAGAAAAGGGAGTTTTAATATCCGATGGGTATTAATAAAATTTAGAAATTGTGATATTATTCTATTGGTGCCAAATCTCAAAAGACATTGGCAAATTGTTGGAGTGCTTGAGGATCCAATAATTTATGGTTTTTGTTTCGTAAGATGAAATTCAAAACGATTATAGAAAATTATAGTAACCTTTGATTTCTATAATCAATTTACGGGGATTGATGCGAATATGAATATAGGTATAATAGGGGCAGGGAGAGTGGGCTGTGCCTTTGGAATAGGGCTTAAAAACAGTGGGTTTTCCGTTACGGGAGTATACAGTAGAAGTGACGAGTCCCAAAGATTTTTATGCAGCAAGCTGGAAATAAACTGTATAAACAGCCTGAGGGAAACTGTTAAAAACTCTGAGGTTATTTTAATTTCGGTTTCGGATAACAGTATTAAAGATGTGGCCGGGGAAATAATTCAAAAGACAGAGGCAGAATATGTTAAACTCAAAACCTTTATACACCTTAGCGGTGCATTGACTTCGGAGGTATTGGAGTCATTGCAAAAGGCCGGTGCTTTTGTTGGTTCTCTCCATCCCGTTCAGACTTTTGCGGATAGGGAAAACGGCTGGAAAAAGCTATATAACATATATTATGGCTTTGAAGGTTGCGATAAGGCAAGGGGTATTGCTTTAAAAATCATAGAAACCTTTGAAGGTAAAATTATTCATATTGACAAGAAGGATAAGCCGTCATACCACATGGCGGCATGTATAATTTCCAATTATACGGTGACCCTTTCCTATGTTGCCGGTAAAATATTGGAGAATATAGGAATAGGTGGGGAGGATGCGGCAAAGGCATTTTTACCCCTTATACAAAATACGGTAGACAATATTGGTAAATTGGGAAGCGTCGATGCATTGACCGGTCCAATATCGAGGGGAGATTATAAAGTTGTTGAAGAACATGTTAAGGCTCTTGAAGGTTTAGAACCGCAGATAAGGGATATATATAAAATATTGGGTCAAAGCACAATTGACCTGGCGCTTGAAAAAGGAACCCTTTCCAATGAAGGTGCAGATAAGCTCAGGAGCCTATTGTCCTGATATTTCAGGTTGCCTGTGCCGGTATTTTCGGGTTTAATCCAGGAAATTAAAATTTATTCGTCAATAAGAATATAATAAGATGTATATTAATTTGAGGGTGTGGGGAGAAGGCATATGAATTCCGAATACTTAAGAAAATTGCTGGAGAGTGTTAAGGATGGTAATACAACCGTTGATGAAGCCATGCTTGAACTTAAGAAGCTTCCCTTTGAGGATTTGGGCTTTGTCAAGGTTGACCACCACAGGAATATAAGAAACGGTTATCCCGAGGTGATTTATTGTGAGGGAAAAACCGTTGAACAGATTAAAAAAATAGTGGAAAAGCTTATGGAAAGAAACAACAACATCATGGCTACCAGAGCCGATGCTAAGGTTTATGAGGCTATAAAGGAGATTACTTCCGATGTTGTATACCATGAGGCAGCCAGAATTGTGGTGGTTAAGAAGAGGGAAATACCGGTTTCCGACAAGATTGTTGCTGTTTTAACGGCCGGTACCTCGGATATTCCGGTGGCTGAAGAAGCTGCAGTTACCTGTGAGACCATGGGAAACCGCGTTGAAAGAGTATATGATGTGGGTGTGGCAGGAATTCACCGGCTGTTTGCCAAAGCAGATGTACTTTTGAATGCAAATGTGCTGATAGTGGTGGCGGGAATGGAAGGAGCCCTGGCCAGTGTTGTGGGTGGTTTGGTGGACAAACCTGTAATAGCTGTACCTACCAGTGTTGGATATGGCGCGAATTTTGGGGGCCTTTCAGCCCTTTTATCCATGCTGAACAGTTGTGCAGCGGGAGTAGGTGTGGTAAATATTGATAATGGATTTGGCGCCGGTTTTCTGGCAGCTATGATTAATAAGCTTTAAGAAAAGAGGATAAAACATGAAGGTACTTTATTTCGATTGTTTTTCGGGTATAAGCGGAGATATGGTTTTGGGAGCCCTTATCGATTTGGGTATTGATGTTGATATTTTTAAAAGTGAGTTACAAAAACTCGGTTTAAACGATTTTGATATTTCCGTTGAAAAAAAGATGAAAAATTCAATAAGTGTGACCGATGTTGACGTTTTAATAAAAGAAAAGGATCATGACCATGATCATAGCCATGGATGCGGAAAGGAGCATCATCATGACCATGGCTGTGAAAACGGCCGTCATGGCGGACATCATCATAACCATCATAATCATCACGATGCTTCCGCGCGCAACCTTGCAGATATTGAAAAAATCATCGATGACAGCAGCTTAAAGGACAGTGTGAAACAGCTCAGCAAAAAGATTTTCGGTGAGATAGCCCGGGCTGAGGCAAAGGTTCACAACAAGCCCATAAGTGATGTTCATTTTCATGAGGTGGGAGCTGTCGATTCCATAGTGGACATTGTGGGAGCTGCAATTTGTATTGATCTTTTGAATGTGGACCGGATTTATTCATCCCCTTTGCATGACGGTACAGGCTTTATAGAGTGCCAACACGGAAAATTGCCTGTGCCTGTGCCGGCGGTTATGGAAATGCTCACGGAGAGTAATATACCCTACATAGTTGAGGACATTAACACGGAGCTTATAACCCCAACGGGTATCGGAATAATAAAAACCATTGCATCCGGATTCGGTGCCATGCCGCCAATGACAGTGGACAGGGTGGGATACGGTTCGGGAAAAAGGGAGACGGGAAGGTTCAATGCACTAAGGTGTGTTTTGGGCACAGCTTCAGACGAAGGTATTAAAGATAACGAAATAGCGGTTCTGGAGACCAATATTGACGATATGAATCCTGAGTTGCTGGGTTATGTAATGGATGTGCTTTTTGAAAGCGGGGCATTGGATGTGTTTTATACACCGGTGTACATGAAAAAGAACAGACCCGGTGTTATGCTGACGGTTCTTACGGAAAAAGAAAAGGAAAAGAAGCTTGTGGATATAATTTTAAAGGAGACCTCAACTTTGGGGATAAGAAAGACTTTTGCCACGAGATATGTTATGAACCGTGAAAACAGGTACGTTGACACGGAGTTTGGGAAAATAGGTGTTAAAGAAGCGTATTTTGAGGGCATTAAGAAGTTTGCGCCCGAGTTTGAAGATTGCAGGAAGGCTGCCCAAAAACATAATGTGCCGTTATGGAAGATCTATAATGCAGCATTAAAGCAACTTTAATATTGGAAGTTTATTCTCACGGATAATTTGAACTCTTTTATAGAATGAATGCGGAGAGAAAAACATGCTTTACAACAAGTTTTCATCCTATTTGAAAAATAAATACGGGACGAAGGTATATAAGCTGCCCCTTAACCTGCCTGTCACATGCCCAAACCGTGACGGAAAAATCAGCATCAAGGGCTGTATTTTTTGCGGTGAGGAGGGAGCAGGCTTTGAAAACCTTCCCAACTGCCTCGGAATAAAGGAACAGCTCAGCCTAAATTCCAAATACATTGGCGCAAACTATAATTCCGAAAAGTTTATCGCATATTTTCAAAACTACTCTAACACCTATCTGCCCCTTTCGGATTTTAAGAGATATATAAATGAGGCGTTGGCGGAAAACATTGTTGCTCTTTATATATCCACTCGGCCTGACTGTATAAGCAATTCGTACCTTGAGTTTTTGAAGGAAATCAAAGCTTCAAAGGGAGTGGATATAGTAATAGAGCTGGGATTGCAGACGGTTAATTATCGCACTCTGAGGCTTTTAAACCGGGGACACCTTTTAGCGGAATTTATTGACGCGGTTTTGGCGATAAAGTCCTATGGGCTGGAATCCTGTGCTCATTATATACTGGACTTGCCGATGGATTCCATGGAGGATGTGATTGAAGGGGCGAGAATACTATCGGCTTTGGGTGTAAACCAGGTAAAGTGCCATTCTCTTTACATTTTAAAGGGTACAGCCTTGGGGGACATGTATGAACGGGGAGAAATTCAGCCCTTAAGTCTGGAGGAATACATAGATAGGGCAGTGTCTTTTCTCGAATATCTCAATCCTTCCATTGTAGTGCAAAGGCTAATAGGCCGTGCTCCAGAAGAAAGAACCCTTTTTTGCAACTGGGGAATGAGCTGGTGGAAAATTCACGACCTGATTGAAAAGAAAATGACTGAGGAAGGCAGTTATCAGGGCAAGAGATTTGACTATTTAAACGGCAGGGCCTTAGGTGATATTATGACTATTCGATGAAAATATAAAATAAAAGATGCTGATATCAAATACTATCATCTATATTTTAGAAATAATCAAAGGTAATCAACAATAATGAAAAGTATATCTAGGTGACAAAAGGTGAAGAGAAAATATGGAAGAAACATTGTGGAGCAAGTCGTAGAGCCTGTTAATACGACGCGGAAAGGGAGAGCATTGTTTGAGCGGAGCGAGTTTTGCTCGATCCCGCGGAGTATTTACAGGCTCTAGATTTGTGGAACTCAAGTTTCCGGAATATTTTCCTTCACCTTGGCATGCACTTAGGGATACCCCTTTGGATACACCTTAAGACACACCTTGGCATGTTCTTCAGGAAACACCATAAAATACACTTTGGTGATTATTCTTTCAAGTTATATATCTCTTATCTTTGCAACTTGGGTAATATACCCTTACCCTTTACTTTTAAGATACTCATCAATCGCCTTTGCAGCATTTTTCCCCGCACCCATTGCGAGAATAACAGTCGCCGCTCCCGTTACCGCATCTCCACCGGCATAAACACCTTCTATACTGGTAGCACCGGTTTGATCATCGGCTATTATACCGCCCCATTTCTGGGTATCCAATCCGGGAGTGGTCGATGCAATCAACGGGTTGGGAGTTTGGCCGATGGCAATGATTACTGTTTCAACATCAATGACATGTTCGGATCCTGCCTTAGGAACCGGTCTTCTTCTTCCGGATGCATCCGGCTCACCCAATTCCATTTCAACGCATTCCATACCATTTACCCAGCCATCCTCCGTGCCGAGAATCCTTGTGGGATTTGTAAGGAGCTTGAATATGATGCCTTCTTCTTTTGCGTGATGAACCTCTTCAAGTCTTGCAGGCATTTCAGCTTCTGAACGGCGGTATACTATATATACGTTATGGGCTCCCAGCCTTTTAGCACTTCTTGCCGCATCCATTGCAACGTTTCCGCCACCGACGACGGCAACGTTTTTGCCGATTTTGATAGGTGTAGCATATTGCGGAAATTTATATGCCTTCATGAGGTTTATTCTTGTTAAAAACTCATTTGCTGAGTAAACCCCATTGAGGTTTTCGCCCGGTATTTTCATAAAGCTGGGCAAACCGGCACCCGAACCGATAAATATAGCTTCATAACCCTCTTCCTTAAGTTCTTCCAGGGTGAACACCTTTCCTATAACCATATTGGTTTTAATTTCAACACCGAGCTTTTTTATATTGTCTATTTCTTTTTGTACCAGCTCTTTTGGAAGCCTAAACTCGGGAATTCCATACATTAATACGCCTCCGGGTACATGGAAGGCTTCAAAGACGGTTACATCATAACCCATTTTAGCAAGATCACCGGCACAGGTCAGCCCGGCAGGACCGGAACCTACTATTGCGACCTTTTTTCCTTTTTTATTGAGCTTTTCAACAGAATCTTCGGCATTTTTCATATGCCAGTCGGCTACGAACCTTTCAAGTCTTCCTATAGCGACCGGTTCACCCTTAATACCCCGCACGCAACGTTGCTCGCACTGAGTTTCCTGGGGACAGACCCTCCCGCATATGGCAGGAAGATTGTTGGTTTCCTTAATTTTATTATAAGCCTCTTCAAACTTACCTTGAGCTATCAGACTGATAAACTCAGGAATTTTTACGTTGACAGGACAACCTTCCACGCAAGGTTTGTTTTTGCAGTTTAAACACCTTTGAGCCTCTTCGACAGCCATCTGTTCGGTATAACCCAATGCAACCTCTAAAAAGTTTTTATTCCTGACATCGGGTTCCTGTTCGGGCATGGGAACCTTTTTCAAAGACATATTAGGCATTTTTGTCCCCCCCATTCTGCAAAGATGTTCTTCGTCCTTGTAAATATTTTGCCTTCTTATTGCTTCATCAAAATCCACCAAATGTCCGTCAAAATCCGGACCGTCCACACATGCAAATTTTATTTCACCGCCAACTGTCACTCTGCATCCTCCGCACATACCTGTGCCGTCGATCATAACAGGATTCATACTAACAATTGTCTTTATTCCGTATTGCTTTGTGAGGCTGCTTACAAACTTCATCATTACCAAAGGTCCAATTGCAATTACCAGATCATATTTATTGCCTCCTTCTATCAATTCCTTAAGAACATCGGTAACGAATCCTTTTTTTCCTTCGGAACCGTCATCCGTGGCAATGTAAAGCTTGCTGCTTACTGCTTCCATTTGATCTTTCAGTATAATAAGGTCTTTACTTCTAAACCCTATAATTGAATGTACCTCGACACCCATTGAGTTTAATTTCTTGGCCTGGGGATAAGCTATTGCCGTTCCTAGGCCCCCTCCGATTACTGCTGCTTTTTTAACTCCTTCAAAATGTGATGCTTTTCCTAAAGGTCCGACAAAATCGAGAATATAATCTCCTTCGTTGAGCTTTCCCAACTCCAAGGTGGTTTTTCCAACCTCTTGAAATATGATGGTAACGGTGCCTTTAGCCCGGTCGAAATCTGCAATTGTCAAGGGAATTCTTTCTCCGTTTTCATTAATCCTGAGAATAATGAATTGTCCCGGCTCAGCCTTTTTGGCTATATGAGGAGCGTCTATCTCCATCAACTTAACCTGGGGGTTGAGTATCTCCTTTTTAACTATTTTGAACATTGTTGATACCCCTTTCAAATAATAAATCCGTATCCTTTGTTACCACTAATTTTAAATATAATATGACATTTAGTCAATCACAGTTATAAGGAAAAAATAATTTAAAAAATCTATACTTATATTTTATTATATATAAGTCAAAATGAGAATAAGACAAAATGAAACAAGTGAACAGGAAACTTGCACACTTTATAATTGACAAATAATTGCTGCAACATGATTTAAACCGTCAGAGGAGCGATAAATGACAACGATTTTAATGCTATATCTAGAATTACATTAAATGGGTATTTGATGGAATTTCGAAATTCTTTAAATAAATACTTGCAATTTGTCCTCCCATTTGTTAAAATTCAAATGCAAAGTGTTAACATTCAGAAATTACACTTTTGGTGTATAGAATATAGTTGTTTGGGCAATTTTAAGAATTGAACAAAAACTGTTTTCATACACCGATAATGTTGTAGGTTTGTGGATGATTAATGTTAACAGTAAAAACATGGGGGGATTTATAATGAAGTTATTGTCAAACGTTATGGAGCAAGTTATTAAGAAAAATCCGAACGAGCCGGAATTTCATCAAGCGGTAAGAGAGGTATTGGAATCCTTGGAGATTGTCGCTGAGAATAATCCGGAGTACTTAAAAGCCGGCATATTTGAAAGGATAGTTGAACCTGAAAGACAAGTTATTTTCAGAGTACCCTGGGTTGACGACAACGGTAAAGTACAGGTAAACAGGGGATTCAGAGTTCAATTCAACAGTGCCATCGGACCTTATAAGGGAGGTCTCAGATTCCATCCTTCAGTTTCTCTTGGAATTATAAAGTTCCTCGGTTTCGAACAGATTTTCAAGAATTCACTTACCGGTCTTCCAATGGGTGGAGGAAAAGGTGGAAGTGATTTTGATCCCAAGGGTAAGTCCGACGGTGAAATAATGAGATTTTGCCAAAGCTTTATGACGGAGCTTTGCAGACATATAGGACCGGATACCGATGTTCCTGCCGGAGATATCGGTGTTGGTGGCCGTGAAATAGGTTATATGTACGGTATGTATAGAAAAATTAAAAATGAATTTACAGGAACTTTAACAGGTAAAGGATTAACATGGGGCGGAAGCCTTGCGAGAACTCAAGCAACAGGATACGGTCTGTGCTACTTTATGGAAGAAGCAATGCAAGCAATAAAAGGAAAATCATTCAAAGGAACTACAGTGGTAATATCCGGTTCAGGTAATGTTGCCATTTATGCCACTGAGAAGGCACAGGAGTTAGGAGCAAAAGTTGTGGCATTAAGCGATTCAAACGGATATATTTATGATCCGGATGGAATTAAGCTTGATACCGTTAAGCAAATAAAAGAAGTAGAAAGAAAAAGAATTAAAGAATATGTTAACTACCATCCCAACGCACAGTATACCGAAGGTTGTTCCGGAATATGGACAATCAAATGTGATGTGGCGCTTCCGTGTGCTACACAGAACGAACTTGACGGAAATGCAGCTAAAATCCTTGTTGAAAACGGATGCTTTGCTGTTGGAGAAGGAGCAAATATGCCTTCAACTCCGGAAGCAATTGAAATATTCCAGAAGAACGGCGTTGTGTTTGGACCTGCTAAGGCTGCAAATGCCGGTGGTGTTGCTACATCCGGACTTGAAATGTGTCAGAACAGCATGAGATATTCATGGACCTTCGAAGAAGTTGATGCAAAAATAAAGCAGATAATGATTGACATATTCAAAAATACCAGTGCTGCTGCAAAGAAATACGGATTTGAAAATAACCTGGTAGCAGGTGCGAATATTGCAGGATTCTTGAAGGTTGCAGATGCAATGATGGCGCAGGGTGTATAATTATAAAATTTTAAAATTTCTTTTTGCATTATATGCCGATTTTCGATATAATTAAACATCATATTTATGTTTGAAGGAGATGTTAGCTTGAATAATGAATTGGTTTTAGTTCTTGATTTCGGAGGACAGTATAATCGGCTGATTGCAAGAAGAGTAAGGGATGCAAATGTATACTGTGAGGTTATTCCATATAACTCTTCGATAGATAAGATAAAAAAATTGAATCCCAAAGGAATTATTTTAACCGGGGGACCTGCCTCAGTTCTGGATCCCAAGGCTCCTATCTGTGACCGTGAGGTGTTTGAACTGGGGATCCCCGTTCTTGGTATTTGCTACGGCATGCAGTTAATGAGTTATGTTCTTGGCGGAAGTGTTGAAAGCGCAGAGCAGAGAGAATATGGCAAGGTGAATATAACTCTGGACACTACCGGTAAATTGTTTGAAGGGATTGATGCGGATACAACTTGCTGGATGAGTCATACCTATTATGTAAAAAATCTTCCTGAGGGATTTGTAAAAAGTGCCAACACACAGAATTGTCCTGTAGCTGCGATGGAAAACAGAGAAAAGAAGCTATATGGGGTTCAGTTCCATCCTGAAGTGGTTCACACGCCACAAGGTACGGAAATTCTTAAAAACTTCCTATTTAAAATATGTGGCTGTTCCGGTGATTGGAAAGTCAGCTCCTTTATTGAGCAATCTATCAACTCTTTAAAAGAGAAGATAGGTGATAAAAAGGTTCTTTGTGCCTTATCCGGCGGTGTTGATTCTTCTGTGGCGGCAGTTTTGATTCATAAGGCGGTAGGAAAGCAGCTGACATGTATTTTTGTCGATCACGGTCTTTTAAGAAAGTATGAAGCGGATCAGGTTGAAGAGGTATTTAAAAATCAATTTGATATAAATTTGGTAAGGGTTGATGCAGAGCAAAGATTTCTTGAAAAGCTCAAAGGGGTTACTGATCCTGAAAGAAAAAGAAAGATAATAGGCGAAGAATTTATCAGGGTATTTGAAGAGGAAGCAAAGAAAATCGGTGCTGTAGATTTCTTGGTACAGGGCACCATATATCCCGATGTAATTGAAAGCGGAGTTGGGGATGCAGCTGTTATTAAGAGCCATCACAATGTCGGTGGACTTCCCGAGCATGTAGACTTTAAGGAGATAATAGAGCCTTTGAGAAACCTGTTTAAGGATGAGGTCAGAAAGGTTGGACTGGAACTGGGATTACCTGAAGAGATTGTCATGAGACAGCCTTTCCCGGGACCGGGTCTTGCCATAAGGGTTATCGGAGAGGTTACTAAAGAGAAATTGGATCTTTTAAGGGATACGGACTATATTTTCCGGGAAGAGATTAAGAATGCCGGGTTGGCATCAGAAATTAACCAGTATTTCACAGTGTTAACCGGAATGAGGAGTGTAGGTGTTATGGGAGATGAAAGAACATACGACTATACTCTGGCATTAAGGGCGGTTACCACTACCGACTTTATGACAGCCGACTGGGCAAGAATTCCCTATGATGTACTTGAAAGAATTTCAAACAGGATTATAAATGAAGTTAAACATATTAACAGAATTGTGTACGATATAACAAGCAAGCCACCGGCAACAATTGAATGGGAATAATTCAAAGATTGTACATTTCAAGAAATCAGAAGCAGTGGGATAATGTGATTTATCCACTGCTTTTATATTTGATTGTTCTTGTAAATAGATATGTTATACTTAAGTAAAAAATGTGGAGCACCAAACAATACAAAATCGATTAGCTGTCGGGAATGCGGTACATATAAGTAGGTTAGAAATGATTGTGGGTTTTAAAGTAAAAGTGAGGGACATTTAATTTTTCGTTAACATAATGAAATTTGACGATAGGTCAATAGCAAGATTCAAAGACGTGGTTTGCAGGTGATAAACTTCGTTACATGACATTGTAAAACGGTTTTAATGTTGTTTCAAAAACATCAGAACCGTTTTTCTGTTTATCAACAATTGTTAGCAAATTTGAAAAGGTTGTCGATATTTTAGACGGGGACGAAATAATCAATTCTCAAGCAGTTCAGGTAAGCTTAAGGCCGGGAGAGAGCAAAACGGCTACTGTATTGATGAACTTGCCGGACACTATAGCAAAGAAGACATATAGCATTAGAGTTTCTACCGTAGAAGGTGAAGAATACAACACAGACGACAACATAAAACAGTTTACCATTGGTTATACTGATATTTCCGTGCAGCTTGAAAGATCCAGTGAGGGAGGCATTGAGTATGTAGCTGCCAATGTTATTAACTTAAGCCATGTGCCTACAGGAGCAACTTTAAAAGTAACAAAGGGCAGTGAAGACGGTGAAGTGATAGACACAAGGGTTATAGAAAGCACAGATGATATTGTAAAATTTGAATATCAATTTGACAAAAAGGTACTGTGTGCGGATAAAGAGTCGGAAATATTGTATTTTACCGTTATAGCCGATGAAGAAGAGCTTTATACCAGCGATAACGTTAAATTTATTGTTTTAACCAATGAAAAGAGCAATAATGAAACCAGTGTTTACGGATATATTTCAGTAGATATGGAGTATCCTGCTAAATCGGAATCAAAGATAAAATCAGGGTTTACGGTGAAAATTGCAGGGACAGAGTTATCAACAACGACCGATGAGAAGGGATATTTTGAAATAACCGGTATACCTGAGGATATGAAGGAATTTACATTGGAAATAAGCAAGCCAAGTTTTCTCAAGAGAAATGTGACGGTGAACGGAACCGGAGAATTGGTTGTTTCTACCGAGGATAATCCTATAATGTTATGGGCTGGAGATGTAGTTTATAATGGATCACAGGATGATGCTATTAATATGGTAGATCTGGTTCAGGTACTTAAAGCCTTCAATACAACAGAGAAAAGTGAGAAATACGTAGCTGAGCTGGACTTTGATCAAGACGGTGCAATTAATATTAGGGAAGCGGTTATAATTATAAAGCATTTTAACATGATAAGTAAGGACTATGAAAACAAGTAAAGACTACCCAAAACAAAAGTAGAGAAATATTAAATTAAACGGCTATTAATAAAGAAGAGCTGAGGTACAAGCAGTTGGATAACCGCTGTACACAGCTCTTTTTTATATATCCTTACCAAGACCAATAATTAATATAGCGAGAATACTTTTTAGGTAAATTATTGATTGATATCTTGAGCCAGAATTTGCATTAACTCAGTTAGTTCTTTAATACTGGTTATCATATCGCTAACGCGATTTTGCTGAATGTCTGCATTGGCAAATACTTCTTGAACCGAGGCAGAGGATTTTTCTGATATAGCAGCGACGGTACTCATTTCCTCAGTAACTTTATGAGCCGACTGTAACAGCCTTTCATTTATAAAGCTTAGAGTTTCGGCTTGCTTCAGCACTTCTTCAGAGTTTACATTGATTTGATCAAATAACTGTTCGACCATATTTACAGATTGCTTCCCGGAGTCAACTATGTTAAGACCATTTTGCACCAATTCATTAACTTGGCGAATTTTATCTTGAATAAGTTTAATGCTGGTGTTGACTTTTTCGGATGCCTTGTGGGTGTCGATTGCAAGCTTTCGGATCTCGGATGCGACAACAGAAAATCCTTTTCCGTGCTCTCCAGCCCTTGCTGCTTCTATAGAAGCGTTTAACGAAAGTAAATTGGTCTGGTTGGATATTTCCTTTATCATGGAAACGATATTATCGATTACAACACTTTCTTCATTTACTTCACCGATTGCTTTGGAGGCACTACTAACAAATCGGTCTATCTCTTGCATTTGACCGGACATTAGTTTCATTTTGTCCTGGCCTTCTCCGGTTACTTTAGTTGTATCTTTGGATTTTTGGCTCATATTGGATGATGCATCTGTTGTTTGTTGAGCAGTGGCTGCAACATCCTGCATTGCTTCCAGAACATCACTGCAACTGGTTGCTTGGGTTTGAATGCCCACAGATATTTCTTTGAAGGCTAATACCAATTCTTCGGATATTTTACCTGTTGATGCTGCATTATCCTGAAGGTTCATGGTGGACTTTCTGAGAATTTCCACCGAGTGGGAAACCTTTTTAAGAAGCTCATCCGTTTTTTTCTTTGAATTCTCTGCCTCAACAGCTCCTTGCTTTATTTTTTTCAACATTTGAGAACCGATACAGCTTTGAGCGACTAAAGCAATTAAGCAACATATTAAATAAGCATTGGGAGAAAAGCGGTCTATGGTGGCATAAGCCGGTTTTGTAAAAAGGGCATAATTTAATATAAATATCCCGATAATTCCGTTTAGCAATAACGGACGGTAGTTATGATATATGGATATAATTGCTAATGATAAATATAAAATAAGGGAATTGGGAAAGTTTGTTGTACTTTTAATCATAAAAAAGGAGACTAGGTTAAAAGCTAATGCAATAATATACATGACATAAGGGACAGCGATTTTTCTCCAAACAAGAAAGGCTGCCAATAATGCACACGGTGAAGCGTACTTCAGTATAGCGACCACTGTGATAGGGTATTTGTAAGCAGACAAAGCTCCAAACACAATGCACATCGAAAGCACTATAACCATTATTTTGTTTCTCTTATGTAGTTCCAACAATTCTTTATCCAAATCCAATGCCTCCAGTCTTAGTACAAAGATTTACTGCAGAGTAATCCCTATTCAGTTTTTCAATCAATATAATTTTGTGACGGAAAAATGCAAGAGAATGATTATGATTTATTATATCACTCTTAAAAATGATATTCAATTCTTGACAATCGTCTGGGTTAAAATAACAATCCTAAGCAATAAACAAAAAAGGAATCATGGTATACTACAGAGTAGTTCAATGACCCTTCATTTATTGTGAAACGCTTTTTTGTCTGTTAACTGAATTTATACTCGGATACTTTGGTATAAACCCGCTTATTTTGTATCTGTTCACTTTTGAAAAGATATATGTTTTCAACCTTTATTGGACTAAAGTCAGGCTTTATAACTTCAGATTTTATTTTATCAAAATCCCATTTAAAAAGGATGTCCTGACCGATAGTAATATGGGGGGTATAGCTTCTCTTTTCGGGTTGAAAACCGATAGGTTCCAGCATGTCGTCTATAATTTTTTGCAAAGCTTTTAAGTTGGGAATATCCCCGGAAAGTCCAAGCCATAAAACCCTAATATCTTTTTTACCCTTAAAAATTCCAAGGTCAGATATGGAAAGACTAAAGGGTTTTATGTTGTGAACCATTGTTTTCATTGCTTCATCCAGCTTTTCTTTTTGAGATGTGTTTATTTCATCAAGAAATTTTAGGGTCAGATGAAAATTGTCAACATATTTCCATCTTCCTTTTGAAGCATATTTTCTCAGACTCTGCTGATATTCCAGGATCCTGCTTTTTATATCATCCGGAAAGTCAATTCCTATAAAAGCCCTGATAATAATCATCCTTTCATTGCTGTGTTAATATTTAAACAGTATAATAACTACGGTTGTTAAGTTTATGATATCAGATTATCAAAGATAATGAAATATATAACTTGTGTAAACTTTAAAGAGCCATATCCATCAAATTTGGGTTAATCAACCGTTAAATATAAAAAAACCTTTAATTATTAGAATAAAAAGTGTATAATAATAAAAAATGTATAGCTTGATATACATAATAAGTGATAATATTATTATAAGTTCGCATGTTTATTATTATGTCATTCTGTCTGTTTTGTCTACGGTAAAGATCCAGAGTCTAAGAAATTATTCTTTATTATTTGATGTTGAGTTTGAAGTACTACATGCAGTTAAGACTTGAATATTAATATTGTTGGAAATGTAGTACAAATTAGTGGTATTTGGTAGTACAATATTTCCTTAGTTAAGGTAGTGAAAATAAAAAAATATTATAATAAGAGGATTAGAATGAAAAAAAATAGTGTTATTTCAATCATCTTAGCTGTTTTCCTAATAATCTTTTTTTGCTCTGATGTAATTACTGCAGGTATTGTTAATGCTCAAAACAGTTTTGAACAATTGACAATGAATGCAATATTGGTGCCGGCGGTAACGTGTACGGAACATGTATTCGACGGATTATTTACGGTGACCGAACAACCGACCTGTACCACTGCCGGAACAAAAGTAGGCAAATGTACAGAATGTGGAGAAGTAGTTTTGACAGTTGAGATTCCTGCTTTGGGACACGAGTTGGTTCCGTCGAGAATAATTGAGTATCCCACGTGTACAGAAAAAGGAATCAAAGAAAGTATATGCACCAGATGTTCAGAGCGAATAACCGAAGAAATGCCTGAATTTCGGCATCATGCTATTGGAGATTTGAGGGACTCGACCTGCACCGAAGAAGGATTTATAAAATTATATTGCGAATTATGCGGAGAAATTTTTTCAATGGAGGTTATACCTCCGAAAGGTCATACATATTCTCAAATAAGTATAAATCCAAGCGAGGTAACTTTAGGTGGCGACAATCCTATCGAAACCTCTGTATCGGTATTTGCAGTATGTTCTGAATGTGAACAGTCCGTAGATGTAACAAGCAAGACAGAGTTTTCAAGCAGCAACAATAATATAGCATCGGTGGTTGACGGCTACATTAAGAGCGGTACACAATCCGGAACCGCAACTATAACTGCCGATTATGACGGGATGAAAGCAGTATGCAGCGTAGAAGTAAAGGGTGATGGAGAGGATGAGGAAACTACAATATCCGGGTATATTTCGGTAGATTTTGATTATTCTGTTGAATCGGAAGGAAAAATAAAGTCCGGGTTTAATGTGAAAATTGCCGGAACAGAATTATCAACGACGACCGATCAGAAGGGTTATTTTGAAATAAGCGGAATACCCGAAGATATGAAGGAATTTACACTGGAGATAAGCAAGCCGGGTTATCTCAAGAGAAATGTTACTGTGAACGGAACCGGAGAATTGGTGATTTCTACCGAGGACAATCCCATCGTATTATGGGCTGGAGATGTAGTTTATAATGAATCGCAGGATAATGCCATTAATATGGTGGATTTGGTTCAGGTATTTAAATCTTTTAATACAACAAAGGAAAGTCAGGAATATATAGCTGAATTGGACTTTGATCAAGATGGAGCAATTAATATTAGAGAAGTGGTTATAATTGTAAAACACTTTAACATGATAAGTGAGGACTATTAATTCAACAATTTGATATTTTTATTGAATGGATATTAATAAAAAGGGCTGTAGTACAATAAGTTGCAAAACTGTTGTACACAGCCTTAACTTTTTCGCCAATGAATGGAAAATTATTACATGTACCTTTAGCAAATTAATCTTAAATTGTGTTGCTAATCATTTTTCAATATGGTATTATATCAATCGGTCGAACTACCGATACGGTGGGGTTTATGTTTATGTGGGAGTAATATAAAATGACGGATTTTCAAAGTATATCTCAACAGATTCAAATTTTGGTTAACCAGATTTCCATTTTGGTAATTATGGGTTTATTGGGTTTCATTTCGGGGAAAACCCGTTACTTACCGGAGAACTCGGGTACGGTGCTGTCAAGGGTGGTTATAAAGTTAACGGCACCGGTTTTAATTTTTATAACACTGGCAAGCCGGGACTTTACCAAGGATATTTTAATAAACGGAATATGGATATATCTTCTTGGTGCAGTGTTTATAATGGTTTCTTTTTTGGCGGCGCATATTACCGGAAAGCTGCTGGGGCTAAAGGGGGCCACAGAGAACATATATAAAATGAACTTAATGTTCGGAAACGTTATATATCTTGCTTTTCCCCTTCTTAGATCTCTATATGGAGATAATATTTTGATTTACGCAGTGCTTTTTAATTTGGCAAATGACACTATTTTGTGGACACTTGGAGTTTTTCTTGTTAACAAACACAATAAGGCAGGTTGGAAGGATAACATAAAGCATCTGATTAACGGTAATACCATAGCCTTTGCTGCAGGTCTTGTTATAATACTGCTGAAGGTAAATTTCATGCCTTTTATCAAGCAAATACCTTATATATTTGAGGTCAGCGGCTTTGTAAAAAGTGCGTTATATCCTTTGGGAGAGGTCACAGTACCCCTTTCAATGCTGTTTATAGGGTTGATATTGTCGGAGATTAAAATAAGTAATGCCGGGGATTTGCTAAAAAGAGTTCCTACATTTGTTTTGTCCCTTTTCAAGCTTATATTGATACCGTGTTTGGCATTGTTTGTTCTGTCATTTATAGATTTTATCGATCCACTGGCAAAAGCTGTGATTGTACTTCAGCTGTCAATGCCCTGCGGAACGATTGTTCCTGCATTGGCAAACCAGTATGGATCGGATTATAAATTTGCAACCGAAAATGTGTTTTTTACCACTATACTTGGAATATTGACCATGCCTTTTATGGTTTATCTATTGTCTTTAATATGAATATTGACGAATATTTATTATGGTTTTGAGTTAAAAATAAAAATTGGCTGTTTATTTACCAAGGCATATTTGGCTGGGAAAATCTTAAGAAAGACATAAGAAGACGAAGAATCCACTTTTTGAAAAAAGCGAATATTTATTTGCGATATGCAAAATAATGTTCGTTTTTTTTATCTGTTTTCATTGACAAAAAGCATTGGGATTTGGTAGTATTATTTATGTATTGAGTATATGATTTGAAATTATTGCACAAGCTTATTTTTCACAATAAAATAAATATTTTGCTGTTAATAAAGCAGAAGGTTACGGTAGTTGATAGCATCATTCGTAATAGCATTTATATAGGGTTGGTTCTGCCAGCCCGTTTTTAATTTTAGCTTATTTTACAAAACTGATATATTATTTCCTATGGAGGTTGGAATTATGTCGAAGAAAAATGACTTAAACGTTAGCAAAACACCGAAAGTTGCTGTTGTAATGGGAAGTGATTCCGATTTTGCGGTTTTAAAAGACTGCATAAAGGTACTAAAACAATTTGGAGTTGAGGTTTCCGCCAGCGTATGCTCAGCCCACAGGACTCCGGATAAGGCTGCAGAGCTTGCAAAAAATGCAGAAGAGAACGGATTTGATGTTATCATTGCAGGCGCAGGAAAGGCCGCACATTTGCCTGGAGTTTTGGCAGCATTTACGCCGCTACCTGTTATTGGAATACCTATAAAATCTTCTACATTGGACGGACTGGATTCACTGCTTTCCATAGTGCAGATGCCCAGCGGAATACCTGTTGCCACAGTGGCTATAAACGGAGCTGAAAATGCTGCTTTGCTTGCAGTTCAAATGCTTTCTGTCGGATATCCCGAGCTGAGAGATAAAATGAAGGAATATAAAAAGAAATTAGCAAAAAAAGTTGAAGAAAAGAACGAAGCTTTGCAAGAAAAGGTCAGGGAGATCTGATTTATTTTTTCATAAAGGAGAGGGAATATGGTTAAAATTTTAGGGGATCAACTTATTGGTGATGAATCTAATTCATTTGAAACTGAACTCGATGAATTTAGACTGGACAAGCCTAACGATGAGTGTGGGGTATTCGGAATTTACAACAAAGGGGAAAGCGACAGTGCACGCCTGACATATTATGCTCTGTATGCCCTTCAGCATAGGGGACAGGAAAGCGCTGGTATTGCTGTTACCGGAGAGGAAAGTCTGCTTTATCATAAAGATATGGGGCTTGTTCCTGATATTTTTACTCAAGAAATTCTTGGCGGGCTAAAAGGAAAAATTGCCATCGGACATTGCAGGTATTCGACTTTTGGCGCAAGCCAGAGAGAGAATGCACAACCTATGGTTATCAAATATAAAAAGGGACAGCTTGCTCTTGCTCATAACGGCAGTCTTGTGAATGCCCTGACTATAAGGGAAAACCTTGAGGAGGATGGTGTCATATTCCAATCCACCAGCGACACGGAGGTTATATTGAACCTGATTTCGAGATATAGGGTTACCAGCAACAGTATCGAAGAGTCTATCATAAAGATGATGATGGATGTCAGGGGTGCATATTCCCTGGTAATGCTCACACCTCATAAGCTTATCGGAATAAGGGATCCTCATGGAATGAGACCTTTGTGTATCGGAAAATTGGATGATTCATATATATTGACCTCTGAAACCTGTGCTCTTGATGCGGTGGGTGCTGAATATGTAAGAGACGTTAAGCCCGGTGAAATAGTGGTTATTGACGAAAGCGGGTTGAGATCCATTCAGACTGATGCTCCGAAGGACTCAAAGCTCTGTATATTTGAACACATTTATATTGCAAGACCTGACAGTTATATTGACGGAGTAAGTGTTTACAGGGCAAGGGTTGAAGCAGGAAGAAGACTTGCAAAAGAACATCCGGTAGATGCGGATGTTGTTATCGGTGTCCCGGATTCAGGAGTGTCGGCAGCCCTCGGATATTCTATGGAATCCGGCATACCCTATGGAGTCGGACTTATTAAGAACAGGTATGTGGGAAGAACGTTTATCAAGCCGGAACAGGGGCAAAGGGAGGATAGTGTAAGAATAAAACTCAATGCCTTAAAAGAAGCCATTAACGGAAAAAGGGTTGTAATGATAGATGACTCAATTGTAAGAGGAACAACGAGTAAGAGAATTGTTCAGATGTTAAGAAATGCGGGAGCTTTAGAGGTTCATATGAGAGTCAGTTCTCCACCTTATAAGTTCCCATGCTATTTTGGAGTGGATGTGTCCAGTAAGTCGGAACTTGTTGCTGCAAAGCATAGCATTGAAGAAATCAGAGAAATGATCGGTGCAGACAGCTTGGGCTTTTTAAGTCTTGAAGGTCTGCTTGAATCGCCGGTAGGTGCAAAATGTGGCTTTTGTACTGCATGTTTTACGGGGGATTACCCGATGGAAATACCGGAAAAGGTAAAATAATGTTTTTATGAAGGTATTTTGCGGGTTGGATTTGTAAAATTTTATTATTTGTTATATAATTTATTTATTTGTAGTTGGGAGGTAATTTAATGACCACGTATAAAGATGCAGGGGTTGATGTTGAAGCAGGCTATGAAGCCGTTAGACTGATGAGAAACGATGTCAGAAAGACTTTCAGACCGGAGGTTATAACCGATATCGGAGGTTTTGGCGGGCTTTTTGCATTAAACAAGGAAAAGTATTCCGAACCTGTACTTGTATCGGGAACCGACGGTGTCGGAACAAAGCTTAAAATTGCTTTTTTAATGGACAAACATGACACTGTTGGAATAGATTGCGTTGCAATGTGCGTAAACGATATTGTATGCAGCGGAGCGGAACCCTTGTTTTTCTTGGATTATATTGCATTAGGGAAAAACCGTCCGGAAAAGGTTGCTCAGATTGTAAAGGGAGTCTCCGACGGTTGCGTTGAGGCCGGATGTGCATTGATAGGCGGAGAAACAGCTGAAATGCCCGGTTTTTATCCCGAGGATGAGTATGATTTGGCAGGCTTTGCTGTTGGTATAGTGGATAAGAAGGATATTATCGACGGTCGAAAAATAAAAGCGGGGGATAAAATCATAGGGCTTGCTTCCAGTGGTATTCACAGCAACGGCTACTCTCTTGTAAGGAAGGTTCTGGCACCGAATAAAGAAAAGCTTTCCGAGGTAGTTGCTTCTCTGGGAACCACTATCGGAGAAGAGATAATTAAGCCCACGAGAATATATGTCAAAACAATTTTGGATTTGAAAAACAAGTTTGAAATAAAAGGTATAGCCCATATTACCGGTGGAGGTTTTATTGAAAACATGCCAAGAATGCTGCCGGAAGGTCTGGGTATAAACATATTCAGAGGTTCTTGGCCGGTACTGCCGATATTTGAGATTCTTAGAAGTATTGGTAATGTCGATGAAAGAAATATGTTCAATACCTTTAATATGGGTATCGGTATGGCGCTGGCAGTTGATGCGGAAATTGCCGAAGATATGCTTAAATATTTGAACAGCAGTATTGAGCAGGCTTATTTAATAGGAGAAGTTGTTTCAGGAAGGAACGGGCTGGAACTATGCTGAAAATAGGTGTCCTGGTTTCCGGGGGCGGAACCAATCTACAAGCTATTATAGATAAGATTGAAAGCGGATATATTAAAAATTGCTCGATTGTCACGGTGGTATCAAGCAAGCCGGGAGTTTATGCATTGGAGAGGGCTAAAAAGCACAACATTCCTGCGGTTTGTATTGCCAGAAAGGATTATCCTTCGGTTTATGAATACGGCGAAGCCCTCATCAGGCATTTTGAAGGCCTTAATGTTGATCTTGTTGTTATGGCAGGATTTTTATCCATACTTGAAGAAAACTTTGTAAGAAGGTACCAAAACAGGATAATCAATATTCATCCTGCTTTGATACCTTCCTTTTGTGGCAAGGGGTACTATGGCATAATTCCTCATCAAAAGGCACTGGAGTACGGAGTCAAGGTTACCGGTGCCACTGTTCATTTTGTCGATGTGGAAGCGGATGCCGGACCGATTATATTGCAGAAAGCTGTATACATAAAAGACGACGATACTCCTGAGACCCTTCAGAAAAGGGTTATGGAGGAAGCCGAATGGGAAATACTGCCTGAAGCTATAAAGCTCTTTTCCGAGGGAAGACTTGAAATTGAAGGAAGAAAAGTGAGAATTAAAGAAGTCTGATGGAACAAAATTTATTAACATATAAGGAGTGATAATATGATTAAACGGGCATTGATTAGCGTATCGGACAAGACGGGAATTGTAGAATTGGCAAAGGAACTTCAGAGCCGCGGTGTTGAAATTATTTCTACGGGAGGAACAGCTAAAGCTCTCATTGATGCCGGGATCAAGGTTATTAATATATCCGATGTTACAGGTTTCCCCGAATGTTTGGACGGAAGGGTAAAAACCCTGCATCCGAAAGTTCATGGCGGACTGTTGGCTATTAGAAGCAACGAGGAGCATATGAAGCAAATTAAAGAGTTGGGGATTGAACCCATAGATATGGTTATTATCAACCTTTATCCCTTCAAGCAAACTATACTCAAAGAAAATGTAAAGCTGGAAGAGGCTATTGAAAACATAGATATCGGCGGACCTACAATGCTAAGGGCGGCAGCTAAGAATTATCAGGACGTGGTTGTAATAGTTGATCCTAAAGACTACGGCTGTGTACTTGATGAACTTAAATCAAAGGGCGATATTTCACTTAAGACCAAGTTTAAGTTGGCATATAAAGTGTTTGAGCATACCAGCCATTATGATACTTTAATCTCTAAGTACTTGAGAGACCAATTGGGAGAAGATACTTTCCCAGAAACCTTGTCTCTGACCTTTGAAAAGGTTCAGGAAATGAGATACGGTGAAAATCCTCATCAAAAGGCTGTTTTCTATAAGGAAGTAGGGGCAAACGAGGGGTGCCTGACATCAGCCGTTCAATTGCACGGAAAAGAGCTTTCCTATAACAACATAAATGATGCAAATGGAGCTATTGAGCTTTTGAAGGAATTTGACGAGCCCACTGTTGTTGCGGTTAAGCATGCCAATCCGTGCGGTGTGGCAAGTGCCGAAAACATATATGAGGCATATGTTAGGGCATATGAGGCGGATCCGGTATCGATATTCGGAGGCATAGTTGCAGCAAACCGGGAGATCGATGCCAAAACGGCAGAAGAGATAAGCAAGATATTTCTTGAGATTGTTATTGCGCCTTCCTTTACGGAAGAGGCTTTGAATATACTTACACAGAAGAAAAATATCAGAATACTCAAGCTTGACAACATTTCCAAGAAAATACCGAAGAATACCTATGATATGAAAAAGGTAGCCGGAGGCTTATTGGTTCAGGGGTACAACAGCGAGCTTCTGAATATGGATGAATTGCAATTTGTAACCGATAAAAAGCCTACAAAAGAAGAGATGGAAGACCTTATTTTTGCCATGAAGGTTGTAAAGCATACCAAGTCCAATGGAATTGCATTGGCAAAGGGTAAGCAAACAGTTGGTGTAGGACCGGGACAAACCAACAGGATAATGGCTTGTAACATTGCTATCAAAATCGGCGGAGAAAAGACCAAGGGAGCTGTTTTAGCATCGGATGCTTTCTTCCCGTTCGCTGATTGTGTTGAAGCAGCAGCTGCTGCAGGTATTACTGCGATTATTCAACCGGGTGGTTCCATCAGGGATCAGGAATCCATAGATGCATGCAATAAGTACGGCATTGCAATGGTGTTTACCGGAATGAGGCACTTCAAGCATTAATGGAAGCGATAGGAGGAGTAAAATGAAGGTATTGGTTGTGGGAAGCGGCGGACGTGAGCATGCTTTGGTTTGGAAGATTGCTCAAAGTTCGCTGGTGGAGGAATTGTATTGTGCTCCCGGAAACGGAGGTATTTCCGCAATAGCTCAGTGTGTTCCTATAAAGGCGATGGATATAGAGGGGATCGTTAAGTTTTCAAAAGAAAAACAGATGGATATGGTGGTGGTTGCACCGGATGATCCTTTGGCGGCCGGAATGGTTGACGCCTTGGAGGAAGCGGGCATAAGAGCCTTCGGTCCCAATAAAGCTGCTGCTGTTATTGAGAGCAGCAAGTCCTTTGCCAAGGAACTCATGAAAAAGTATAACATACCGACTGCCGATTATGAGGTCTTTGATAATAGTAATGATGCAATAAACTATTTGAAGGATAAAAAGTATCCCATTGTCGTTAAGGCGGACGGGCTTGCATTGGGAAAGGGTGTAATAATTGCTCAAAGCTTTGAGGAAGCCAAAAAAGCCGTTGAGAGCATTATGGAAGACAAGGTATTTGGCGATGCAGGACGAAAAGTGGTAATAGAAGAATTCCTTGTGGGAAAAGAAGTTTCCATGCTTGCCTTTACCGACGGTAAAACCATAAAAACCATGGTGCCTTCCCAGGATCACAAAAGAGCCCTCGATAACGACCAAGGGCTTAACACCGGCGGAATGGGAACATTTTCACCCAGCAGAATATATACCGATGAAATTCACAATTACTGCATGGAAAAAATCTATAAGCCGACAATTGAAGCAATGAACAAGGAAGGCAGGAAATTTAAAGGTGTTTTGTATTTCGGACTGATTTTAACGGAAGACGGACCGAAAGTTCTCGAATATAATGCTAGGTTTGGAGATCCGGAAACCCAGGTGGTATTGCCTAGGCTTCAAACGGATATTCTTGAGATATTTAATGCCGTGATTGATGAAAGATTGGATGAGATTGAAACAGAATGGGACAACAATGCCTGTGTATGCGTTATAATGGCTTCCGGAGGTTATCCTGAGAAGTATAATACCGGTTACGAGATAACGGGAATTGAAGAAGCGGAAAGGGATATAAACACCGTAGTCTTCCATGCGGGGACAAAGCGGGAGAACGGTAAGTATTATACTGCCGGCGGCCGCGTGCTTGGTGTAACGTCTCTTGAAAGCAATTTGGAGGCTGCAATTAAAAAGGCTTATGAGGGAGTTTCAAAAATAAGTTTTGAAGGCATGCACTACAGAAAAGATATTGGGAAAAAATAATAGGAGGGCGTAATGCTCTCCTTGTTAGTAGTACAATGGTATTTTCTACAAAACCGGATGGAGTTGATAGCATGGGAAAAAAATTTATATGCCTTGATATTGGCGGTACAAAAGTTTTGGGTGCGGTTTTTGATGAAAATAACAACATTGTTTTCAAATCAAAGAAAAAAACCAAGGTTGAAAAGGGAGTAGAAAAGGTCGAGGAAAAGATTATAGGCGTTATTGATGATCTGATCAACGGCTCGGGTATAAAAACCGAGGAGATTGCCGGAATTGCAGCAGGAGCACCGGGGGTTATCAATGAGGACACCGGGGAAATAATATTCGCTCCCAACCTTCCCTGGAGAAATTACGACATTAAAAGCATTATTGAAAGCAAATTCAAGGTTCCCTTTTTCCTTGGGAATGATGCCAATGTGGGAATGCTTGGTGAGTGGAAGTACGGTGCTGCCGTAAATAAGGAGAACGTGATAGGCATATTTGTCGGAACCGGTATTGGCGGCGGGCTTATAATAAACAACAAGCTTTTTTCAGGACCGCGTTACCTGGCCGGAGAACTGGGGCATATGGTGCTGAACACCGAAGGTCCTTTCTGCAATTGCGGACAAAGGGGCTGTTTTGAAGCTTATGCCTCTAAGGTTGCCATTACAAGGGAAATAAAGGTACAGATTGAAAGAGGAAGGGATACGGTTTTAAAGGATCTGATGGATGATGATTCGATAATAAAAAGCAAAGTCCTTAAAAAGGCTTTGGATCAAAAGGATCCTGTTGCGTTGGAGGTTATGGACCGGGCAGTATATTATCTGGCCGCCGGAACCGGTTCTCTTGTAAATATCTTCAATCCTGATATGGTTGTATTGGGCGGCGGTGTTTTGGAGGCATTGGGAGATTATATTATACCCCAGCTAAAGAGGCATATAAAAAGGTTTGCCCTTCCGGCTGTGCTAAAGGGAACGGATATTGTAGCAAGCAAGCTTGGAGATGATGCTATTTTATACGGAGCCTTGGCGCTTATTAAAGATAGGGTGCATGAATAACCGAAAGCTCAAGGGATTAGGCCCTCAAAATTTGGAAAATCTATTAAATGTGAAGAAAAGTATTCAAAAACTTAAGATTTACAAATCCGGAGCCTGTAAATACTCCTCGGGGTCGAGCAATATTCGCTTCGCGGGAACGGATGCTCTCCCTTTTCTCGCCGTATTAACAGGCTCTACGACTTGCTTCACAACGTTTCTTACATACTTTTCTTCGTGTTATAACCGAAATATTGCCGTAAACCTTGGCTTTGGCATTGTCAATATCGAAAGCTTTACTTCACATTTTGCCCGGATAATATTGCACTTAAAATCAAGTGTGGCTTTCAAGTAGAGGGATTTTATGCTATAATTATTTTCCGGAAGATGCACTCTAGTATTGAAATGAAGGAATTGAAGATGGTAAACAGTGAAAGAAGAGTAGGTATATTGGGGGGGACCTTTGACCCTATTCATATCGGTCATTTAATTATGGCAGAGCAGATAAGGGAGGAATTTCAACTGGATAAGGTAATATTTATACCGTCCGGCAATCCTCCGCACAAGAAACTCCAAACGGTAACCGATGCTGAGCACCGATATAATATGGTATGTGAAGCGTTAAAGGAAAATCCTTATTTTGAGGAGTCCAGGATTGAGATTGACAGGAAGGGATATACTTATACCATAGATACGCTGAGGGATTTAAAAGAGCATAACAAAAACAATGCTCATATGTATTATATAATAGGTGCGGATGTACTCTATGATCTTCTCACATGGAAGGATTACGAGAAGGTATTTGAGATATGTGAGTTTATAGCGGCAATGAGACCGGGAAAAGACAGGGATGGATTCAGAGAGAGAATTAGGTATCTTGAGAAGGAGTTTTCTGCAAAAATACATGAGGCAGAAATTTCCCTTATAGAAGTATCTTCAACTATGATAAGGGAAAGGGTAAAGCAAAACAAATCCATAAGATATCTTGTCCCGGAGGCCGTTGAAGAATATATAAGAAAAAACCGGATATACATGGAAGAATGACGGAAAACTAAATTATATACAGAGGTAGAAGTAATGACATTGGAAGAAATGAAAAAGCAGCTTGAGGAAACTCTTTCACCAAAGAGATTTAAACATTCAATAGGGGTTATGGATACGGCTGTTAAATTGGCTGAAAAATACGGCGAAGACAGAGGGAAAGCTGCAATTGCAGGTATTTTGCACGATTGCGCAAGGAATATAGAGGGTCAGGAAGTGCTTGAGCTTTGCGGGAGATATGGTATCGAAGTAAACTATATTACAAATTTACAGCCCCAGCTTTTGCACGGTCCGTTAGGAGCAGCTCTTGCCAGGGATGTGTACGGTGTTGAGGACGAAGATGTTATAAGGGCCATTGCTTGCCATACCACGGGTAGAGAGGACATGACTTTGCTGGATAAAATAGTTTTTATCGCAGACTATATTGAGCCGGGTAGAAAGTTTCACGGGGTGGATAAAGTAAGAGATTTAGCTTACAAGGATCTGGACAAAGCGATACTAATATCCCTTGATAATACAATAAAGCATATATTGGATAAAGGTGTTCTTATCCATCCTGACACAATTAATGCACGCAATTTTATTATCAAGGAGAGTATGAAATAAATATATCAAATATAAGTTTTTATTCACAAAACCGTTGTCTTAGTGTTATAATTTATACAAATGCAAGAACAATGGGTTTTATGGGAAAAAATTTATATTGGATGAGTTTTGAATTAAAAATATAATGGGTTAGAAATTACATGAATATTTTAGGTATAAAAATTTAGTGAAAGGAAGGATAATTGATTTGGAATCTCATGAATTGGCCAAAAAAATAGAAGCTATTTTAGACGAGAAAAAGGCTAAGGACATAAGCACCATCGATATTAGGGAGATTTCCATTCTGGCGGATTATTTTGTTATATGCAGCGGTACATCCGTTCCGCATATAAAGTCGCTTGCCGATGAAGTGGAAGAGCGAATGGCACAAGAAAATATAAAGCTTCTTCACAAGGAAGGCTATAACAGTGCCCGTTGGGTATTGTTGGATTATGGCTCGGTTGTAATTCATATCTTCCATGAAGAGGACAGGGAGTTTTACAACCTTGAAAGATTATGGGCTGACGGTGTAATGAAGCACAGAGAGTAATCCGAAAGTACAGGGAATTTTACCTTTAACGGATAATTGACTTCATGGCAGATAAACATACTGTTTTTGGAGTTTGATATATTTATTATTTGCGATTGAATGTGGAGGTTTTTTTTATGCATTACGACTTTAAAGATATTGAGAAAAAATGGCAAAAGAAATGGCTGGACGATAAGGTATTTAGTGTTCAACAATCCGACAAAAAGGAGAAATACTACGTACTTGAGATGTTTCCTTATCCTTCGGGTAATCTTCACATGGGACATGTTAGGAATTATTCCATTGGTGATGTCGTAGCAAGGTTCAAAAGGATGAACGGATATAATGTTATTCACCCGATGGGTTGGGACTCCTTTGGTTTGCCGGCAGAAAATGCTGCCATAAAAAGAGGCATCCATCCTAACGAATGGACATGGTCAAATATTGAAAACATGAGGAGGCAGTTAAAAGAGCTGGGTATCAGCTATGACTGGGACAGAGAGGTTGCCACCTGTCATCCTGATTATTATAAATGGACCCAGTGGATGTTTTTACAGCTCTACAAAAGAGGTCTTGCATACAAAAAGAAATCCTATGTAAATTGGTGTCCTTCCTGCGCTACCGTTTTAGCCAACGAGCAGGTGGTAAACGGTGCTTGTGAGCGTTGTAAGTCTATTGTAGGTAAGAAGGAATTGGAGCAGTGGTTCTTTAAAATTACCGATTATGCCCAAAGACTTTTAGACGATATAGAAAAGCTCAAGGGATGGCCCGATAAAGTTAAAATAATGCAGCAGAACTGGATTGGCAGAAGTGAAGGTGTTGAGGTTGATTTTAAGGTCGACGGTATGGATAAAGTGGTGAGAATATACACCACAAGACCTGATACCATATATGGCGTTACTTATATGGTTATTGCTCCGGAGCATCCCATAGTAAAGGAATTGATTAAGGGAACGGAACAGGAAGAGACTTGTAAGGAGTTTATAAACAAGATGTCCTATCTCAACGAAATCGACAGGACATCCAACGAAGTGGAAAAAGAAGGAGTCTTTACCGGAAGATATGTTATAAATCCCTTGAACAATGATAAGGTACCTCTTTATCTTGCAAATTATGTTCTTGCAGAGTATGGTACCGGTGCTGTTATGGCTGTTCCGGCCCATGACCAGAGAGACTTTGAGTTTTCAAAGAAGTATGGCTTGCCGATTAAGGTTGTAATTCAACCGGAAGGTCAACAGCTTGATGCTTCAAAGATGACTGAAGCCTTTGAGGAAGTTGGGTATCTTACGAATTCAGGTAAGTTTGATGGAGTAAGAAGCGACGAGGCCATAGGTAAAATAATTGACTATATTGAACAGATGGGGTACGGTGAAAGAAAGGTAAACTTCAGGTTAAGAGACTGGCTGATTTCAAGACAGAGATACTGGGGAGCACCGATACCTGTTATATATTGTGATGACTGTGGCATTGTGCCTGTACCGGAAGAAGATTTGCCCGTTATTTTACCGACGGATGTTAAATTTTCCGGTCAGGGAGAATCACCCCTTTCCACAAGTGAGACTTTTATCGCTGCAAAATGTCCCAAATGCGGTAAGATGGGCAGACGTGAAATAGATACAATGGACACATTTGTGTGTTCATCGTGGTATTACTTAAGGTATTGCGATCCGTGCAATGCTAAGGAGCCTTTTGATAAGGAAAGCGTAAAGTACTGGATGCCTGTGGACCAGTATATCGGCGGTGTGGAGCATGCAATTTTGCATCTTCTGTATTCAAGATTTTTCATGAAGGCTCTTTATGATATGGGTTATGTTGCTTACGATGAGCCCTTTACAAATCTTTTGACTCAAGGAATGGTGCTTAAGGATGGGGCTAAGATGTCCAAGTCCTTAGGAAATGTTGTGAGCCCTGAGGAAATAATTGAAAAATACGGTGCTGATACTGCAAGGCTCTTCATTCTGTTCGCTTCTCCACCGGAAAAGGATTTGGAATGGAGCGACCAGGGAGTAGAGGGTTGCTATAGGTTTATTAACAGGGTCTGGAGAATTATTAATGATTTTATAGATGCAATAAAGGAAGACCAAGCTATCGATACATCTAAATTCACCGCTGAGGATAAGAAGCTTTGGTTTATGGTTAATAACACCATTAAGAGGGTTACAGACGATGTGGGACAGCGATTTAACTTTAATACTGCGATAAGTGCGATTATGGAGTTGGTTAACTCGTTGTATTATTACAAAGATAAAGTTGCCGATGAAAGCAAGAACAGTGCACTGTTAAAAGTAGCTATTGAGAATATGATAATAATGCTGGCACCTTTCATTCCTCATGCAACGGAAGAATTGTGGAGAATAATAGGTAAAGAAGGCAGTGTACATGATCAGAGTTGGCCGAAGTATGATCCCGATGCACTTATAAAAGACGAAATAGAAATTGTTGTTCAGATTAACGGAAAGGTAAGGGATAAGCTTGTTATTCCGTCAAACCTGACAAAAGAACAGGTGGAAGAGCAGGCATTAAAGTGTGAAAAGATCGTGGCTGAAACCCAGGGCAAAAATGTGGTTAAGGTTATTTCAGTACCCGGTAAGCTTGTAAATATCGTAGTGAAGTAAGAAGGAATAACTGTTTGATTGGTTAATTTCAAATAGTGGTATTAATTGACCGATTAAAAATGCCTGTACCTACGGCCGTTACATTTTTCAATGTGATGGCATCAAGGTACAGGCTTTATGTTTTTATGGGGGATTGCCGAAGGTTTCATCATTAAGATGGGTTATTGAATTTTTTGATGCCGTATGGTAGAATAAGCCATAACTATTAAAGGAAGGCGGTGCTAATCTTGTTATTTTTATTATTAAGTATTTTGGCATTTATATTGGGGGTGTCTTTGCTTATACTCGGTATTATTCTGCAGAATAAATCCAATATAAAATATAAGTTAATATATCAAACTTATATAAAGGTTACCGGGGGAGTGTAAATAATTGGCAGAAGAACTTCTAAATTTAGAGACTTTGATTCTGCTAGAAGCGGCGTGATATATCCCATTGTAAAATATAAAACAAATGAAGGAGAAGAACTAATTTTACGATCCAATATCGGCGCAGGTAATTTTGATTACCGCGTGGGAGATACAATAGAAGTTTATTACGATCCCCAAAATCCAGCAGATGCCATAGTTAATATTCCTGCATCAAGATATTTACCTATAATACTATGCGGGTCTTTCTCATTTATTTTATTGCTTTTCTCTGTAATGTTATTCGCCGTATGGTTTGTAATGAATTTGTAAAAATTATTTTTAAGAGATACCGGCAGCACGGAACTCTTTTTTGTCTATTGGTTCTGTATAAAAAAAAGATCAGGAAAGTGAACTTTTCAAATAGCAATAAAATAAATAGTATTACATATGAAAAAGGTTCTCCTAATTACGATAGAGTAGGGGAACCTTTTTAAAATCACATATTATTAATCTTCATTATAACCCATATCGTCATATCTAGAGCCAACAACCGATATTTCAATCCCGTCAATTTGAAATCTCTTTATGTTTGGAAGTGCACTACTGATATTTTTAAGTGCAGTTTCGTCGAAATAGGCACGTACATTGTATTTGCCGTTTGCCATCTGTATATGGGTGTACGCTTTTACGTTTTGCGGATTAACTATAATTGTTACGGTTGTTCTTTCGGTTATTCTATACATGGTTTGACCGGGTTTAACGTACTCTCTGTATTTGAAATTATTAAAGCTTGAGAGTGTACCTGATTCTCTATAACCCTCCAAAACATTTTTCCAAAACTCATGTGTATTAGAGCCATCCACATCGGTGGAGTGATTGATTTGTTCTACTGTCTTTCTATAGCGGGAAGAGTCGGTACTTCTGTCTCTTACTTCGAGCCATTTAACTCCATCCAAGCCTATGGGATCAGCCGCTGTAATTGCTGCTGATCTTGCAACATAAACAGTACCGCTTTTTGATGCAGGCTGGTTTTGAATGTCCACTGCCTGATTTTTATTGTTGACATACACAAGATCCGATTCATATCTGAAGGAGTTAATAAGTGCCTGTACAAGATTCCTGTGTTCTTCCGTATCAGCCGTTGTCGGTTTATAGGTTACTGTCTCTACTGTAAATTGATAGGTTCCGGTTGGGTTAAAGTAATAGCCTGACCGGATGGGATAGGCTGTTTTTTGATATGCCTTATCCGATGCAAAAACAGCTATGTCCCGTTCGGAACTACTTTTATCGCCTCTGCGTGCAGCTTCTCTGCTCCTTTTATAATTGGCTTCCATGCTGGACGGTATTGACCAGTTGAATTTTCCGGAATCCTGCTGAGTAAAGGTTCTTTGGTATCTACCGTCTACAAGTGTTGGATTAATCAGGTTACCGTTTTCATCCATATGGTACATCCAGCGAACAACATTGAAATTATAGGGTTTACTTGTCCAAAGCAGGTTAATTTCCTTTGCAGAGTCAGAATAATCTATCCTGTTGCTATATACCTTGGGTTCTATGGTAGCCTTTCCGTTATATATGAAAGCCCTGGCATTGGTAATGTTTCTTCCGGGCTCAAATTCAGCTGTTGCAGTATCATCATGGGGGCATTCTTCGCAATCTTCAAAACCGCAATAATATTCATAGGGTCTGCTAACCGTACCGTCAAAGGTTACTATACCTTCTCTTCCCACAGGAGTATAAGGATCATTCCAGTTAGACCATTTTTTATTTTGAGGGTCATCACCAAAATCAGGTCTTGTTAATGTTGCATGTATTTGAGGTTCTCGAGTTATTATTGTAGACGGTTCGTTTATCCTTGGGTTATTTGTTACGTTAAAATCTCTTAACAAGTTTTCAGATTGATTTTCTACGTCAAGAGAACCTGTTGCATTTCCAGTCCATGAATAACCTGACGGAAGAGTAGCTGTAATAGGTTGGTTGTAAAGAGGATAAGTAATTCTTCTGGATAATACATTATAATCCAAATCAAACGCCTGTATAGTCGGAGGCAGAGGAACATTAATGGTAGTTTCTATTCTATTGTTAATAAGATAGGTTTCAACAGGGTTTGTTCCGTTTTCGTTAATAACAAATCTAATATTAACCCCACTATCCTCAGGCATTTCAAAGCAAACGTAAAACCTATTACCTATGGTTTGAGGTATATCTATTTTTTGCTTAAGGGGATAGATTTTATTACCTTTAATTTCTATAGCCAGAGGTTTTCCGTCCTTTACTCTTGTGACCTCTAGCTTATAATCTACTCCTTCCAAATCTTCTTCGCTGTTTGTTTTTATATTTATACCAATAGCTAATTCTTTACCTGCATCTGCGTATTTACCAGGTAAATTACTGAATGAAGCAGACAAGATATCTTGTTTAGCGGCAAGTTCTGTAGGCATTAAGTAGAATAGGCTATATCTACTCGCAAGGGTTCCGCCGGTTCTTATATAGTAGAATCCGATACCAATACCCCATGACCTGTCAGTCGGGGGAGAGAGCACAGCAATATAGTCTTCAAGGTTATCCTTTATACTTACAGGAGGGTTTACGACAAGATTAGCGTAATATGCTCTGTCTCCAAATCTCTCTAAAATTCTATCAGGAGTAAAAGAATCTGTTCTTACCCAGCTTTTTATCATATTTGCTGTTCCATCATTAATATAAATTGAATTTCCTACCCCGGGTAAGTTCCTTGATAATTGAACTTTATACCCAGATCTAACATCATATGGTTCTTTTATCCAACAACGGTCGGAATCGCTTGTTTCTGTATCTAATTTGATAGGAACTTTTGGCACCAATATGCTGTCGTTGTTGTTTGTAAAATTACCGCTATAATCAGGTGGAAACCATGGATTAGGAAATGGACATCCTTCTCTTGTGAAGCCTAATGCCCTGTACTCTTTATTTTTATTTGAGTATTTACCGGCAGGAGAAGAAGAACCTTTTCCTTCAAAATAACTATCAGTTGCTTCCTGTGCTGTTCCATACAACATTAATGGGTAATTATAGAATGCACCATGTCCATTGGTAACGTATTGATTGGCGATGTTTCCATATGAACAAGTCAACTTATAATAGTCATTATATCCATATTTATCTTTTAGGAAATTATTAGCCTTTTCGATTTCTTCAATAAAATCCCACCCATATGTTGCATATTGTGGAAGTGCGGAAAAGCATATTCCAACTAAAAGTACAAATACAAAAATTCTTTTTAGGTATTTCAAAAAATCCACCTCACATATCTCCAATCTAAATTGGAAAATCAAATCCTTTTACGTATACAACTATATTTATATCTATAAATCGAGATTCTTTTATCCAAATGTATTGATCATTTTTTGCACTATATAAAACTTTTTCAGGTAAAATATATTCTTCTACTTTTTTTTGATTTATATGATTCATAATTTGATCAACTATTTCGGGTTCAAACTTTTGAAGGAGAATTTCCTTTAAATCAGCTTTTTGCTTTTCAAAATTGTCTCTCAACAAATTAACTTCAAACTTTGCTTCTATCTCTTCACGAGCTTGTACCTTTGTAACAACAAGATTTGTGTCTGCTGGGATTTTAAATCCACCAACTTCTTTTCCGTTGTTATTGTTGTTGTTATTGCTTCCAGTTTTATTTAAGGTAATGTAAACAGTTTTAATACTAGGCTCCCAAGTTACAGTGGCACCAAAGGCTTCAGCGACATAGCGAACAGGAACGAAAATTCTGCCTTCGATATTCAACGCAACAGTATCCATTTGCTTTTTAACACCGTTTACGGTATAGTCTCTTTTATCTACATAGAGAACCAATTTATCACTGCCTCTTTCAAATGTAGCTTTCTTTGCAATTCCATCCCATGTAACAGTTGCACCTAATTTTTCGCCAATAAACCTAGCCGGAGCTTGGGTTCTTCCATGAGAATCAATAAAGGGTTGTTGATCTGGGAAAACTATTTCATCCCCATTGTAAAAAACGCAAAGAGGAAGCTCATAAGCAATACAATTTGTAGTTAAAAAAACTCCTGCAATAATTAAAACTACTAATAATGATATTATTTTTTTCATTGATATCCTCCC
>LFRM01288923.1_pt1 | contig 43067 bp, 35 predicted proteins | sample 618341 | NCBI WGS metagenome assembly LFRM01 (sample SAMN03654438, study PRJNA283298) | anaerobic digester metagenome | isolation source: pool of bioreactors CSTR01a, CSTR02a, and CSTR03a thermophilic anaerobic... | place: Denmark: Kgs. Lyngby | collected 2014-05-21 | reverse complement strand
CCTATCCTGATAATTATTGTCGCTGTTACGGCGATAGGCTCATTTGCAATACCTGACTTTTCACTTGGTTACTCGTTCCGCGCGTTAAGGTTTATTTATCTTTTTCTCGCGGGTTTTTCGGGGTTATTGGGAATATCTTTAGGTATTTTTATACATCTGCTTGTGCTTGTCGATGCAAAATCGTTCGGTGTTCCGTTCATGGCGCCTTTTGCTCCGAAGACTACAGGAATAAGAACAAATGTAATTCTGAAAACACCTTTATGGAAAGAGGAAGATCGCCCGGATTTTATTAACCCGAAGGACATCAGTCAGCAGCCGCATATAAGCAGGGGATGGATAAAGCGCAGGAAGGGAGCAGATTCAAATGAAACAGAAGATAGCAATAGGTAATTTCGAGGCGTTTTGTCTTTTAATAAACTTGTTTTGCTCGAAAATAATATTGGATTTTCCGAGAAACGCAGCTGAAGATGCCGGCACTGCTGCGTGGATAATGGTGCTCCTTGTAATCGTAACGGTATGTGTTTTTATTATAGTTACGGCAAAACTATACAAGAAATTTCCGCGAAGCGATATCCTGGATGTTGCCGAATCGGGAGTTGGAAAGGCGGGAAAAATAATCGCGGGAATGTTGTTCATGCTTCAGTATCTTTACCTGATTTCCATCGTATTGAGGGAGTTCGCGGAAGATATTAAGGTGATCAGCCTGACAACCACACCTATTAGCATCATAATTATAATGTTCTGTATCGGAATGCTCACCGGCGCATTTCTCGGAATAGAAACTATTGCAAGGCTCCACGCGTTATCGGTTCCTGTACTTGCTTTCGCGTTTATAATTATCCTTTTGCTGTCGATACCCCGGTTTGAGTTAAGCAAAATTGCCCCGTGGCTGGGCCCGGGACCTGTTGCAATAATTAAAAAGACAATACCAAATATTTCAATGTACACCGAGTTGACCATATTATTGTTTATAATACCTTTTTTAAATGACAAAGCTAATTATGCGGGCATCGGCAAATACGCTGTTTTGGTGTCGGGTTTCTTTTTTACTTTCAGTACGTTAACTTATATGCTTGTTTATCAATATCCCATGGCTACCGAGTTTTTTCTGCCGATATATCAGCTTGCCCGTTCAATCGGAATCGGAAGGTTTCTTTCGCGTATAGAGGCAATTTTCATCCTCGTATGGGCATCGAGCGCGTTTTTATACTTAAGCTCCGGTTTGTATGTTATATCTTACCTGTTTAAAAAATCATTCGGTTTAAAAGAGCAAAAACCGCTGCTTATTCCTTTTACTATCCTTATTTTCAGTATAGCTTTTATTCCCGAAAACCTTTATTCGGCCCTTCGCCTGCAAAGGGATATTTTCCGGAATTATGCCTGGATTACAACGATTGTTGTCCCGTTATTCTTGCTTATTGCCGCTTCCGTCCGGGCAAAAAACGAAAGGAGAAACATATCGAATGAAGCGAAGAATCAATAGAGCAGTGCTTTCCGTTGTGCTGTTATTAGCTTTTTTTCCCATGTCCGGTTGTTTCGACAGTATTGAGGTCGATGAAATGGCATATGTCGTATCGCTTGGTATTGACAAAGGATCGGAAGGGAATATGATACTTTCATTCTTAATCGCTGTTCCGATTTCAGTCGGCGTTGGAGGAGAGATTGGAGAAGTCGATAAATCAACAACACTAATAATCGTGGAGGCGCCGACTATTTACGGCGGCGTGAGCATAGTAAACTCGCTAATCAGCAAACGTATCAACTTCTCGCATACAAAGCTTATTTTAATATCGAAAGAGGTCGCGCAGGAAGGAGTGGAAAAGTACATCAATGCATTTATCCGCTTTCGCGAATTCAGGCCGAATACGTATATTGGAATATCAAGAGGCAGAGCCGAAGATTTTCTTAATGCCGTTAAACCGGTGCTTGAAATAAATCCGGCTAAATTTTTCGAGTTATTCATGGTATCGTACAAATATACGGGATATTCTTCAAAAAGCGAACTGGAATATTTTTATCTGAACATGGAATGCACATGCAGCCAGCCTGTAGCAGCCTTATTGGATATTAACGACTTTAATGACAGTTCTGAATTTAAAAGCATTTTGTCAGAAATAAAAAGGGAAAATGGCTTTACTTCGGAAGGCAATTATAAAGCCGGAGATATTCCGATTATATCCGATACCAAATCGTCAAACATGGGGCTTGCCGTATTCAGAGGAGATAAAATGGTAGGCGAAATGAACGGCAGGGATGTTCTTAACTTTCTAATTGTTACGGGACAGCTTGGACGTGTCTATTTTACGCTTCCGGACCCGGAAGAAAGCGATACCTATATGCCGGGAGAATTTCAAGGAATGGAAGAAGATAAAAAGTATGTTTCATTGCGCCTCGGCACGGCAAGAAGACCTTCGATAAAAACAAGAATGAAAGGCAGCAAGCCAATAATTGACGTTAGTGTGTTTCTTGAAGGAGATATTCTTTCGATTGACGGTGACCAGGATTATTCAACGGGAGAAGGTTTGACTGAACTTGAGCAGTTCGTATCTGATTATATAAAAAGGAATGTTACCGAGTTTTTAATAAAAACCCGTGACGAGTTTAAAAGCGATATATGCGCCACGGGAAGACCGCTAAAAAAGACCTTCCTTTTATGGGATGATTGGATAGCGTTCAAATGGATGGATAAATATCCAAAAGCAGAATTTAATGTTGATGTAAAGGTCTTGGTGCGGCGTTCCGGGGTAATGACAAACCAGGTTCCGTTATCGCATATGAAAGGAAAGGATAAATGAATATCGTAGTAATTGTTCTTATCATTGCTGTTTTATGCTGGAATGCAATATATACGGTAAGTTACGGGATATGGACGATTAAAGATAAGAATATAAAAGGCGGAATCGCGCTTCTGCTGCTTGCCTTAGCGAGCGTATCAATTCCGCTGTACCTTCTGTGGAAAAGGATGTAAGATATCGAAAAGTTGTTAATTGAGTAAATGCCTATAGCCTGATTTAATAAAGCTGATAATTTCTTCTGCAATGACAACGTGGCCGTCGCGATTAGGATGTATGCCGTCAACGCATAACAGCTCTGAAAAGTCGGGAAATCTTAAAAATGCGCTCCGTATATCGATCCACAGTGTTTTTGTTTCTTCCGCAATCCTTACAATAACAGAGTTATAGCGCTCCTGCCACCAGTATATCTTTGTTACGCTTCCAAGCCATTTTAAAATATTCGTTTTAGCAATCGGGTTGTTTTTGCTTATCCAGTCCAAGTACCTGTCGGCATTCAGCGGCGGAAGATTCATCAATACCGGGGTAATGCCTTTTTCTTTGACAAAACTTACAGCATCAAAAAGCGTTTTTTCAAACTTCTCAAAGGTAGTTCGCGGAGTATGGTCGGCAAAAGGATCTCTTGATATCTCGTCCCAGTTAAAGTCGCAGTCATTTCCGCCGTATTCAATAAGCACAATATCGGGTTTATGCTTGAAAATACTGTCTTTAAGCTTTTGAATTCCCTTAATTATCGTGTTGCCGAACCGGGAGGAATTATATATGATGCCGTTTAATTTATTACGGAGCAACTCAACGTAATTTTCCTGAAGTATCGAATATTTATTCTTGCTTTCGTCGTAAATTACTCCCTTAGATATTGAATCACCAGACACCAGTATGGTTACTGCGTTTTCATTTATTTCAGCCAATATAGACACCTCATTAATAAATACGCTCAAAATCTGGTTTTGTTTCATCTGCTGCGGCATATTATTCCATATAAAAATTATATCCTTATTTTTCCGCTAAAGCAAATAACCCGCGATTGCCCGAAAAGCAGATATGTCCTCTGGCTTCCAAAACCGGCATTATGTTTCCAACTCATGCCTTATCCACATCCTTATGTCCGAATTCTCTTTTGGTCCTGAAGTTTTAGCTGATGCGGAAAAGCTGCTTTTCATATCCGGCATCGATAGGGACAGCTTAAAGCGTATTCAGGATCACTTGGTTGTTGTGGATGCAGCACGAAAAGCAGGTGTTAAGCATATTGTTTATACGAGTCTGGCTTATCCGGAACGCGCCCGTTTCGGATTGGAAGATGTCCATCTTGCTACAGAACATGCTATAAAAGCTGCGGGCATTCCTTACACTTTTCTTCGCAACACATTTTACACGGAATATTACCTTGTCCCGCAGGAATTGAAACGCGCGGTTGAAAAAGGAAAACTTTACTCACTTACGCAGGGGAAAAAGATCAACTTTGTGTCGCGTGATGATATGGCGAAAGCGGCGGTAGTTGTCCTGACCAGTGAAGGTCACACCAATAAGATTTATGAAATTACTGCTCCGCAAGCCTATTCGTATAAAGATATTGCTGAAATCCTGACGGAGATAACCGGTAAAAAAGTTGAATATATAGAAGCGACAGTAGAAGAGTATTCCGCTTATCTTACCGAGATTGGAGTATCGGAAGAAGCGAAAAGATGGGATTCCGGTATGAGGCAGCCCGGTTTTATAAACGGCTGGGCAGAAGAAACAGATCGAGCTTTGGCTGATTTGATCGGTGAAGAAAACATTAAATCTCCAAAACAGATCATTCAGGCAATGTTTGTATAAGAATTATTGATCAGATTAATTCGGATTGATTAATCTATTAGGGTCCTTGCCACCGATGCAAATGCCGGAGGCAGGGACCTTTCAAGCAAAAAAACTTTTTGAAAAGGACCTTATCTCAACAGGTAAGTACGAGCAACTGTTACTGTCAGCTTTTAGACCTGATCTTGTTTACGGTGATGAATTAGAAGGAGGCGAATTAAATGACTGATTCGCTTTTCTTTGATAGTGACGGTATTTCTGCGTTTTTATGGGTTAATGAACAGAACTTATTAAACTTGAAGGGCGATGCTTATTATTTTTTTATTTTATACCGCTTGAGGTATTGCTTGCCGTAAAAGTGATGATCCTAGCAACGCAATCGATAATCGGATGTGTAAAAGGGGTATAATCGTCATTATCTTATATGAGCATTTCCGGATACACAAAAAGCTTAATGATAAAATATTATTTAACCAATATATGACATATGACATCATATTTCATGCTTATCTGTTATAATAATATTAGTTTCATCTAAAAGGATCGAGTGTTTGAGATAAAATTGTAAACAGTCTTTACTACGCATGGTAAAGGTTTACAAGTTATTATTATCAAATAATGGATTGTTCTGTATTCAAATAGATGATAAAATGTAAACATAACTTTTATTCAGTTTTAATAAATAATAACTTTCCCTGGGATATATAGCTTGCTTTTATTTTACATAAAGAGGTGACGGCGATGTTAAATATATGGGAGAACCTTTGCAAGTCGTTCACACCTGAACGTCTGACCAATACTTTGCGCCTTGTGGTACCCAATTACAGACCGATGGAAGGTTCCCTTGATAGTTTTATTACCGACAATTCATTTGATAATGCTGTTCAAATCGGTGTCATTGAAATTTCAGATACTCAAACAGTAGTTGCAGGAGCTGTACGAGTTAAAGATGAGCTTACCGCTCGTTCGGGCAAACGCAAGCAATATGACTTTATTAAGGATATTCTCAGGCACAGTAACCACAATGCCGGTATTTTTGCTTTTTACGATAATGTCGGTCGTTTCAGATTCTCGCTGGTAACGATTAATTACCAAGGAACGCAACGGCTGTATAGTACCTTCAGACGGTATACCTTTTTCATAGATCCGGAACTTCCAAACAAAACCTTTTTACAGCAAATGCAGCGCGCCAATTTTTCAGATCTTTCAGGTATTTTAGAGACCTTTTCCATTGAAGCTGTTTCAGATGAATTCTATAAAGATTTTAAGGACAGATTTGATGATCTAGCCGCTGCCGTGCAGGGTACCGATGAATTATCTCTTAAAGATGACCTCGCCCTACTTTTTGCTATCCGAATTATATTTCTGGGCTTTGTACAAAAAAAAGGATGGCTTGGCAACAATTCTAAATTCATGCAACACTTTTGGGAAGAATACCGGCAATCAGGCAATACTGATACTTTTTATAGGGATTGGCTGGAACCGCTTTTTTTCGAAGCACTCAGCTCACCACCCGGACGTAAGGTTGCATACGGCCATGCCCCGTTTTCTGCAGAAACACAAAAAGTACTTCAGATGGCTCCATATCTAAACGGTGAGCTGTTCAAGCGAAAGAAGAACTTGGATGATCTTGGGCTTTGGATTCCCGATGAGCCCATCGACAAGTTCTTTGACTTCCTTTTCCAGTATAATTTCACTGTTGAAGAGAACGAACTCTATGACGAGGAACTGGAACTAAACCCCGAATTTTTAGGCATTATCTTCGAACGAATCACGAACAAGGAGCAAGGAGCGGTTTATACGCCGCGAGAGGAAGTAGACCTGATGTGTAGGTTGGCTCTGGTAAAGCAGTTGGAACAAACAACAGGCATCGGAAAAACAGACCTGTATCGTCTTTTTTTCAGAGAAGCAGGTACAGGAGAGACTTACGACGAATACCAGAAACAGGGCGATTTTTCTCCTAAAGAAATCCGCTCACTGATTGAGCGTTTGGAAAGCGTCACTGTATGTGACCCTGCTGCTGGTTCGGGAGCTTTTGAAGTTGGTATGTTGCAAGTGCTGGATCAGGTGCTGGAAAACCTGTATTCTCGAAACAACACTCCCGATGACCTTAAAAATGGAGCTCCTTCTCATTTCGAGCGAAAGAAATCTATTATAGCCCACTCACTCTACGGTGTGGAGGTAAAACGCTGGGCGGTGTGGATAAACCACCTGCGCCTTTGGTTGACCCTTTTTGTGGACATGCCTGATGAAGACAAAACTTCATGTGAACCGTTGCTGCCTAACCTAACATTTAAGGTACGTACCGGCGACTCTCTTGTACAGCGTATTGGCGGCAACACTTTCCCTGTGAAGGGCTATGTTAACCTTCCTCAAGGTCTAAAGCGAAGAATTACACATCTAAAACAGATGAAACACGATTTTTTCTATAATAAAAGCCAAAATTATCGGTTGATTGAACATGAAGAAACGGCCATTTTCCGAGATGTCCTGAATGAAGAAATTAATCAACGCCAGGAAAGAATCCGGATTTTAAACCAATCTAAGCATAAGCAGCAAACATTTTTAGAAACAAGTACAGAGCAAACTGAGTTGGATTTTAAAATTGAAATTGAACGGTTAAATGCAGAAATCGGTGAACTCATTGAACAAAAGCGAAATTTGAAAGATGAGCGTCCTTTTATTTGGAGTATTGAGTTTTCCGAGATCTTTTTTGAACACGGCGGCTTCGATATTATCATTGGAAATCCACCATATTTACGCCAGGAGGATATTAGTGATCCTAACTGCCATCTCGATTCTCAAGCATATAAAGAAGCATTGCTAGAGATGCTGCGGATCGATTTCCCGGATTATTTTGCTCTATCCGAGTGGCAGGTAGGCCAATTCAGAGAAGGACGAAGACCCAGCGGCCGTTCAGATCTGTATACATATTTCTATATACGTTCGTTGCGTTTACTCAACCGCAAGGGTATACACGTTTTTATTTGTTCAAATTCCTGGCTGGATGTAGACTATGGCACTTGGCTGCAGGAATTCTTTCTACGTCAGGCACCACTTTACTTTGTTATTGACAATCATGCCCGTAGATCCTTTGTCCGTGCCGATATTAATACAATTATCACTGTTACGGGTGCACCGGGGAGAGTTAAGAAAGATCATACCGTGAAGTTTGTGGCCTTTAAACAGCCCTTTGAAAATGTTGTTCTTTCCGACAACATGCTGGCAATTGAGCATGCAGAAAAGATCATTAAAAATGATAGTTTTCGCGTATCTCCATTAACTGTAAGCGAATTATTGGAGGAAGGATCAGAAATAATTCAAGAATCATCTGATTTGAATAATTATTCGATGCTTAGTAAAAATGTTGGCCGGCTTGGAAAGTATTTGGGTGACAAGTGGGGTGGTAAATACCTGCGTGCCCCGGACATTTTCTTTACCATTCTCGAAAAGGGTAATGGCAGGCTGGTACGCCTGGGTGATATTGCTGAAGTACGTCGTGGTTTTACTACCGGTGCAAATGACTTTTTCTATTTGGAACCACTTTGTCCAGGCTCTCGGCCTGGTTTGTTACGCGTTCGTAACGGTGCTGGCTGGGAAGGGGAAATTGAAGAGGAGTTTTTGAAGCCCGTCATTAAAAGCCCACGTGAGTGCCGCAGCATCGTAATCAACCCTGAGGATATGAGATACCGTATTTTTATGTGCCATAAGGATAAAACCGAATTGAAAGGTATCCGTGCATTAAAGTATATCGAATGGGGTGAAGAGCAGGAGTACCATCTTCGGCCTACACTCCTAAACCGTAATAGATGGTGGGACTTGGGGGAACGAGATTTATCGGGTTTACATTTTAATTACCTAATCCATGATGTGGGTAGAACGTTTGTAGGACACTTATATTTTAGTGATAATTTTCATGATGTATATCTAGGTAAGGATTATGCGGTCAGTTTGAACTCAACAGTATTCTTTTTATTTCAAAATGTTATTGGTAGAACAAATTTTGGCGGAGGATTGATGAAAATACAGACATATGAATTGGAGCGTATGAAATTAATAAATATCAGAACTAATGAATCGAAGGAAATATTAAACAATAAGCATTTAACAATTTTTCAAGAGTGCGGAATAAATCCTGAATCTGGAATTCCTATTGCTGATCAAGAACCAAATCCAGTAACATACCGAAAGGCACTCGATGATATAGTTTTTAATGCTTTAGGTTTAACTGAAGAAGAACGAAAGGAAGTATATCGTGCTGTTTGCCAGTTAGTTTGGGAACGTATAAGCAAGGCAAGGAGTGTGGGGCGAAATGGCTAATAATTTCATAACCAATGCCCAACAACATAGTCTTAAAGGCAGAATCCATACACTTATCAAATATAGCCAGGAACTGAAATTCCTGGTAGGCTTCTTCTATTTTTCGGGTTGGCGTGAGCTTTATGAAGCACTGAAAGCACGCAATGATTTGAATATAAAAATTTTGGTTGGACTTGATACAGATATACATCTTGGCAGCGTGTTAGAGATATCCAACCCTAATGTGAACACCTGTACCCAACATGAGCTTGTTAGTCGATTTTTTGTTTCTCTGCGCACTGCATTGCAGGATGAGGCCTTGGATACACAGGAATTTTACGAACAAGTCGATTTCTTTATACACCTTTTAGAAAATGGCCAATTGCAAATACGCAAAACATTTGATCCGAATCATGCCAAACTCTATTTGTTCCGTCTTGATGAGGCAGGACAATCGCTTGTTAATGCACCTGGACGTTTTATAACCGGTTCAAGTAATTTAACCCGTAGCGGCCTTTTAGGGCAACATGAGTTTAATGTGGAAATTGGTGATTATGGCTGGGAGGATGCAGAAGCGTACTTCGATAATTTATGGAATACGGCTATACCAATAAGTGAACTAAATGAACGTAGGGAACAGATTATCCGTATCATCCGTCGTCAGACCCAAGTTGCTGAGGTAACCCCGTTTGAAGCTTATGTTCTTGTGCTAAAAACTTATCTTGACCTAATGGAACAAAAGGCGCTTCGTCCGCAGATCAAGAACCTTATGGAAGAACGCGGTTATAAAATTTTCCGTTATCAGGAAGATGCTGTGCAACAAGCGCTGACCGTCCTTGAAGAATATGGCGGAGTTATTTTGGCTGATGTTGTTGGTTTAGGGAAGTCGGTTATTGCCAGTTGGCTGGCGCGGGAGCGAAACGGCAGAGGTTTGGTTATCTGTCCTCCGGCTCTGATTGGTGATGAGGACACTAAATCTACCGGCTGGTATAAATACCTGAACGATTTTGGTCTATATGACTGGGATGTCCGTTCCATAGGAAAACTGGATGATGTTCAGGAATACCTTTCACAGTATGGTGATGACATTAATACTATTATTGTTGATGAAGCGCATCGTTTCAGAAACGAAGACACCGAAGCTTATGAACGATTGAGCCAGATCTGTGCTAATCGGAATGTTATCCTCCTTACGGCAACTCCGTTCAACAATGCCCCGGCAGATATATTTGCCCTGTTGAAACTCTTTATTCCACCAGGTAAATCAACACTGACTCTGGACGAAAGGCTCTCTGCCCGCTTTGCCCGTTACAACAGAGAGTTCCGTATGCTTTCGTATATTCTACGTTATCACAATGCTGGTGGTGAAAAGCAGACCAGGGCTGAAAGATATTACACCGAAATTTTTGAACTCCCTCCACCCATTGATATTACACGAACAAAGCGTAGAGTCAGGCAAATGGCGGATGAGATCCGAGCGGTGATAGAACCTATCGTAATTAGACGTAACCGATTAGACCTTAAAAATGATCCGATATACAGCCAAGAACTTAATGAACTTTCTGAGGTGGAAGACCCTATTGAGCTTTTCTACGAGTTAACGCCTGAACAGTCTGCCTTCTATAACCAGGTGATTAATGAGTATTTTGGAGAAGACGGAAAGTTTAGAGGGGCTATATACCAGCCTTATGCATATGAGAACCGCCGTGAGTTAGATAAACTGGACGAAGAAGGAAACTTTACTTTTCAACAGCAGCGTAACCTGTATGAATTCATGCGCAGGTTATTGGTTAAACGTTTTGAAAGTTCCTTTGGTGCTTTTATTAAAAGCGTAGAAAATTTTATCAATATTCACTCAATTGTTTTAAATTTTATCAAAAAAACAGGCAGGTACATTCTGGACCGGGACTTAATTGAAAAGATTTGGGATGAGGATGAGGAAACAATTGAAGAAGTGCTTAATCAATTTGCTGAACGCCTTGCAGAGGAAGTGAATCTTAACCCGCGCCACGATAGGGTTTATGTAATAGAAGAATTTGATGAGCCTGATCAATTCCATAATGATATACAATCTGACCTGGAATTATTCAAACTTATTGCAAAACGAGTGGATGAACTTGGGCTTGTAACTAACGACCCGAAGAGCAAATGTCTTATAAAAGCTGTGCGGAAAATATTAAAAACCCAGGCTAAAGCAACCGAGCCTCGCCGAAAGGTGGTTATTTTCAGTGAATACCTGGATACAGTAGAACACATTGCTCCATTATTGGAAAATGCTTTCCCGGGACGTATACTGGTTGCTAAAGGTCAGCTCAGCAAACAATTTTTTGATGATCTCTATGCAAACTTTGATGCAAGTTATCCTGTAAAAGAGCAACGTGATGATTTTGATATACTGATAGCTACTGATAAGTTTTCGGAAGGTGTTAACCTGAACAGGGCCGGTGCTGTTATTAATTACGATATTCCCTGGAATCCTACCCGGGTGATTCAGCGGCTGGGACGTATAAACCGCATTGGGCACAAGGTCTTCAAATCTTTGTATATATATAATTTTTTCCCTACCGAACAGGGTGCTGAAGTGGTTAAAAGCCGCGAAATTGCCGCACAAAAAATGTTTTTAATTCATAACACCCTGGGTGAAGATGCGAAGATTTTTGCACCCGAAGAGACACCTTCACCCGCTGAACTTTTCAAACGTATAAACCGTAATCCTGAGGAAGAGGAGGAAGAAAGCCTTCTTACCGCCATCCGCAAGGAGTTTTACTCCATAAAGGATAAATATCCGGGCATTGTCAGCGGGTTGGCAGATTTTCCTGCCCGCGTCAAAACTGCGAAACTGGCAGAGCAAAATCAATTGCTGGTATTCCGCAGAAAAGGACTGCAACTTTTTATTCACACAGTACTAGATACGGCCAGTGATAAGTTTGAAGTGCATCCGCTGCTTTTTGAAGAAGCACTGCAATATGTACAATGTCAACCTGAAACACCGCGTGAATCGCTAAGCTCCAGATTCTGGCTAGCTTATGAAAAAGTCAAGGTTTTCAGGGAGCAAACATTGATGCCACGCAGTGAGCAGTCATTAATTGCAAAGGCTGAAAATAATCTGCGCAGCGCATTGGCTAACCATGCTGCTGAACTGGAAGAATATATACCTTTTATAAACACGCTGATTCGGGATATAAAGGAATTCCAAACGTTGCCAAAATATACGCTGCGCCGGTTGACAGTGACAGAGATGAACGGCAAGGTGTCTAAAGAAGGTTTGGCGCGCTTTCGTAAAGAACTGGAAACCCTTAGACGGTTCTTGGGAGAAGATTATTTAGAGCGTATTGAAGAGCGAGTCAAAGATTTTCGTAGCGAGATCATCATTGCAGTAGAAAACATGATTTACTATAAAAGTAATTTTTATTAGAAGGGGTGAGTTTAGATGCAATAAAACAAATTTTGATTATTTTATTACTCTTTATAATGAGCTTGATGCATTTATGAGAAAGAAACTCAATTATAATGATTATGAACGGGTATGGCATAGTGATTTAATAAGACAAATGGCTCAAAAAAATAAAGTTTTTAAACTTTATATGGAAGATTTATTAGCTTTTATTGGAAAGGGATGCGAAAATTAGAGAGTTCTCTGAGTTTATACCTATTGATAAGCATGAGAGTGAATCTTTTGTATTTGTTCATAAAGATACTTTGGTTATAGATATAGAAGAAATGTTTGCCAATGAGCTTAAAGAAGGAAAAAGATTAGCTGTGGTATTTATAACTAAAAATGGAGATCCGAATGAAAAAATATTAGGATTGGTCACAGCTTGGGATGTAGCTGGATGTAGGGTAAATAAAAATTATAGTTAGCTGTTAGCTTATATCAATAAAAACGGTTCCAAGCGTGTAAGGAGAGAGTGCTAATGATAGACCTTACTGAGTGGGAAAAGCGTTTTGCATTGTCTGTACAAAACACAGAATTGTTGGGTGATATTGAATTAACAGAAAATGAGTTCATGGATTTACAGCAAAAATTAAAAGATTACATTAAAGAACATGGTTATGTTTATCTAAACAGTAGAGCACCGTTATCATTAGCAGTTTTTTTAGTAAGGATAGGAATAAAAGAGTACAATGAAGGCAATTATTGGTCGGCTGTTCAAAAAGCTTTAGAGCTTCCAGGCAATGATCCAAGATGGCAGGGAATTTTCGGCAACTCCTTTTTAAAAACCCTTGATTATTATAACTTAGCCAAGTTTTATGCTCCCGGGTTAAAATATGTTACGCCGATTTTGATCCATGGCCGAATTCCTGATAACTATCTGGAGAATTTTTTTGATGTTATCCTTGATTTATTCGCTGACAATTTCGAGGACAACCTTTCAAAAGAATATATTAAGAATACGGTAAGATTATGGAGAGAAGACCATTTTGGAAGGTTGGAAACACAAAGAGAACTGGATGATACCAAAGAAAAATTGAAGAAGGTAAATGAGGAATTAGCCAAATACGAAAATATAAAAAAACACTGGTCTTTGTATGAAAAGGCTAAGGAAATATCGGAGAATATTTTTGATACTGATGAACTCTCGAGTCTACTTGAATTACCGGAAAACTTCATGGAAAATACGATAGCAGAAATAGAAAAGTTAAAACAAGAACTCTATGAAAAACGAAGCCTTTTAAAACCCGTTAAAGATTATTTAGCGGAACGCTCCGAGCATAACACTAATTTATCCGCCAAACAGCTAGCTTTGAATAAAATCACCGGAGATATTGAACTGTTCACTGGAAAGTTGAAGGTCCCGATAACCGATATACTTGGCAAGGAAATACTGGCATTGCCTTTTCATAAACTAGAGGCAGCATATGAAAAATATGCTTCTTTATCAAAAGATAATATTATAAAGTTATTTATTCTTAAAATTTTTCAAAAACTTTTCGGTAAAAAAAGCAAAGAGGAAATTTACATATCGGAAATAAAAGAATTAGTCGCAAATATTCCATTCAAGGAAGATGTTTTGAAAGATATCCACGAAGTATATAATACTATAAAAAATTTACGCAATTTATTTAATGAATATTTCTCATACAAGGAAGAGGTAGAAAAATTAGAGATTATCCTGGAACAGTTGGAAGTTAGCTTTTTAGAGATTGCGGCAGGAGAAGCTTTATCAAACCTCCTTGTTAACGGTAATAATTTTACCTTAAAACTAGAAGAGGAAATAAATTCGCAAGTTCATAAGCTTAATGTTCTGGAAAAAAATTTAATTGATTATAAAACAAATCTGGTAGCGCTGGGGAAAGGCGTTTTAGCAAAAGGAAAAGAAATACTTGCAGAACAAAGAAATTATAGAAAATACCTGTCGCAAATCAGTGGGAAAATTAAGACTGAAATACCTACTGAAATTTTTGAAACCATCCAGGATATAAACATGCTTAATAATCAAATTGAAGAACTTAAAATGAATAAAAATGAACTCAGCGAATATATTATGGCTACTGAAAAAAAGATTAAAAGTTATCCTGAGCCTCTCCTGTACAATTTAAACGAATCGGCTAAGAAATTTATCTACTTTGGCGAAAGCATAGCGGAAGATTTTGTTTATGAAACTGCCAATATGTTAAAAAAGTTGTTATATGAAGAAGATATAAAACAAGTAAAACTGCCATCCCATATACAAGAATCGGCAAAGGAATGGATCATAAAACTCAAAGAGGAAATTGGAAAAATAGAAAAGTTTGAAAACGCTCAGCAGGAGCATTTATTTAGAACACCGGCTATATACTATGATTCAGACTTAAAAGAAATCAAGTTAAGCATTCCGGAACAGAGATTATCAAAGACTTTGCTTTTGGAGGATAAAATAGTAATTAAAATATATAAAGGTGATTTCCAGGACTTATTAAAACAAGAAGAACTGAGACTTTATTCAAAAGATGGTTGTTTATTAACTGAAGAAGCAACTATCAACCTCATTGAATCTGCGAAAAACTATACTGTCGTTCTGGAATGCGGCAACAGTAATATTAAAACTTGGATAATACCCATGATGAATGAGGATATTCCTTTTATTTTATTTGATCAAAAAGGGAAAAAAATAAACATAGACAAAATGTTCGTTGATGATAGGTCAATAATCATTTTGGAACACAATATTATGATAGAACCTTCTGAAATAATAGAAGGCGAGGAAAATCTATACGATAAATGGTCTGGCTATAAAAGCTGTTATCTGAATTTAACTGGTATTGCTCAAATCATCTTAATAAAAGATGATAATATATACACATTTTTTAGGGAACCTGACAGGTTAAAGCCAGCATTAATTGGTCAAAATAAGTTACATAATATAACCATAAATGATGCCCCGGTATACATGGACTTTCCACCGGAAATTATCTTCTCTGAAAAGATTATGCAATTGCGTTTATGGAGTTTAATTCTTAAAAAAGGGGAAGTAGAAGAACATTTTGTACTGGATAAAGTCACGGATTTAATAGTTATCAATAATGAAATAATAAGAATACCCCTTTCCAGATTTAATAATGGAGGAAAATATGGTTCGTATCGATTGATTTTGGAAAAAAGAGGCGTAGGGGGCATCAAATATGAATTTTCTTTTTCTATATTGCCCAATACTTATTTCAAATTCGACAAAGAGTTTTATGAGCCTTACGAGCCCAGTTCACCAAAAAACAGCGCAACTCTGCGTATAAAATCTACATACCCCATAGATTTTACACCGGTATTTCCTGATAATATGGAAGTACACAAATCAAAAAATGCATGCATTGTAAGATTTATTCCAAACAATGAAACTATTTCTGGAGAGCTAACCTATAGCATTGAGGAAAGAAGAATTACTTATCCAATAAAAATATCAGTTCCTGCCATCCGTTGGAAATATGATAGCAGCGAAATGTGGAGTTACGAGACTAAAGAATTGTGGCATGAAGATATTGAGAATCTAAGTGTTTTTATACCTATAGATAACATTAGTAAAGTAGTATTATTCATAAATAATCGGGAACAACAGAGTACTTCAAATGTATTAAACAAAATTACCGCTTTTAATCTTTCTACATATAAAGATTCATTTAGAGAAAACAAAAAATCTGTTCAGGATGTATTTATTGAATTTCCTGAAAAGAAAGACCTGGCAACAATATTGCTAAACAGAGTACGTACTCGATGGGAAGTAAGCGAAATCAAAGTAAATCATGAGATCGAAGATAATAAACGAATATTAAGAATTTCATGGGAAGAAAAAGGCAAAGCTACCAACAAAGCAATTGCTGTATGGGATATTCATTCTAACACTAAGTTTTTTGATATTGAGTTAGGAAGTGATACAAGAGAGGTTGTTGTCGTAAAGTCATTGGAAAATTTCCCCGATGGAGATTACAGGATACAATTCTATGAATTAGACATTTGGGGCACCACTGTTGCAATAATGCCTGAAAGCGGCGAGGATAACACCGCTGACGTGCAAATTGGCGTTTTTGTAGAAACTATTGATAATGTTATTAAACATGGAATTAGACTTGCTTTTCTTACTGATGACAAAAATAAAAACCTTTATTGTGCGTTTCCTTCTCCTCTCATAAAGGATATTCAGCCAATAAAAGGAACAGAGATTGAAACAGAGTATCAAGGGTGGTTTTATCATGTTAATACTGATGGTTTATTATCACCGATCCTTACAAACCCTGTAAGATTTATAATAAATATTGAAGACAGATCCCTGCCATACCTTCTTGACTGTGATAATGATGGTGCAATGTATTGCCCAAAATGCAAAGAATTTTTCTGGGAGATAAGAGAAAAGCATAAAAAATGCCATGTTGATCCAAGAAAAATGTTCTTTTATATAAATCGATAACTGTAAAAGGAGGTCTTTAAATATGTCATTAAACCCTATTACTGCCACTGAGGAGATTGAAAAAAGATATTTGCAGTATTTATCCACTACCTTTTATATTAATGACACTAATCTTAGGGGAAATTTTATACAGGAACTATCCCAAAAGAATAGATTTATTAAAGGACCTATTTTAGAAGCTACACCACCCTTTAAAAAAGGCAAGAGCATCAATCAGTTAATATCAGAAGGTATTCTTTCTCATGAATTTAAAAAACTATCTTCTCCTGATTTGCCCGTTGACAGGGAGCTTTATCTTCATCAAGAAAGGGGAATTCGCAAAATAATAACCGAAGAACGTAATATAATCGCGGCTACCGGGACCGGTAGTGGTAAAACAGAGATTTTTATGATTCCTATCCTGAATTACCTTTTTACTCAAAAAGAAAAAACGGGAGAGCTATCCCCCGGAGTCAGGGCATTGCTTTTATATCCCATGAATGCCTTGGCTAACGACCAATTAAAAAGGTTAAGAAATTTATTGTGCAATTATCCGGATATAACTTTTGGAAGTTACACCGGAGAAACAGAAGAAACTGAAGAAGAAGCCCAGGATAAGTACAGAAAGATATTTAATGGGGCAGAACCGCTAAATAATGAGATATTATCGCGGCAAAAAATGCGTGAGAAGCCGCCCCATATACTCATTACTAACTATGCCATGTTGGAATACCTCTTACTTAGGCCTGACGATAATGATTTCTTTGATGGCCCCTATGCGGGTAATTGGAAGTATATTGTTTTGGATGAAATACATACATATACCGGAGCAAAAGGTATTGAGATGTCAATGCTGCTTAGGAGATTAAAAGAAAGGGTGGTAACCGACAAATCTCCCAAGATCAGATTTATTGGCACTAGTGCCACCATCGGTCGAGGGAAAAAAGATTTTAACAAGGTAGCTGAGTTTGGGGAAAAACTATTTGGAGAAGAGGTTTTCTGGGATGATTTTGATGAAAGAAAACAAGATATTGTTCATGGTGAAAGACTGCCTGTTGAAATATCCAAGGAAAGCTGGGGCAAACCTGATGCAAACCTTTATGAGAAGTTAATCACTATAATTGAAACATTCGGCAAAACTAATGCGGAAGATTTATTGGAAACAGCTAAGAAGCACCAGGTACCTGAGCAGGTTATTAATGGCGCTAAAGAAAAAAATAACAAAGATGATTATCATGGAGTTCTTTATGAGATATTGAAGGGCGATCAGAGAATAATCGAGTTGCAAAAGCATTTGGAAACAGGTCCCTGTTTTCTTAATGAAACAGCAATGAAAATTTTCCCATTAGAAAAAAATTCTCATGATAAATTGGTGTCTTTAATACAACTGGCCAATATGGCTTTTCCCGAAAATGGATACAGGCCCCTTCTTCCTGCCAGGTATCACTTATTTGTCAGGGCAATAGAAGGGGCATATTTAACCCTGTTTCCTGAGGTAACAATATTTTTAGATAAACGGGAGCACTTTACACTAAACAACCGACAATATCCAGTTTTTGAAATAGCTACTTGCCGTAATTGCGGAGAACTATATTTGGTAGGAAGGACTATTACTGGTGATATGAACAGAAAAGTACTTAAGCAACACGGAAGGTTGCAATTCGATGAAGATACAAGCTTGGAATACTATTTACTGATTAGCGATAATCAAGTAAACGAGATTATCAATGAAGACGAATTAGCCCTGGGGTACCAGTTTGACGAACATGATGATAAATATAACCTATGCGGCATGTGCGGCACTATTGATAAAGAAAATCTCGTTGGTGAAATGTGCTCTTGCGGAGAAGAAAATTATGTTAAATTGCTTAAAGTTAAATCTAAAGAAGGCATGGTTCATAAATGTCCGGCTTGCGGAAGTGTGCATCCGCATGGTTCCCTTGTCTGGAGATTTTTGCTTGGAATTGATTCGGTGACCAGTGTACTCGCCACTGCTCTCTATCAACAAGGAACCGACATAAAAATAACTATATCAGAAGAACAATCACTAATAGAGGATGATGGTTGGGGAACCATATCAGCGGAAGATATTTTTATTTGCGAATCGGAAACTCAAAAAATAAAAGGCGGTCAATTGCTGGTGTTTTCCGACAGTCGTCAGGACGCAGCTTTTTTTGCCACGTATTTGAAAACTTCTTATATGCAAATATTACACCGCAGAATGATAATTAAGACTTTGGAAAAGAATAAAGAAAAGGTTATATCTAACAGATGGCGTCTGGTTGATTTGGTCAACCATTTAAAAAAGTATTTGGAAGAAACAGAATTGTTTCCGGATAAAAGTCCCCAGCAATTGGAAGATGAAGCCTGGAAATGGGTGTTATATGAATTTTTCGCGCTTGATAGGCGAAATGGGCTGGAAGGGTTAGGTCTATTAGGCTTTTCACTAACAAAACCCAAAGTAAATTTTAGAAATCCCTTCATGCATGCCCCCTGGGACCTTACCTTTGAGGAAAGCTGGATGCTATTCCAAATACTGATGGACAGTTTCAGGAAAAGCCTTGCAGTTTTATTTCCTCCAAATATATCACCGCAAGACGAATTTTTTGCACCCAGAAACCGTGAATATTTCTTTAAACAAAAAAGTGATAAAAGCGGGATTTTCGGGTGGTCTCCTAATAGGGGCATAAATTCCCGCCTGGATTATTTGATGCGCCTTGCAAAAAATGGACTAAACCTCGATATATCAGAAAAAGAATGTGCTCAATTACTGGATGATATTTGGTCAAAGGGTCTGCGCCTTGATAATCCGCAAAGTATTTTTTATGACTATTTCTCATCAGAACACAATTCACTGGAAGGAACTCTTTATAGAGTAAGGACCGATTATTGGGAATTAAAACCAGGGATCATTGACAAGACCGTAACCTGGTATTACTGTCCCCTTTGTCACAGATTGACTTTATACAACATAAAAGATGTTTGTCCCACCTTTAGATGTTCCGGAAAGCTGGAAAAATGTAATCCTGATGAATTATTCAAAAATAATCATTATAGAAGCCTTTACCTAAGTGTATTGCCTATGTGGATGGAAACCAGTGAACACACTGCCCAGCTTACAACTGAAGCCGCAGCAGAAATCCAGCAAGGGTTTAACGATGGCCGTATAAATGTACTAAGCTGTTCTACAACTTTTGAATTGGGAGTAGATGTCGGGGAATTAGAAACTGTTTTTTTAAGGAATGTCCCTCCTTCTCCTGCCAATTATATACAAAGAGCAGGTAGAGCAGGAAGAAGAAAGAAATCTTCAGCCTTCATACTGACGTTTTCCCAACGGAAATCTCATGATCTAACATATTATAACAATCCTGAGCGACTCATATTAGGTGAAATCAAGCCTCCGTATTTTGAATTAAAAAATGAAAAGATTATTTCAAGGCATATTTTTTCCATAGCCTTTTCTAAATTTTGGAGAGAACATAAAAATTACTTCGGTAGTGTAAAAGACTTTTTTTACAATTATGAAGACGGAGTAAAACTTTTTAGAGAATTTTTGATGGACCATCCAAAAGATTTGCTGGCGTCAATTAAAACTGTGGTACCCAAACATATGCACAAACAACTGGAAATTGATGAATGGGGCTGGGTAAAAAAGCTGGTAGATAATGAGAAAGGATTACTCACTTGGGCGCAGACTGAACTTATCGATGATGTAAAGCAGTTGGAAAAAATGCGTGATTATTACCAAAACAGGAGGCTGTATCTGAAAGCAAATCAAATGCATAAAACTATAAACACCCTTAAAAACAGAAATCTAATAAATTTTTTAGCCCAAAAAAATGTGCTTCCTAAATATGGCTTTCCGGTAGATGTAGTCAATCTGCAAATATACCATCATGGTGAAGAAGCAAAAAAACTAGATTTAGATCGAGACATGCCATTAGCTTTGTCAGAATATGCTCCTGGAAGCCAAGTTATAGCAGGCGGCCTTATATGGACCAGCCGCTATTTAAAAAAATTGCCCAATAGAGAACTGGTAAAACGAAATTATGCTATTTGCGACTATTGCGGGAAATATGAAAGTTTACTTCATGATGATCAGCAAAAAATCGACACATGTTCCGCCTGCGGCAGCAAGATAGGTAGAAATAAAGGTACCTTTGTTATTCCTGAGTTCGGATTTATTTCCGAACCCCCAAAACCCCCTACTATGGAAAGACCCAGAAAAACGTATACTACAAGAAAATATTATGCCGAAAGCGGCACTGAAGATACCAGGTTGAACGTTGATTACAATGGGATCCATGCAGAACTTATATCCATGGCAAACGGAAAGCTAGCCATTATTAACCATGCCAGATACAAAGGATTTCGCTTATGCCACAAATGCGGTTATGCCGTAGTAGGTAATAGTAACCAAAATTTTACGCCGCATATGAATCCTTTTGGGGACAAATGCAATGGGTCTTGGGAAAGGCTTGCCCTCGGCTTTGAATTTCATACGGATATACTACAAATCCGTTTTACAAACTACCATAGGCATGAGGAAGGCTTTTGGTTATCTGTTTTATACGGTATTCTGGAAGGGGTTAGTTATTCCATGGAAATAGAAAGAACAGACATTGATGGGTGCCTATATGCATATTCAGGCGATCCAACAAGCCCGGCTCTTGTTTTATTTGATAATGTCCCTGGCGGTGCTGGTCATGTAAAACGCATTATACACGAAAACAATTTGGAAGAAGTTCTGAAAGCCACCCTGGAAATCGTGTCAGGATGCAACTGCGGTGAAAAAGAAGGTGGAACAAGTTGTTATGGTTGTTTAAGGAACTACTCCAACCAATTCTGCCATGATATATTGGACAGAAATAAAGTTAAAGAATTTATAGAAGAATTACTAAGTCATTAGACTAGTTAGTGTTATTACCTTCCAAATTAAAAACTATCTAATTAAAGAAGCTTGTAAATTAAATCTTATAATAGGGTAAGGAGTTTGGTTGGATAACAACATGTAAACGCCGGACTATTTTTGACTCATACTTGCAGCGTCCGTTTTTGGGCTTCAGAAATTTTTTTGCTCGCTCTGACAAGCTTTTCTTTTGGGAAAGGCCTGCCGTGGGAAGTATACACCTTTTCTTTTTGATATAGGTAAAGAAAGATTTGGTATCATATTTGATATGAAATTTCCTCCACCTGATATTGTTGATACTTTGATTGACATTGATGGATATTCCGATGCAATTTAACCAGTCATTCCGATTCAAAATAACCACCTGTTCCGATTCGTTTTGACCACCCCATGCAACCGGAAAACCTCTGATAAAATGTGATTTGTAAAAATCACTATCAGGAGGAATAAGCAATGAGGAGGTCAAACATGATTCGTATCAAAGAGATCTTAAGACTCAAGAGTATGGGAATCAACATCAGTGCTATCAGCAGAAGCTGCAACTGTACCAGAAACACAGTACGGGAAGTGTTACGTCGCGCTGAAAAGCACAATCTTCAGTGGCCGCTGCCGGACAACTGTGATGATTCAGGACTGATGAATTTATTGTATCCTACAATAGCAACACCGACGGCTCGTAAACAGGAACCCGATTATGAGTACATTCATCGTGAATTAGGCAAGCCACATGTCAATTTACGCCTTCTGTGGACAGAATACAAAGAGATTGTACCAGATGGTCTGGAATACTCTCAATTCTGTAACCGGTATAGGCAATGGGCAGCCAAAACGAAAGCTGTTATGCACATTACACGCAAACCTGGAGAAGAGTTATTTGTTGATTGGGCTGGCTCTACTATGCAAGTGATTGACAGGGACAGCGGTGAAATACTGACGGCCTATCTGTTTGTCGCGTCATTGGGGACAAGCGGTTACCCTTATGTTGAAGCCTTCCAGAATCAAAAACTTGAAAGCTGGATTATGGCTCATGTACACGCCTTTGAGTATTATGGAGGTATTCCCCGTATTCTTGTTCCTGATAATCTTAAAACAGGTATCAAAAAGCCATGCAATTATAATCCTGTGGAAAACAGGACCTACTTTGAGATGGCTGAATATTACGGCACGGCCATAGTTCCGGCTCGAGTTAAAAACCCAGAGACAAATCACCTGTCGAGGGAACAGTTGGGGATATCAGTACTTGAATAATTGCAGCACTTCGCAACCGGAAGTTTTTCAGTTTTGCTGAATTGAACGAGGCTATCCGCCAAAAACTCAGGGAATTCTCTGAAAAGCCGTTTCAAAAGCGAGACGGCAGTCGTAAGAGTGTTTTTATTGAGTTTGATAAGCCAGCTCTTCTTCCTCTTCCTGTCAAGCCTTATGAAATAGCTTCATGGAAGATCGCTACAGTATCATTCAATTATCATATAGAGATTGATAAAAATTACTATAGCGTGCCCTATACGTATATTCAGAAGAAAGTAGATGTGCGAACAACTCAGTCTGTAGTAGAAGTCTTTTACAATGGCACCCGCATATGTTCCCATCCGCGCTTATACGGGAGGAAAGGGCAATACTCAACGATACCGGACCATATGCCTCCTAACCATCGTGAATACCTTTCCTGGGACAGAGACAGGTTTATTGCTTGGGCTTGCAGGATTGGTGATCATACCCGCGAAGCAGTGCAACAGATTCTTGCCTCAAAGAAGGTAGAGTAGCAAGCCTACAAATCCTGTTTTGGGCTTTTGAAGCTTGCTGACAAATATTCAGCCGTTCGTTTGGAAAATGCCTGCAAGAAAGCCTTGGAACTAAAATCACCTTCATATACCACAGTAAACAATATACTCAAGAACGGTATGGACAAGATAGTAATACCATCAGGAAATACCTTGCAGAATGTGGTTCCAATTCATAAAAATATACGTGGCTCGGAGTATTATGCTAAAGGAGGAGGTATCAGAATATGATCATAGAACAAACCATTGATAAACTGAATTGGATCAAGCTCTGTACTATGGCCAGAGAATATCAAAAACAGATGGAAAGTGTCCTTTGACGAACGCTTTGGTATGCTGGTAGATGCCGAATGGACATCCCGACAGAATAAATATCTTGCCAACCTGGTCAAGAAAGCTGGAATGAGGTACAATGCCAGGATTGAAGAAGTTATATACAAACAAGACAGGAATTTAGATCGCCAGATGATGATTCAACTCTCAACCTGTACATGGATTGCCGAGAGGTTGGATGTCATAATTACCGGAGCCACTGGAACGGGGAAAACATTCATTGGATGTGTTTTGGGTAACTGCGCCTGTCGGAATAACTATAAAGTCCTATATAAGCGTGTTCCAAGGCTACTCACGGATTTGGTAATATCCAAAGGAGACGGAACATACAACAAGCTGATGAAAGAATTAAAAAAGGTACGCCTTCTCATTCTGGATGATTGGGGACTTGCTCCATTAGATCCTGCAGAAGGAAGGGATTTCTTAGAGGTAATTGAAGAACGGCATCAGAACAATTCAACACTAATCATAAGCCAGGTTCCCATTGGTAATTGGCATGCTTTATTCAGCGATCCTACAGTTGCAGACGCTGTGCTGGACAGGCTGGTTCATGGCTCATATTTAATTGAACTTGGTGGAGATACCATGCGTAAATACAGAAAATAGTATTCAACGCTCACCAGGGAGATTATCTCCCGCGCTTGCCGCGCCTAAAAGACTCTATGTAGCATAGCTGCAGGCTTTGTGTCAAGGGTGGCGAAGCCATCCCTTCGGGACAAGCCCTTGACTAAAACCCGCAGCTATGTTTTGAGGTTTTCAGCGGCGCGGCTCCGGGGAGATAGAAAATCTTGTTTTTTGAAATCAAAATTGATATTCTAATCATGTTGATGATGGGTGTTCATAACGAAGAGTAATATGGTTAAATTGAATCGGAACCACTGCTCAAATTGAACTGGATTCGGGTGGTTAAAATGAATCGGATTGCCTGGTTAAATTGAATCGGAACAAGTGGTTAAATTGAGTCGGAACGGGTGGTTAAATTCATCGGATTATGCATTGAAAATAACAATATTCATTTTTTGTGGTATCCTTTATAATATAGCTAGACGGAGAAGTGCCCTTAGCCGATACTATCTAATAGTATTTAACAGGAGAACAGGGCCAGAGAGGATTAAAAGGAAGTGAGAAAATGCAAATTGCATTAACTAAAAAATTAACAGATGCTATGGGAATATATTGTGAATCCGCGTTTGAGGATCAAAACCCGCTGTTCTGCTGGACGGCAAATTGGACAAAAGTATGGGATAATCGCAGAACAGAAGATATGATTGTATTGGTGAATAATGCTACACGATTTACGGTTGCGATTTACCAGGTAAAGCGGAAGGATCTGAAAAATGTGGCAGAAATGATGAGAACGGCTATTTCAAACACACTGTTATTTATGAATCTAAATCCCGCTCTTGTAGAGGAATATATGCGGCTGGCAGGTGAATTGAAGTTTACTCGAAATCGCAGCAGAGAGGCAGCGGCGTGGGTAACTTTTGCGGGAGAACAATGCGCATTTCATGTTGGAAGAGAATACAACGGTATTGAAAAAATGTTCAGTGATACTGTCGGCGCCCCCGCAAATTACAGATATATCAAATACCCAGGTAATAAAAACGGGGTTATGCCTTACGAGAAAATGGTCAATGAGTTAACAGGACTCACAGGAATGCAAGCTTATAAATATCGTGCTTTTGAACTGTTGGTTACGCTTGATTTGGAAATTTACAAAGCGGTGCGGAGAATTATTGTGCCCGCAAATTTGGAATTTGCAAGATTACATAAAGTGCTGCAGTCGGTATTTGACTGGTGGAACTACCATCTTTATGACTTTACCATTTTTGACGGGATTAAACCTATTGTAAGGATTGTTCCATTTGAGGAAGACCTGGAGTATGATGAAGACGCAATTTTAATGAGAGGGCATATTTTATCGGAGTTTTTCCCTAAGTATAAGCGTATGATCTATACCTATGATATGGGGGATAACTGGGAACATCAAATCCGGCTTATACGTGTTATTGAGGACTATGACAAGGAGTCGCCTTACTTACTAAAAGCGAGCGGCCAAACACCGCCTGAAGATGTTGGCGGGGTAGGGGGATTTATTAGTTTCCGTGAAATCATACTGAATCCTGATCATCCGGAATATAAGGTAATGAAGGAATGGTCAAGGTATTGGACCCCTGAGCTCAGCGATTGGAAAAGACAGCCCAGGGTCATACGTGTAGAGTAAAAAGTTTTATAAGGAGAAGAGTTAATGATAGATAATTTATTAGAACGGAATGCAAACGATAAGGCAATAGAAATTGTATTGAAGGACCATCCTGATATCCGATTACTGTGGGAGAGAAGGCATTTAACAGGAGGCCCCATAGTTATAAATGATGTAAATCCGATTCTTCACATACTGACAGAATCAATAGTTGAAAGTCAAATAATGGAATGCAATCCTGCAGAAGTAAGGTCTGCCTTGGATAGGCTTAAAGAAAAAGGTGTGTCTCATCACGCTTTCCGAACCACAATTGCTTCCATATTACTAAACTGTTTGTTTGATACACTAAAAGAAAACAAACCGTTTGATGTGAAAAAGTATTCAAAACAACTGGAAATGTTGGGGGCAAATGTCGTAATAGCCGGGAAAGTTGGAAGGAATGAACCTTGTCCATGCGGCAGCGGGAAGAAATACAAGCGTTGCTGTATTGACAAGCATGAGAGTAATCTATCATTAAAAAGAAGTTTGGGTAGCCAGGCTATAGCCGATGAAAAGCTTATTTTAGGTTCAGGGCATTATGCAACCTTTGATTATCTCCAAAATACCAGACCTGATGATCCGGTTATTTTATTGGAAAACAGATGTCACATATCCAGGTATTTGGAAGAGAATGGCGATTTGGAAGGAGCTTATTTGGCATTAAAAGAAAATATTGATTCTACTATGAGTTTAGGAAATAAAGGATTACTAAAAAATGCATATCAGGATTTATTGCATTTTTGTTTTAATAATGCAGATGAATATGCGGAAGAAGGGATAGAGGCAATAGAAAGTCTTTTACCTTTATCGTCAGGCGAAGATGAAATAGGCTACTTACGCTGTGATAAAGCGGATTTATTGGCAAAGATGAACAAGATTGATGAAGCTGAAAAAGAATTTGGAGCAATTTTCAAAGAAATGCCTGAATGGCACTTTGCAAGATATCGATACGCTCTTTATTTGGAAGATACCGGGAAAAAGAATGATGCGATAGCTGTTCTAAATCAACTGATATCAATTAAGAATAAATTAGATAAAGATACTTATAATGCTGTTGTTGAGGTCCTGGAGAGAATGCAGGAATCTTAAATAGCTTATTATGGAGATTACAGTGCCTTGAAACCCTTTATTTTTTCTTTGCGATAACATGTCAATAACCCCGGAAGTTGGGATATCACGTCAGATTTTACATAGATTTAACAGAAACCTGTCTTTACCTTTTACTTATCTGTTGTAGCATATGTGCTATCAACAAGATGAGGGAAAGGGGAGAAAATCAATTTGAAAAAGAAGACAGGTTTTATTTTTGCCATAATGATGCTGGCGCTCTTGTTCACAGGCTGTAACGGCGGAGGTGGAAATGAAATTGTAGTGGTTTCCCGCGAAGAAGGATCGGGCACCAGGGGAGCGTTCATTGAACTTTTCGGAATTGAGGAAAAGGATGAAAACGGAAACAAGGTGGATAATACGACAGACGAAGCAATTGTTGTTAACAGTACTTCAGTTGTAATGACCACGGTAGCCGGCAACAGGAACTCCATCGGTTATATCTCGCTCGGGTCGTTAAATAACACGGTAAAGGCGGTCAGCGTGGACAGAGCAGAGCCCACCGTTGAGAACATTAAAAACAATACATATAAGATATTCAGGCCTTTCATTGTCACAACGAGGGATGATCCAAGCGAGCTTACCCGCGATTTCATAAACTTTATCCTAAGCGGTGATGGACAAAAGGTGGTCGAAGATAATGGCTATATCGCTGCTTCAGAAAATGGTCCTTACAGCGGTATGAAGCCGTCTGGCAAAATTGTGGTTGCAGGCTCGTCGTCAGTAACGCCTGTCATGGAGAAGCTGAAAGAGGCTTATTTGAAGCTTAACCCGAATGCAGAGATTGAAATACAGATGAGTGATTCGACAACCGGTATAAATTCTGTAATTGAGGGAACCTGCGATATTGGCATGGCATCGAGACAGTTGAAAGACAGCGAATTGGAAGTAGTGAAGCCGACGGTAATTGCTATGGACGGGCTTGCCGTCATTGTAAACAACGAGAACATGGTAAGTAATTTAACAAGCGGCCAGGTTAAAGGCATTTTCAAAGGAGAAATCACGTCGTGGGATGAAGTCAGATAAGGGCATTAATAACAGGTTGGGCATTCTGCATATTCAGGTGCCTAAACTGATGTTAGGAGACTGAATGTTTATGACAAAGTATAAAGAAAGCATAATGAAAGCGGTATTTTTTACAGCGGCGTGCATATCAATCCTTGCTGTTGCGTTAATCTGCCTGTTTCTGTTTATAAATGGCGTCCCGGCGATAGCGAAGATTGGGATATTTGATTTTGTGCTGGGTACAACGTGGAAACCGGCCAATACGCCTCCTTCTTTTGGTATTATGCCGATGATTGTCGGAAGTATCTGTGTAACAGCCGGCGCAGCGCTCTTTGGAATACCTACGGGCGTTCTAACGGCCGTATTCATGGCCGCGTACAGCCCGAAAAGAATTTACCGCATCCTGAAACCCGCGGTAAACCTGCTTGCCGGGATTCCCTCAATAGTATACGGGTTTTTCGGGCTAGTAGTAATAGTGCCTTTTGTGCGGGAGACATTCGGGGGTACCGGAAGCAGCATGCTGGCCGCATCGATTCTGCTCGGCATAATGATACTGCCTACGATTATTGGTGTGAGCGAATCGGCAATCAGGGCAGTACCTCAAAGCTATTATGAAGGTGCGCTGGCGCTCGGCGCAAGCCACGAAAGAAGCATCTTTTTTGTGATGCTTCCTGCGGCAAAATCCGGAATAATGGCTGCTGTTGTTCTTGGAATCGGCAGGGCGATAGGAGAAACGATGGCGGTCATAATGGTCGCCGGAAACCAGGCAAGAATGCCCGCGGGATTTTTGAAAGGCGTCCGAACGCTTACGGCGAACATAATCATTGAAATGGGCTATGCCGCGGAATTGCATAGGGAGGCTCTTATTGGGACAGGTGTCGTGCTGTTAGTGTTCATTCTTGTTATAAACCTGTTATTGTCAGTGTTCAAAAGGAGGACAGGCTGATGGAACCAATCAACAAACGTACACTGAGGCAAAAGTTGAAAGCCTGTAAACGAAGCCCGCTGTCGCTGGTGCTGTTCCTTCTCGTGATGATATCAACGATTCTTACAACAGGCATTCTGCTTTTTCTAACCGGGTATATCGTAATTAAAGGGATACCGAATATCAAACCGGAACTGTTCCAGTGGGAATATAATACATCGAATGTGTCGCTTATGCCGGCTTTGATAAACACGATTATCATGACGGTAATATCGCTTGTGATTGCGGCGCCGATAGGGATTTTTTCCGCGATATATCTTGCCGAGTACGCGAAAAGCGGTAGCAGGCTCGTTGGCATAGTCAGAATTACCGCCGAGACGTTGTCGGGGATTCCGTCAATCGTCTACGGCCTGTTCGGACTTTTGTTCTTTGTAACTGCCGTTGGCTGGGGAATGTCTCTTATCGCAGGCGCGTTCACGCTGTCAATTATGATCCTGCCGCTTATTATGCGTACTTCCGAGGAAGCATTAAAAGCGGTTCCAAACTCATACCGGGAAGGAAGTTTCGGGCTCGGTGCGGGCAAGATGAGGACAGTTTTCAAAATCGTTCTGCCTTCCGCAATGCCCGGCATTCTGGCAGGGATCATCCTCGGTATCGGGAGGATTATCGGCGAGAGCGCGGCATTAATCTATACAGCGGGAACTGTAGCCGAAATACCGAAAGGAACAGACTTTCTGCTTGATTCCACGCGTACGCTGTCGGTTCACATGTACGCGCTTGCGAGCGAAGGGCTGTATATAAACCAGTCTTACGCGACCGCTGTAATACTGTTTGTAATCGTTGCATTGATTAACTGGCTCTCGGCATTTTTAGCGAAAAAACTGTCGGTTCAATTGCGGTAGAAAGGATAAGACATGGACAAAATTTGCATAGAAAACCTTGATTTATATTACGGCGATTTTCAGGCATTGAAACAGGTAAATATGAATATAAGGGCAAACGAAATCACGGCGTTAATCGGTCCATCGGGCTGCGGAAAGTCAACCCTTCTGAAATGTCTGAATCGGATGAACAACCTTGTTGAAGGCTGTACGATAACGGGCAGGATTCTGCTCGATAGCGAAGACATTTACGGCGATATAGACGTAAACCTGCTCCGAAAGCGGGTTGGAATGGTTTTTCAAAAGCCTAATCCGTTTCCTATGAGCATTTATGACAATGTCGCGTTTGGGCCCCGCACGCATGGGATAAGATCGAAAATCAGGCTCGATGATATAGTGGAACGATCGCTGCGCCAGGCCGCGATTTGGGATGAATTAAAAGACCGCCTTAAGAAAAGCGCTTTGGAGTTATCGGGCGGCCAGCAGCAGAGGTTGTGCATTGCGAGGGCGCTGGCGATACAACCCGAGGTACTTCTAATGGACGAGCCGACATCAGCCCTCGATCCGATCTCTACGTCGAAAATTGAAGACCTTGCCGCAGAACTTAAAAAAAACTATACTATTATCATAGTTACTCATAATATGCAGCAAGCCGTACGTATCGCAGATTCAACCGCGTTTTTCCTGCATGGGGAATTAATTGAGTATGCAAAAGCGGAAGAGCTGTTCTCAATGCCAAAGGATAAACGGACTGAAGATTATATAACCGGGAGGTTTGGATAATGAGAAACACGTTCGACGAACAGCTTGATCTTTTAAAAACGCAGATGATACAGATGGGGGCGCTGTGCGAAAGTGCGATAGCAAGCTCGGCAAAAGCTCTTATAGACGGAGATATCGAGCTTGCAAAAATGGCAGTAGCTGCGGACACGGATATAGACCAGAAAGAAAGGGAAATTGAAAGCCTGTGTCTTAAACTGCTCCTCAGGCATCAGCCTGTTGCGAGGGATTTGCGCCAGATTTCATCTGCGCTGAAGATGATTACCGATATGGAAAGGATTGGTGATCAAGCCGCGGATATCTCGGAAATAACGATGCTGGGCAATATAAAGGCCGTAAATAACACAAATCACATAAGGGATATGGCAATGGCCACGATAAAAATGGTTACCGACAGTATTGATGCATATGTCCGGCAGGATTTGGAGCTAGCGCGGGCTGTAATAGAATACGATGATGTCGTTGATAACATTTTTAATGAAGTGAAGGCCGATACGATAAAGCTGATTAATGAAGATACAGACAACGGTGAATTTGCTATAGACCTTATGATGATTGCGAAATATTTCGAACGAATCGGCGACCATGCTGTAAACATCGCTGGATGGGTTGCATTTTCGATTACGGGCAGGCATGTGGAGGAATAAAAATGATCTATTGTGTCGAGGATGAAAGGAGCATTCGTGAGCTTATTGTATATGCGCTTAAATCAAACGGATATGACGCAGTCGGGTTCAGCGAAGGAGGTTCTTTTTTTNNNGGCACATTCCGGTTATCATGATTACTGCGAAGAGTGCCGAATATGACAAGGTCATTGGGCTTGACAGCGGAGCGGATGACTATATTACTAAGCCTTTTGGCATCCTCGAGTTCCTGTCCCGTGTAAGGGCCGTTCTGAGAAGGTCGGCAAATGCAGACACTTCATCGGAATTATCGGCCGGACGGCTTACAATGTATGTTGACAGGCATTCCGTGCTTGCGGACGGAAAAGAGGTTACCCTTACGCTTAAGGAATTTGAGCTTTTAAAATATCTGCTCGAAAACACCGGTATTGTACTTACAAGGGACAAGATCCTTGAAAAAGTGTGGGGATATGAATACGAAGGCGAGACACGTACCGTGGATGTACATATCCGCACGCTGCGGCAAAAACTCGGAGAAGCCGGTTCTGTTATTGAAACGGTAAGAGGAGTCGGCTACAGGATCGGAGGAAACACATGAAAAAACGTATTTATAGAAACATGCTTGTGCTGGTCCTCATAACCGTTTTAATAACTTCGTTTCTTATAACCGCGGTTATATTCTGTGAATTCTACCTCCGGATGCAGGAAGAGATCAGAAATGAAGCCCTTTTTATATCAACCGGCTATAATCTGACCGGGCAGCGGATTTTTTCCGAGCTTGAAGGTGAAGAAAACTCGAGCAGGATCACATGGATAGCAAGCGACGGTATGGTCTTGTTCGATAATATGGCCGAAGCAAAAAACATGGAAAATCACCTGGACAGGCCGGAAATTGCCGATGCGCTTGAATATGGCTTTGGCGAAGCAGTTCACTATTCGGAAACTCTCGGCACGCAAACCTTCTATCGTGCTGTTCGGCTGAACGACGGTACGGTCCTTAGGGTATCGACGACAACAGACAGCGTTTTCAAGTCAGTCCTCGGCATTATCCCTTACATTGCTTTAATAACATTGCCGGTCATGCTTTTGACTATGGTTATTGCGAACCTACTGACGAAAAAAATCATTTTTCCTCTTAACAACCTCAATTTGGAGAACCCGCTGTCGAATAATGTTTATGACGAGTTATCCCCGCTGCTGTCCCGTATGGCCAAACAGAAAGATCAGATAAAAAGCCAGTTTGAAAAGCTTAAGGAGAAGCAGGAAGAGTTTAACGCGATTACCGGGAATATCAGGGAAGGAATCATTGTTTTAAACAACAACGGCAAGATACTGTTCATAAATAAAAGTGCCGCAGGGATATTCAATGTTAACGCCCAGGATATGATTAACAGGCATATAATAACGCTTAATCGAAGCATGGCCTTCCGGAAAGCAGTAGAGACAGCGATGGGAGGGCATTTGTTCGAAGATACGTTTAAAATAGGCGAGAATTACTTTAACCTGCTTGTCAGCCCCGTTAAAGATGATACTGCCGTCAAGGGGGTTATTCTGTTCATACTCGATGTGACCGAAAAACAGTCTGCAGAAAAAATGCGCCGTGAGTTTACCGCGAATGTGTCCCATGAGCTAAAAACGCCTCTTACTTCGATTTTAGGCTACGCGGAGCTTATGAAAAGCGGAATGGCACGGCCTGAAGACATTGCCGGGTTTTCCGGCCGCATATACAGCGAAGCAAAACGCCTTCTATACCTTATAGACGATGTTATACGGATATCGAGGCTCGATGAGAAAAATGTCAACCTTCCCTTTGAAGAAATTGATTTATTTGAGTTGGCAGCGGAAACAGCCGGCAGGTTAGAAGGCCCTGCGCTGAAGAAACGGATAAAACTGTCTGTCACAGGCGAAAAAGCAGTTATTTCCGGCGTCAGGCAGATTCTTGAAGATATGATCTATAATCTTTGCGATAACGCAATTAAATACAATTACGAAAGCGGCACGGTAGATGTAAGTGTAAAAGCTTTACCTGACAGTGTTGTGGTGACTGTTGCTGACAGCGGTTACGGCATTCCGAGGGAGCATCAAAACCGTGTTTTTGAACGTTTTTACAGGATCGATAAGTCCCATTCAAGGGAAACCGGCGGAACCGGGCTCGGGCTATCAATTGTAAAGCACGGCGCCGAATTCCATAATGCGCGGATTAACCTTATAAGCGAGCCTGAAAAGGGTACGACAATTACAATCACATTCAAATGCAGCCGGTAAAACCGAACGGCAGAACAGGCTTTGGCGTGACCCAAAGTCCTTTGATATGGAAGGTCGCAGGGTTAAATTGTCCACTCATCATGAATGATTCCGACAAGATACCAGGCATCATCCTTTTTTTCAAATACGAGCCTGAGGCTTCTCCAGTCCATGCCTACGTACTGGGGATCAAAGCCTGAAAAATGATACTCGACGATGATCGAATTTTCATAAACGTCGAAGCTGTTGTTTATCGTATTTCCATGACCCAGTGCTTCGTTGTAGCCTACCTGCTCGGCGTTTAAAAAGTCTGCGTCATAGATGAATCTCTTGTAATAGTCCGAGAAGCTGAGGTTTATAGGCTCACCCGAACCGTCGTAATATCCCCAAAGATATGTTTTTGTGTCGGCTGCGAGGTTTTTCACTTCCTCTGCGGTGAATACAAGATCTTTGTCAACATCAACATATGCGTACGGTGAGAAGCGGACACCCTTATCAGGATGTACCGCATCGGCTAGCTTCTCCATGTCATAGTTCTTTATTGCGGTCAGAACATTAGTGGCTCTGTCTTCTATTATGCTTTTGAAATATTCCTCACCTTCCTGGAGCGCATCGTCTTTATCATCGGGAACGCTGTTCTGTTTACCGTTATCCGTATTCGTACTTTCAGTGTTGCCTTTATTCTCGACGGTATTATCGGCATCGTTTTTTTCAATATCATTTATATTTCCTTCATTCGGCTGCAAAGCCGCGCAGGCTGCCAATGTCAGTATCAATGAAAAAATCAAAAATATAACCATAAATTTTCTTCTCATAAAAGATCCTCCTTTGTATTGCGTTTTACAATGCTACCTGAATACAGGGTAACATAATAGTGTTACATACCTGCGTCGAAATTGTTTGTAAGTTTAACAACCAGGACGCAAACACTATATCTATATGTTACCCTTATATGACGATTTTCTGATATTTTTTGTTCCTTTATACACGGGAATCCTCAATAAATTGCTAAGTTGGGTATTTTGGACCCTAATGGATAAATTGTTACTTGAATGGGCGTTTGGAAAACTATAGATGAAAAGCTGCAGCCTTTTTACACCGCCGGGGTTTGAATGACCCGATATGATATATGTATTATTATATGATTCCTATATAAGAACACGACAAATAATTATGATTATATTAATAGCTTTTCTACTATTGCATTTAACTGTTTAGATATATTAGAAAAGTCTGTATTCAAGTCTAAAGTTTTTACACTTATACGATTGCCGCTGATAATATAATCATTGTCCGGTACAATATCTTCATCGGTTTTAGCATAAAGCAAAAGACCGCTTACATTTCCTGAACGAGCAAAATCCATGTTCTTCACATAAGTAAATATTTGGTACATATTGTGAGAATGAAGTGTCCGGCTGTTGAACAGGCTGTTTGTCTGCATCGTTTGCCCATAGTATTTTGTATCTATAATAAGGGTTTTACCCTGATATCGAAGTGTTATATCTGATTTCATATCAGCAAAAATATCACCTTCATTGTTTTGCTAAAATACATTATATCAATATTTTTCTGAGATTTACAGTAACATTTATGGCGCTATAATAAGAGCAGAGCATCGGATACAGTGAAACATTATTATATGATGGCATAAATGATGTGGGAAACATCACAATTCAAAAGGAACCAGGAAAATGGGCTGCTATTCTGTCTATTTATTAATTAAGTTGAATAAAAAATAAAAATATGCTTTCTAAAACAACGTAAAAGGTATATCAAAACAAGATCTGCCGCAAATATTCGACCGAATTATTTATTCGTTGTTTTAATATATCTCTTCATATATAATTACTATTTGGGAAATATTTTCCCAAAAAGACGGTACATTGTTAATTCAAATGATGAAGTAAAAAGTAATACAATTAAACGAAGCAAACAGAACGAATGAGTGGACTCCCAGGAAAATTGATAAGGTGCTATGGACTTATGGACATTAGATTATCTGCTAAACTCAACATTAATGGTGTAAGCATTGGTTTTAATTTGTAATGTTAAAGGAAGTATGATTATGGATAGGATTAGCGTCGTTTACGCGACAAAAACGCAGCACTCAAGAAAACTGGCAGAGGCGATAGGGAAAGAGTTTAATATTGAAGCAATAAACGCAGTTGAGAATCCTCAACCAAAACCGGCTGATCTGCTCTTTATTGTTGGGGGTATTTATGCTTGCCAGTGTAATCCTGACCTTTTATCCTATGCCGAAAAGCTTGACACATCCATTGTCAGGAAGGTTGTACTTGTAACGAGCAGTACATCAATTAACCAGCGCAGCCAAAGAGATCTTCGTTCAATTCTTGAAAAAAAGGGTATAGATGTTGTTGATGAAATTACCTGCACAGGAGGATTCCTGTTTATTAAATTGGGACATCCGAATAAAAAAGATATCCAGGCCGTTGTAGAAAAGGCAAAGGAAATATCGGGTTCCTGCCTGAAGTAATTGACATAAAGGAAAGGATATGAAATAATAACGTATATTAATTTTTGAAATGAGGCGCAGCGATGATTTTAAAGTAATCTCAAATTAACTGATAATAGATTCTAATGGTCCGATTGGGGCTTTATTTCGTTGTCGGAATTTGGATTACTTAACCGGATTGATTTGGTTTGTCATTGATTGCGCTGTATTTATGCCAGGATAATCATTTATATCTTTTGGATAAATTAAGAATTAAGTAACTCCATTTTCGGCGATGAAACAATCGTCAAAATGGAGTTTATATTTGGAGGGTTTTCCATGAAACAGAATATCTGTAGAAGTAGATACAGGCTTCTTGCTGATTTTCCTGTGGTTCACGCATTTCTTACCGATATCTATACCCTTGATACGCTTAACAGTTACCTATTGCCGCAGTTTTTCGAATATGCGCACACGCATCCGTTTTTTAACTATAAACTTACGCATCGCTTCGGGCTTTGGGAGGATAACGGTAAACTTGCCGGAATTGCGTGTTATGAGATGGACATCGGTGAATGCTTTCTTGTAACCGACCGCGAGCATGCTTTTCTTTTGCCTGAAATGCTTAAGTATGCGGAAAAAGAGCTGTCTTCCGAGAAAAACGGTAAAAAGGCTCTTTCCGTTTGGGTGACCGATAAGGAAACCGATAAAATTGAATTACTGTCACGAAACGGTTATAAAAAAGTGTATGCCGAACCGGTCCGGATATTTTCATATAAAAATCCGTTCCGTGATGTGAAATTGCCCGAAGGTTTTAAAATTATTTCTTTGGAAGATGAAAATGACTACAGGAAAATAAACGAATGCCTTTGGAAAGGATTTGATCACGGTGATAATCCCGATGACGATATCGACAGCCGGATTCATATGCAAAGCGGGCCGAATTTCAGAAAGGACCTTACAACCGTTATAAAAGCTCCAAATGGTGATTATGCATGTTTTGCCGGGATGTGGTTTGATGACAAAAACACGTACGCTTATCTTGAACCGCTTGCGACTGTTCCGAAGTACCGCAGGATGGGACTTGCCACAATTGCTCTTACAGTGGGTATGAAGAAAACAAAAGCACTGGGCGCAAAATATTGCTTCGGCGGCGTGCCTGAGTTTTATACCGCTATCGGATTTGAAACAATCTGCCACCGCGAGATCTGGAAAAAGGAATGGTAATATGCCGATAACAATAACAGTAAATAAATATTTGTTTATGTCCTATGCGGGATTAACAGCCTCAGGTTATGAATTAACGGATAAAAACGATACAGAAATAATGAGCCTCGTTGACGATATCAGGAATACCGGTTTTAAAGAAAATGTCATTGATTATTTCAAAAAAGCCCGGTTAACAAATGCAATAAACCCTTACTAGCCTTATGGGTCGGATATCTCTGCCGCAAGCTTTTTTATCAATGATTTTACATTTAGTAGTTTTGATGACTTTAAAGCTTTTATTAAAAGCTAACCTTGACAAATACATAAACACAGAGAGTATGGTAACTTGCGGTTATATGTGGGATATTTCGGATGATTCAAAAATTCATGCTTTAGAGGAATGCTTTGTTCGAGGTATTTCTACCGGGCTCTCAAATATGAGTGGACAGGAAAAGGCTCAATACTGCAAATGGAGCAGTGACAGCGGATTTTTGTTTGTAAGTGAAATTGTAAAAGCTATGGATGAAACGGATGTTACTGAAGATAACTTAAGTAATTTTATACGGCAAATGCTTGAAAGCGGGTGCGTTTAATGGCTTATATCCAATATATAGACGATATTCCGTATAAGCTGAAGGTGCCGTTTGATATGTCATTTATAAAACGGTACGGTAGGGTATTTAAAGTTTATGATGATCAGGATTCAGGCAATATCTGCTTTGGAGTACAAAATGGAGAAAACAGATATTTCGTAAAATTTGCAGGTGCGCCTACGGTACATTATGCGGGAACGCCTGATGATGCTATATCTCGGCTTAAAGCCACTGCCCCGGTATATCAGGATTTGGCTCATCCGAACTTAATAAAATTAATTAGAGCTGAAGAAGCCGGTGGTGGTTTTGCGGTCATATTTGAGTGGACAGACGGTGAATGCATGGGCAGGCAGTACCCTCTATCGAGGCAGAAGTTCCTGCAAATGTCCGCCAACACAAAACTTGATGTATTTGACGATATACTGTCTTTTCACGCTCATGTTATTGATAAAGGCTATGTAGCAATTGACTTTTATGATGGCAGTATTATGTATGACTTTTCGGCAAATAAAACGTTGATTTGCGATATTGATTTTTATTCAAAGGCACCTTACATAAACAACATGGGCAGGATGTGGGGAAGCTCACGCTTTATGTCACCGGAGGAATTCGAACTTGGAGCGGTTATTGATGAAATAACGAATGTGTATCTCATGGGAGCAACCGCCTTTGCACTGTTTGCCGATTACGAAAGAACACCTGAAAAATGGCAGCTTAGCAAAGAATTATACAACGTTGCATTAAAAGCCGTCAGCAATGAGCGCAGTCAGCGACAGCAGTCCATACGACAGTTTATAGAAGAATGGAACAAAGCAAGGAGATGAAGAAAACCTGCAAATTATACTTGACAAGTACAAGCTTACTATGTAATAATATTCCAAAATTGTGAGCGTGCATAAGAGCTTAGGCTTGAGCTGCACGGGGGCATGGATGCCCTACACGTGGATAATTAACCCCGCGGAGTCACATAAAAAGCGATTCCTGCGGGGCTTTTGCATAATTAAGGTATATATGCTGATATACAAAATCAGTTTAATATAGCGATAATAAAATGAAGGTGAAGATTATGAAACCTATGAAAGCCAAAATATTATATGATCGTCTTGAAAAAAATTTTATCTCAAGTGAGTTGTACGACTCATGGGCAGAATACATGGCGCCCGTGTATGAGTTCTTAACAGAAAACTTCAAGGCAAGAAGCATGGGACTGGTTTGTGATTTTGCGGAAGAAATCACAAAAGTTTATTCTGCCGTATTCCCAACGGATAAAATACTGCANNATTGTACCAGTTTCCGAAGAAAATCTATGTGATGTAAATAAGCCAAACGAGCCATTTTTACTCTTCGGAAGACTTATACCGGCATATGCGGATGGGAAATGGACATGGAAGGAAGAACTATTTGATATACCTTACGAAAAGCAGTATCCAGTTGATGAACTGGACTATCGTATATACATAGGCAATCCTAATAAAACTATCTTTCTGGCATATGCGGATAATCAGTGTGCCGGACAGATAAGGTTAAGGCGTAATTGGAACAAGTTCTGCTGCATTGAAGATATTGCAGTTGCCAGGCAATACCGGAGAATGGGATTAGGAACAAGATTGATTGATGCTGCTGTCCAATGGGCAAAGGATGGAGGAATGCCGGGTCTCATGCTCGAGACGCAGGATATAAACCTTGCGGCCTGCAGGTTCTATCAAAGGTGTGGATTTATACTCGGAGGAGTCGATACGATGCTGTATCGGAACTTCCCCAACTGCAAAGAAAAGGCGTTGTTCTGGTATATAATATTATAGCTGCTGCTCTCAGCTAAAAATATAGTAAGAGCAAACCTTAAAGAAACAATCCCGGGGGCAATGCATAGAATATATATCGATGGCAAAGGCGTCATTATGAATGGCGCCTTTTTAATTTTTCTCTGACATACTGTTGTCAGGTTTACAGTGATATCATATACTAAAGGTAAAATTTACGAAATTTTAACAAATGAAAAGATAAATCAAATGAGTTGCTCTGCCAAGACAGAAAAGGCGAAAGGACAGGGTGAGAAAGGAATGATAAGAATGCAATGGAATGATTTATTCCCGTCATCTAGACAACCGTCAACGGATGAAATTGCAGATTATATCGGAGGCAATGCGAAAGAGTTATGGCAATCACTAATAAAATATATGAACTCCGCTTATAATGCAAAACCTAAATTATCCTACAGCGCCTGTGCATTAAAACCAGGGTGGAATGTAAAATTTCAAAAAAACGGTCAGTCATTTGGTACGCTGTACCCTGAAGAAAACGCCTTTTCGGTTATGATCATAATCAGTTATAAGCTCGATCTTCTGATGAAATCAATCTTACCGGATCTGAGTCCTGCAACGGCTGAGCTTTATAATAACGCCGGTGATTATATGAAAATGGGTAAATGGATTATGTTGAAAATTAATGACTCGGCTACTCTCGAAGATTATAAAAAAATATTAACAGTAAAGCTGCCTCCAAAAGTAAAGTAATGAAATAAATAACAGGCATCCTAAGGCTAAACGCTTGCATACAATGATGCATAGTTTTGTGAAAATTGAATTTGAGATTCAAGCCGGATAATATGTAGTAAAATGAATGATTATTGTAGAGCTGAAACCGATGTAAAGCGGAACAAAGCCATACTTGATATCGTCTACTATTTTATTAGCTGGTTTAAATATCAAGGAGGCTTTTTATATGGAAAGAAAGAGAATCAGCAGGAAGAATAATTTAAGAAAATTAGTAACAGGTACTTTAATTCTTATATTTTGTGTGACGGCGCTGCATGGATGTAAGAATAATCAGGTTCATACGCCGACCGACAGTAAACAAACCGATGTTCCAACCGGGATATTAACTGATACGGCAACAGATAATACAACTGACAACAAATTGGATTCTAGCGTAATAAAAGACTATACGCTGTCAAATAGTGAAAATACTAATCTAAAAGAGTTAACTTTTATTTATAATGACAATATAGTTGGCATTTCTGATTTGGTTGATGATGAAAAACTTGAAAGTATTCTGGGGGAAGCGGAAGAAATCAAATCGCACACTTATTCTTACGATGACGGGTTGAATATGGATATGCTTGTTGGTTTTACAGAAAAGCAGTACAAATATCCGGGGCTTGAGATAAAAACAATAAATACATACAAGGATGAGAAGTTTTTTATATTTCAAATTAAAATTACGGATTCAAGCTATTCTACAATACGAGATATCAAAGTCGGAGACAGTGTTAAAAAGCTTAAGGAAGCGTATCCTGAGGGAAATTTGCTCGGGAATGGGACAGCAAATGAGGAGGATGATTTTCAATACCTGACGGCAAATTATGATGAAGGAATAAAATTTCATATAAAAAATGAATTGATCGAAAGTATTCTGATGTATAAACTTCTGGATTAATTCGGAGTAAGTCTGTCAAGGGGACGGTTCTTTTGACACACTTTTGACGCCTCTCATTCTAAATAGTATTGTGTCCTAAAAGGAATAGCTTTATTGCCCAGAACTGTATGTCAGATTAGCTGGCATGATATATGAGGAAAGCTATTGAGTTTTAATTTTCACCTTAATATGCCTATATAAAACCCAATTTGATATAAATAAATAAGTATTTTACTAAACATGCTAAGGCATTTTGCGAATATGCGAAATGGAAAGGATTAGTAAATAACAAGTACTATAGATACATTCAATGGTGATCGCAAAAGAATTAATGGATTGCTTGAGGAATATTTCTTTGGTTAAAAACCGAGCCTGGAATAAGATAGGGTTTAGGTGACAGAATAGATATTGGAAAAATCATGATGTAAAGGATAGAAAATGTGGTACAAATATTAACAAAGGGTTCTGCGAACATGAAGAATTGGAACCATAAAGACCATTGAAAGGGGATGGCGTTATGAGTGAAGTAATAAATAACCGTGAGTACAGGCAAAAAGTCTTAAAGGAATTAATCAGGGAACTGCATAATGGTAAAAGTGTTGAAGAAATAAAACCCAGGTTTGAAGAACTGATTAAGGGAATATCAGTCACCGAGATAACTGAAATGGAACAGGCGTTGATTATGGAAGGTATGCCTGTGGAAGAGATACAAAGGCTCTGTGATGTGCACACTGCCGTTTTTAAAGGTTCTATTGAAGAAATACACAGACCTCAGAATCCCGAAGATGTGCCGGGACATCCCATCCATACTTTTAAGCTTGAAAATGCTGAAATAGAAAAAATTATCAACAGTGAAATCAAACCTCAGTTGGAGATCTATAAAAGCGGCGATACAACTGAAAGCTTGAAGAAGTTGAAAGATGGGTTTCAGAGGCTGTGGGAAATAGATAGGCATTTTTCACGAAAAGAGAACCTGTTATTTCCGTACCTGGAGAAGTACGGCATAACTGCCCCGCCTAAGGTAATGTGGGGTGTGGATGATGAGATTAGGGCAGACATTAAAGAAGTAAACAGGATTCTTTCAGCTTATGATGAAAACAAGGATATGTTTTTGGAGAAAGCGGAAGAAGCCATAAATCAGGTTATTGAGATGGTTTTTAAAGAGGAAAACATTCTTTTTCCAATGGCCTTGGAGACTCTGACAGAGGATGAATGGATCGAAATAGCCAGGGCGAGCAATGAAATTGGATATTGCCTTATAACACCTGAAAAAGAATGGGAACCTGTCCGGGCGAATATCGGGGAAAGAGAAGGAACTCAGCCTTCAGCGAATCAGGGCTATGTTGAATTTGACGCAGGACGTCTTACTCCGGAAGAAATAAATGCCATGCTCAATACTCTTCCAATCGATATTACTTTTGTAGATAAGGACGGTCTTGTAAAATATTTCACACAGGGCAAAGAAAGGATTTTTGCACGCCCTAAGACGATTATAGGAAGGCAGGTTCAGAACTGTCATCCTCCGGCCAGTGTACACATCGTCGAAAAGATTGTGGAAGACTTGAAATCGGGGCGGAAGGATCATGAGGATTTCTGGATCAGAATGGGTGAAAAGTACGTTTTCATCAGGTATTTTGCCGTGAGGAATGAAAAAGGCGAATACCTCGGAGTGATAGAAGTGACACAGGATATTGGCCCAATACAAAAAATTACGGGTGAGAAACGGCTTCTTTCAGATTAGTGGGACAAGGGGACAGGTACCGAGACTGCTGAAAAAGGTCTGTTTTTTAGGCTGCTTTTTCCTTAAAAACCCATAATTTTTCTA
>LFRM01024961.1_pt1 | contig 43235 bp, 40 predicted proteins | sample 618341 | NCBI WGS metagenome assembly LFRM01 (sample SAMN03654438, study PRJNA283298) | anaerobic digester metagenome | isolation source: pool of bioreactors CSTR01a, CSTR02a, and CSTR03a thermophilic anaerobic... | place: Denmark: Kgs. Lyngby | collected 2014-05-21 | reverse complement strand
CATTCATTAGATCGGTTTATCGACAGCTTGGCAGCGCTTGATGAAGCCCTGGACCTTCTGCTCATTGATACCGGTGCCGGAATATCCCGGACTGTACTCAGCTTTGCCCTGGCAAGCAATGAGATTCTGGTGGTAGCTACTCCCGACCCCACGTCTTTGACTGATGCTTACGGTCTAATCAAGGTCTTGGCCATGCGTAATCACGGTGCCAAGCTGCAGGTGGTAGTGAACATGTGTGAAGATGACCGCAGCGGAGTGGAGGTGTTTGATCGCCTCTATAGTGTGTCCCGGAGGTTCCTCTCCCAGGAGCTGGCCTTTGCTGGCGGCATCCCCAGGGATCCCGTGGTGCAGCGGGCGGTGCGGGAGATGAAGCCCTTCTATCTTGCCTATCCCCGCTGCAAGGCGGCAGTGGCCATTGACAAAGTAGCGGCTCAGCTGCTGTGCAGAGACGAACCAGGGGACATCGACAAGACGGCAGCAGCCAATGGCGCAGGCGGTATCAGCGGCCTCTTTCGCCGGATGATGCATCTGGTTAGGCGGTCAACTTAGCCGGCGGCTGGTGAGTCAGCTTTGGGTAAGGGTTGAAAGGATGGTCGGGAAGTGTCAGTGGAGGAAAGGCAGCTGGACATATGGTGGAGCCAGTTAAAGAAGACTGGAGATCCCAAGGTCCGGGAATCCTTGGTTACAGCATATCTGCATCTGGTTAAGTATGTAGCCGGACGGATGGCTGTCGGTCTTCCTAATACAGTTGAGTATGATGATCTGGTCAGCTATGGGATATTCGGTTTGTTGGATGCGGTGGAGAAATACGATCCGTCCCGGGGCGTCAAGTTTGAGTCATACGCAGCCACCAGAATCAGAGGAGCAATTCTCGACGGGCTGCGGGCAGCTGATTGGGTTCCCCGTTCGGTGCGGCTTAAGGCTCGGCAGTTGGCACAGAGTATGGCTCAACTAGAAGAGAAGCTGGGCAGGCCGCCCACCGATGCGGAGCTGCAGAAAGCCATGGGGATCACTGCTGCCGATTATTCTAAGCTGTTGCAGGAGGTCGCAGCAACGACCCTGCTATCTTTGGATGAACCTTGGTCAGAGGGCGGACAAGATGGTGAGAAGCTGCGGCTCACTGATATGGTAGCAGACACCAGCCATGAGGATCCAGCTGTACTTGTAACCATGGATGCCCTGCTGGAGGTGCTGGCGGAGGCTATCGAGGCTTTGCCGGAAAGAGAACGCCTGGTGATCAGTTTGTATTACTATGAAGAACTCACCTTGAAGGAGATCGGCAAAGTGATGGATGTCTCTGAGTCCCGGGTCTCCCAGCTGCACACCAAGGCCCTCAGCCGGCTGCGGGGAAAGCTATCCCGCTCTGATGTTGGTATGGTTGGGTAAGTGGCTCCCGAGGAAGGGTGAGCAGACTTGTCCATCAAATTTCCAGATCTGCAAGTGTTGTTCCCTCGGTCCCACGACGGCTCCCGCCTGGAGCAAGCTGGCCAGAAGCACCCTGAGGCCGTCCAGGCCCAATTGGGCTCCCAGGCCGGGGCAGAGCTGGCTGCCCGCCGCAGCCAAGTTGCCGGCACTGAGCAAAAACAGCATGCTCGGATTGATCAAAGGGATAGCGGGGGCCGCCGTAGACCGCCCCAACAGCATCAGAGTCAGACTGAACAGGAGAAGAAGGACGGGAACGAAGGCAAGCTCACCGCCCGAGAGGGCCTGGGGCGAAAAATCGATATTCGAATCTAGAGGTGGCGATGATGGCTGCAATGGCACTCATTATATCGATAGCAGCATTGGGAGCCTGCATATGGCTGGGTTGGGAAATTGCCGGGCTCAAGCAGCGGTGGGGAAGGCTCTACGGCCTCCGGGCGGCCATGGTAGAGACAGAGGCTGCTCTGCAGGAGCTGATGAGTGAGCTGGACGAAGCGGGCCAGGCCCTCTTGCAGGAGCTTGACAGCCGCTTGGGCCAGGCCCAGGATGGCAGTAGCACTAGCCTAAGCCAGGAGGCAGCGGCGGGTGGTCAAGACGTGGAACAGACTGCTTCCCAGAGCAGCCTGGAGGAGAAGCGGGCTGCAGTTATAGGTTTGGCTGAGCGAGGATACACTGTAGAAGAAATCGCGAGGGACGTAGAGCTTCCCAAGGGAGAAGTGCGGCTTATCTTAGATTTGGAACGGTTTAGGCAATAAAAGGCCGAGGAAACTTTTGTTGCACAGTTGGAGCAGGATATGCTATAGTTATTTGTGGTGTAATCACACACGCGTCCCGACTGCCTTTCCAGGTGCCGGCATCCGGTGGACAGGGCAGGTTGAAGGATGCGGAGGAACTCAACCGGAGAGGAGGTGGGTTAGTGGCGATTGTATCTATGAAACAGTTGTTGGAGGCTGGTGTCCATTTTGGTCACCAAACTCGCCGCTGGAACCCCAAGATGAAGGAGTACATCTTTACGGAGCGCAACGGCATCTATATCATCGACCTGCAGAAGACCGTGCGCTTGATTGATGTAGCGTATAACTTCATCAAGGAAGTTGTAGCTGACGGAGAATCAGTACTCTTTGTCGGTACGAAGAAGCAGGCCTATGAAGCCATCCGGGAGGAAGCCCAGCGTTGCGGGATGTTCTACGTCAATGAGCGCTGGCTGGGCGGCATGCTGACCAACTTCAGCACCATCCGCAGCCGAGTCCAGCGGCTTAAGCAGCTGGAGAAGATGGAGGAGGACGGTGCCTACGAGGTCTTGCCCAAGAAGGAAGTTCTGGGACTGCGGAAAGAGCATGACAAGCTGGAGCGGTTCTTGGGCGGAATCCGCGACATGGAACGGCTTCCAGGGGCCGTGTTTGTTGTCGACCCCAGGAAAGAGCGGATTGCGGTAGCCGAGGCTCGGAAACTGAGAATTCCCATAGTAGCCATAGTTGACACCAACTGTGATCCCGATGAAATCGATTATGTCATTCCAGGCAATGATGATGCTATCCGGGCTATCCGCCTGCTGACAGGGATTATAGCTGATGCAGTTATCGAGGGCAAAGAAGGCCAGCAGGGCATGGAAGCAGCTCTAGCTGAAGAAGCATCCAATAACGAAGCAGACACTGAGCTTGAGTTGGGACTTGACGACGAAGGCCTCGATGACGAAGAGTAAGGCATGAGAGAGGGGAGGAGAGCGTCGGTGATGGCTTCCTCCCCTTTTTCTGCAAATTGACTTGTTGAAGGAGGATTAATATGCCAGAGATTACTGCGGGTATGATCAAGGAACTCCGTGAGCGGACCGGTGCCGGCTTTATGGATTGTAAGAAAGCCTTGCAGGAAACCCAAGGCGATATGGATAAAGCTGTCGACTATCTCAGGGAGAAGGGTTTGGCGGCTGCTGCCAAGAAGGCAGGACGGATTGCAGCTGAAGGACTTGTAGACGCCTACATACATCTAGGCGGCAGAGTTGGCGTTTTGATCGAAGTCAACTGTGAGACAGATTTCGTCGCCAAGACAGATGCCTTTAAGCAGTTTGTCAAAGATATGGCAATGCAGGTTGCTGCATCCAAGCCCAACTATGTGTCCCGGGATGAGGTTCCTGAAGCTGTTTTGGAGCGGGAGAAAAATATCTACCGCGCGGCTGCTTTGAATGAAGGCAAGCCTGAGAAGATCGTTGACCGGATTGTTGAGGGCCGTATGGAGCGGTTCTTCAAGGAAGTCTGCCTCCTTGAGCAGCCATATATCAAAGATCCGGACAAGACCGTGCAAGAACTCCTGCAGGAGATGATTTCCCAGATCGGTGAAAACATTGCCATTAGGCGCTTTGCTCGGTTCGAACGGGGCGAGGGCATTGAAAAACGCACCGACGACTGGGTAGAGGAAGTCATGGCAGAACTAAATAAGTAGACTAATCAGAGAACACCTCGGTGTTCTCTTTTTCAATCCCATTCTCTAGCTTTGGGGAGGAAGATTAAGGTAAGGGGCGAAATAGTAGGAGAGATGGCGATGGCTATTCCGAAGTACAAACGGGTCGTCTTGAAGTTGAGTGGAGAGGCATTAGCTGGAGACAAGGCCTTTGGGGTTGACCTGCAGGTTGTCGATGAAATCAGCCGCTCCATAGCGGAAGTGTGGAAGATGGGGGTAGAGATTGCCTGTGTCGTCGGCGGCGGCAATATCTGGCGGGGCGCAGCAGCCAGCCGCCAGGGGATGGATAGGGCCACGGCCGATTACATGGGGATGTTGGCAACAGTGATCAATTCCCTGGCTTTCCAGGATTCCCTGGAGCGGCTGGGCGTTGAAACAAGGGTGATGACCGCTATTGAAATGCGGGAGATCGCTGAGCCGTACATCCGCCGTCGGGCGATCCGCCATCTAGAAAAAAAGCGGGTGGTCATTTTCGCCTCCGGGACCGGAAACCCCTATTTTTCTACAGATACTACTGCGGCTTTGCGGGCTGCGGAGATCGAGGCTGAAGTCATTCTCATGGCCAAACGGGGTGTTGATGGGGTCTATGATGACGACCCGAATGTTAATCCAGTCGCCCGGCGTTTTGACAATCTCGCCTATATAGAAGTCCTGCAGAGGGGTCTCAAGGTGATGGATTCCACGGCTACGTCTCTGTGTATGGACAACCAGATCCCCATTATTGTGTTTGACATTGTGGCCGAAAACAGTATTCGCAGAGCCGTATGTGGGGAGAATATTGGGACAATCGTGGGAGGGAAGTAGAGTGACAAAGGAAGTGCTTCAAGACTGCGAACGGAAGATGCAAGGAGTTATCGAAGCGACCAAGCAAGCTTTTGCTGGTGTGAGAACCGGTAGAGCTAATCCAGCTCTGCTCGACCGGATTCAGGTCGAATACTACGGCACGATGACTCCTCTGAACCAATTGGCTTCAGTATCGGCACCTGAGGCACGGCTCTTGCTCATCCAGCCTTGGGACAAAAACGCAGTTAAGGACGTAGAGAAAGCAATCTTGAAATCTGATTTAGGCCTAACACCAAATTCCGATGGGACTGTGATCCGGCTTGCCATTCCGCCTCTAACCGAGGAACGGCGGAAAGATCTAGTTAAGCTGGTTCGCAAGGAAGCTGAAGATAAGCGGGTTGCCATCCGCAATATCCGCAGGGAGGCCAATGAGAGCCTGCGGGACTTGGAAAAGGAAGGTTCCCTATCGGAGGACGAACGGCGCCGTTCTGAAGACGATGTACAGGAGCTGACTGACAAGTATATCGAAATGATCAATCAGCTTCTCGAGGCTAAAGAGAATGAGATCATGGAGGTATAGTGATTAGGAGGGCGGCAGTTGGGTGATGGCAGATGGGGTCTGGAGGAGGGCCTGCCCGGTCCAGATGAGATTTTAGGGCACAGGTGGGACCAAGTCGTGTCCCGATGGCCGGCATTGCAGGACCAGGTAGAGATCCTGCGCACCGAGCCCCGGCGGTCCCGCAGTCAAATCATCGGTCCTTGGCGGGTGGTGGCTGTGAGGGAGGCAGGGCTCGCTGGCTCTATGCAGGTTGTTCTAGCCCGTGAGTATTGGTAGCCGCCGTCAGTGTTTTTGCACTCCATGAATGATTCCAGGGATAGATAACCCCCTCAATGGATGGAGGGGGTGCTTTTTTCAGCATCGTATAAGGGAAAGGGTAGACTTACCTTGTGGAAAAGCTTCAAAGTATCTCGGTTTTTCTCCAGGACCCGCAGCAATACAGACACCCAGAATGAGGAGGTTGCTGCCAAACTTGCCCGGGACCGGCTGCCTAAACATGTAGGAGTAATTATGGATGGAAACGGCAGGTGGGCTGCAGCCCGGGGGCTGCCTCGGACCGAAGGCCACCGCCAGGGTGTTCACACACTGAGGGAAATAGTCAGAACCTGTGGCGAACTGGGCATTCCGGTGCTGACGGCTTACTGTTTTTCAACCGAGAACTGGCAGCGTCCGAAAGAAGAGGTAAGTTTCCTAATGCAGCTCATCATTGAGGTACTGGAGACTGAGTTCCACAGCCTTAAAGATGAAGGTGTGCGAATTGTTGCCATCGGCAGATTGACTGACCTTCCCGAAACGGTGAGAATCCAGGTTGAGAAGGCGGCTGAGCTGACTGCAGCCAATGAACAGCTGAAACTCAACTTGGCTATCAGCTACGGGAGCCGCCTAGAAATCGTCAACGCCGTCCAGCAGCTGATCGAGAAGGCAGCCAGTGGTGAGGAGCTAGTCATCGACGAGACGGCCATCGCACAGCATTTATACACCGCGGGGGACCCGGAGCCGGACCTCATCATCCGTACTGGCGGCGAACGGAGGTTAAGCAATTTCCTCCTGTGGCAGGCAGCCTATGCGGAGTTGTATTTTTCAGACATTATGTGGCCGGATTTTACCCCCAAGGATTTCATAGAAGCAATTGCCGAGTACCAGAAGCGGGATCGGAGATTTGGTAGAATAAGGACCGGAAGGGGGCTGGATTAGAGCAGATGTCTTCCCTCACAAAACGGGTGCTGACTGCTGTACTCGCCATTCCGGTAGCTTTAGGCTGCCTGTACTGGGGCGGGGCACCCTTTTTCATCTTGGTGTTAGCTGCAAGTCTTGTTGCCGTGTTTGAACTGCGGGTAATGATGGTAGAGATGAACATGGCGGTTTCCGGGCCCTTCCTCTGTATGGGGTCAGCGGTGCTGCTGACCGCCGTCTATCTCAAAGGCGATGTGTTCCTTGCCCCGATGCTGCTTGTGCTTTTTCTTTTGGGGGCGATTCTAGAACTGTTTTCGGCGTCGGCAAGACCCTTCAGCCGGGGAGGCATGCTGATGCTGGCTATCTTGTACGGGGCCTTTCTCCCCAGTCATTTCTTGCTGCTGAGAGCTGAGCCCCAGGGACTAGCGCTGCTGCTTCTGGTCATGCTGGGAACATGGGCTGCTGATACCGGTGCTTATTTTATCGGTACCAAGTGGGGGCGCCACAAGCTGGCACCTGCCATCAGCCCCAACAAATCGGTAGAAGGGGCCGTTGGAGGCATTCTCCTTGCTGCGCTGGCTGCTCAATATGTGAACAACCGCCTGCAGATAGGCTTGCTGCCTGGGTGGGTTTTGGGTATCGTCATCGGGATTGCTGCTGGAGTGGGAGATCTTTTCGAGTCTGCCCTCAAGAGGGAGGCCGGCGTCAAAGATGCTGGCTGGATCCTGCCGGGGCACGGAGGTGTGTTGGACCGAATCGACAGTTTGTTGTTTACTGTACCGGTGGTGTACTACCTCAGCAAATGGATTGGCTGAAGTAGTTCTAGGAAGCCCCTGGGGGAATATGCTGATTGTCAGGGTTTCAGATTCAAAGCGAGTTCTCCCGCCTAGGAGGTGGTGTGGGTGAATCGGCGCCTAAAATTGCTGATTTCCCTGGTACTGGTAATAGCTGGCATTCTTGTTGCGACCAGGTATGCCCTCCAGTATCTTGCTCCTTTCTTGCTGGCACTGATCTTTGCCGCAATCATTGATCCTTTTGTTAATATGTTAGAGAAACGGCTCCCCATTTCCAGAGGGTTTTCGGTCCTTCTGGTACTCCTGCTGTTTGTCGTTGCCCTTGCCTTAATTGTCTTTCTCCTGGTTACCAATTTGACCGCTGAGGTGACCCATTTCCTCTCGCTCTTGCCTCGCTACAGTACCTTCTGGGAGGAGTGGCTGAGGAACCTGTTTTCCAGGGTTGAGAACCTGCTGTTGGTGATCTTTGCTGAAATACCGGCTCCCATCGCGGAAGCGGTGCAGCCTGAACTTGATCAGGTTACAGATACCCTGAGAATGGTAGGGGGCTGGGTGCTGAGCAGCTTGAGTGGGCTGCCGAATTTCGGGCTTACGGTGGTCATCGCCAGTATCGCTACATTCTTCATGAGCCGGGACAAGCGGCTTTTCGGTGAGTTTTTCATGAGTCTGGTTCCGAAAAGCTGGCGCCCAAAGGCTCAGCATGTCAAGGATCAAGTGGCTAATGGGATCTTCGGCTTCTTACGGTCTCAATTGACGTTGATCAGCTTGTCAGGCTCCTTGGCAGTAATCGGCCTTACTGCCCTGCGGATCCGCTATGCTTGGCTGCTGGGCCTTTTGGTGGCCCTGTTTGACTTCCTGCCTATGATCGGACCCAGCGCCATCTTTGTTCCCATGATAGTCTACTACCTTTTCATGGGGAACATAGCCTATGCCGTTTGGTTAACAGTGATTCTGGGGGTAATTCTGGTGAGCCGGCAGCTGGCAGAGCCTAGGATCGTCGGTGCCCAATTGGGGCTCCATCCCTTGACATCGCTGACAGCAGTCTATCTGGGGATCAGGCTGCTGGGTGTTAGCGGGTTTATCCTCGGCCCGCTGATTATGGTAGTTCTCAAAGCCATCATGGTGGTTATCTTCATCCCTGCTTGGAAGCAGGAAGGCTGAACGCGGTCTTGAACAGAGGAGTGGTGAATAAGTTGGCACTAAGAATCGTCATTCTTGGTTCAACGGGCTCCATAGGGACACAAGCTCTGGATGTAGTTCGACGGCTGCCGGAGCGCTTCCGTGTTGTAGGTTTGGCTGCCGGCAGCAATGCTGAGCTGCTGGCAGAGCAAATTGAGGAATTTCGGCCCAAGGCAGTAAGCCTCGCCTGCGATCAGGCTGCCGGCAGGCTCCAAAGGCGGGAGCTGCCCGGCCTTAAAATCTTAACAGGCCCCAGTGCCATGGAAGAAATGGCGGCAATGGAGGGCGTTGATCTAGTGTTGAACGCTGTAGTAGGGGCAGCCGGCATTCTCCCCACCTTGGCAGCCATCAGGGCTGGGAAGGATGTCGCCTTGGCAAACAAGGAAACACTAGTAGCTGCAGGCAGTGTCGTAATGGAAGCAGTAAGGGAGCACGATGTGCGGCTGCTGCCGGTTGACAGCGAACACAGCGCCATCTTCCAGTGCCTTCAGGGCGTGAGAGATGGAGATTTGCACAAGATAATTCTTACTGCTTCGGGGGGCCCCTTTCGGGAGAGTTCCAAGGATGAGCTGGAGCAGGTTACCCTTGAAGAAGCCCTGGCTCACCCCACCTGGAACATGGGCGGGAAGATAACCATTGATTCCGCCACCCTGATGAACAAAGGCTTGGAGGTTATTGAAGCCCACTGGTTGTTTCAGCTCCCGCCGGAGCGCATTGAAGTTGTCATCCATCCCCAGAGCATCATCCATTCGTTGGTTGAGCTCAGAGATGGAAGTCTCATCGCTCAACTGGGCGTTGCGGATATGCGGCTGCCTATCCAGTATGCACTGACATTTCCCGAAAGGCTCGCCAGTCCCGTGGAAAGCCTTTCGTTGATTGACACGGGCCGTTTGGATTTTGAAGCTCCAGATCTTGAGCGGTTTCCCTGCCTGCGCTTGGCCTATGAGGCATTGACGGCAGGAGGTACCTTTCCTACAGTGTTAAATGCGGCCAACGAGGTTGCAGTCCAGGCCTTTATGGAGAGGCGGATCGGCTTTACTGATATTCCCCGCCTGATCCAATCGGCTTTGGAACAGCACCGCGGGGTGATGAAACCCGACATTGAAGATATACTGGAGGCAGACGCTGCCAGCCGCCAATACCTGGTGAGCCTGATCGATCGTCACACCTAGGCCGATCAACGGTCGGCGGAAAGGATGATTGTCTTGAACATGCTCTTAGCCTTTGTGCTTGTGTTGGGGCCAACAATCTTTGTCCATGAGCTGGGGCATTTCCTTGCGGCGAAGGCTATGGGAGTCAAGGTTTACGAGTTTGCTCTGGGGTTTGGCCCTGCCTTGTGGAAAAGGCGCAGACAAGCTACCGTTTACAGTCTACGGCTTCTGCCCTTCGGGGGGTACGTCAAGCTGGCAGGTATGGACATCCCTGAGGATGAGGATGACATAGTCTCCGATGAAGATGAGGGAAGCTTTAATAGGAAGAGCCTGGGGCAGCGGCTAGCAGTAATTGCTGCAGGGCCCATCATGAACTTTGTCCTGGCTGTACTTCTCTTTGCATTATACATGGGCTTAGTCTTTATCCCGCCGACGGTTCAGGTCGTTGAGCCCGACTCGCCGGCGGCTGAGATCGGACTGCTCCCCGGCGATGTGATAGCCGAGGTGGCAGGCGAGAAGATCAGCTCCATCAGCGAGATTAACAAGATCGTAGCCCGCTACCCCAATGAAGAGATCTCCGTTACAGTTGTCCGGGAGGATAGGACACTGCGTCTAGCAGTTACACCGAGGTTGGACCCAGAGCTTAACCGGGCCCGGCTGGGCGTCGGAATGGTGGAGAAGCCCCAGCAGTCTCTAGGTGAAGCCTTGTCTACCGGCCTCAGGCAAACCTACTTTGTATCGAGGGATATTGTAGTATCCATAGTGCGGATGATTACCGGCAGGATTGAGCCAGATATCGCAGGCCCCATCGGTATCTTCCAGATAGTGGGCGAGTCTGCCAACCGGGGGATCATGTTTGTGGTGTTTATGGCTGCGGTGCTCAGCATCAATCTGGGGCTGTTCAACTTCCTGCCCATTCCCATTCTTGATGGAGGCTGGCTGATGATGCTCCTTTGGGAGGCAGTGAGGGGACGCCCCTTGGAGCCTGAGCAGAAGGGGCTGGTGCAGTTCATCGGGTTGGCTTTTCTGCTGCTCTTGATGCTGTTTGCCACGTATAAGGATTTGACCCGATTGAGCATTCTCTGACCCAATGGCGGCGATTAAGTGCCGCTCATTTGCGCCGGGGCACAGAATACTCCAGGGGTCTTTTAGATTCTTGAAGAAGGAGGGCTGCGGCGATTGAATGATCGGCTGAATGAGAAGACTGGGCTGCTGGTTAAGCTAGATGGCTCCCAAGGGGAGATTGTCCTCCGGGAAAGTACCCGGCCGGTCAAGGTCAAGGACGTGGTGATCGGCGGCGGTGCGCCTGTTACCGTTCAGTCCATGACCAATACCGATACCAGAGATGCAGAGGCCACTTTGGTCCAAATTGCCGCTCTGAAGGAAGCAGGCTGTGAGCTGGTGCGGGTAGCGGTTCCCGATGAGAAAGCCGCGGCCGCTTTGCCGAAGATCTGCCGGGAAGCTGGCCTGCCGGTGATTGCCGATATCCACTTTGACTATAGACTGGCCTTGCAGGCGGTGGAAGCCGGTGTCAGCAAACTGAGGATCAACCCCGGCAATATCGGCAGCCGTCGGCGGGTGGAGGCGGTGGTATCCGCGGCTCGAGAGCGGAACATACCGATTCGCATCGGTGTCAATGCCGGATCTCTGGCTAAGCCGCTGCTGGACAAGTATGGAGGGCGGGTGCCTGAGGCCTTGGTGGAGAGCGCCCTGGAGCATGTCAGAATCCTGGAAGGTGAGTCTTTCCATGATATTGTCATCTCGCTGAAGGCGTCGGATGTGGCCACTACAGTTAGGGCCTATCAATTGATGGCCCGCCGTGTAAAGTACCCGCTGCACTTGGGGATTACTGAGGCCGGCACCCCCTTCCAGGGGACGATCAAATCCTCTGTAGGAATCGGTATCCTGTTGGCAATGGGGCTAGGGGACACCATCCGGGTGTCCTTGACCGGAGACCCGGTTGAGGAAGTGCAGGTCGCCTACGGCATTCTCCAATCCTTGAACCTGCGGCGCCGGGGCATCGAGATCATATCCTGTCCCACCTGCGGCCGCTGCCAGATGGACCTCATCGATATTGCCCGACAGGTCGAGTACCGCTTACGGGGCATCACTGTCCCCCTGAAGGTGGCGGTGATGGGGTGTGTTGTCAACGGGCCAGGCGAAGCCAGGGATGCAGATATCGGCATTGCCGGCGGCAGGGATAAGGTTGTGCTTTTCCGGAAGGGTGAGCTGATGGGGCAGTTTCCCGCGGAAGATGCAGTGAATGTACTGGTGAGGGCTGTGGAAGAGCTGTCCAAGGCTGTGGCCGATGCAGGCCAGTAATTGGGCCCTTTCCCCAATATTGACAGGGATTCTTGCAGTCTGTTACAATTGTTTTGATTTCGGGGGTGTTGAAATTGAGAATGTCGAAGCTCTTGATGCCGACTCTACGGGAAGTTCCTGCAGAAGCTGAGATCGCAAGCCACCAACTGATGCTGCGGGCTGCGATGATGCGAAAAGTCGCAGCTGGGATATATTCCTATCTGCCCCTGGGGTACCGGGTGCTGCAGAAGATCATGCGGATCGTCAGGGAGGAGATGGATGCTGCAGGAGGCCAGGAGGTGCTCTTGCCCATCGTCCAGCCGGCAGAGTTGTGGCATGAGACAGGCCGTTGGGATGATTACGGCGAGGAGATGTTTAAGCTGTCCGATCGCCACCAGCGACTGTTTTGCTTAGGGCCTACCCATGAAGAAATCACAACTGCTTTAGTCAGGAATGAGGTGCGCTCCTATAGGCAGCTGCCTCTACTCTTATATCAGATCCAGAACAAATACCGAGACGAAATCCGCCCCCGATTTGGAGTCATGCGGGGAAGAGAGTTCATTATGAAGGACCTCTACTCCTTTGACCGTGATGAACAGGGGCTAGATGAGAGCTATTGGACAATGTTCCACGCCTATCAGCGGATCTTTGACCGGTGCGGCCTCAAGACCAGGCCGGTGGAGGCTGATCCGGGAGCTATTGGCGGCAATCAGACCCATGAGTTCATGGCCATTGCCGATGCCGGCGAAGCCGAGATCGTCTACTGCTCAAGCTGCGACTATGCAGCCAATGTGGAGAAGGCTGAGTGCTTCACGCCGCCAACCGACCCCGTTGGCCGGGAGGATCCGGTGGTTGAAGTTGCTACGCCGGGGATGAGGACCATTGAAGATTTGGAGAAGTTCTTTAACCGCCCCGCCAGTGAGATGATCAAGACTCTGATCTACCGGGGCGGCGACCAAGTAGCAGCTGCAGTACTGCGGGGAGATCACGCCGTAAATGAAATCAAGCTTGCCAGGGCCATAGGCTGCCTGGAAGTTGAGCTGGCCGATGAACGGACCATCGAAGAGGTAACCGGGGCTCCCTTGGGATTTGCCGGCCCTATCGGCCTGAAAGGCTGCAAGATCATCGCCGATCCGGCGGTCATGGCCATAGAAAGCGGCATTGCCGGCGGCAACGCAGTTGATGTTCACCTGCAGGGTGTTAAGCCGGGACGGGATTTTACTCCAGATGCAGTAGTAGATATCCGCAAGGCTCAGCCCGGTGACCCATGTCATTGCGGAGAAGGTGTTCTCCAGGGGGCTAGGGGCATAGAAGTCGGTCAGGTTTTCAAACTGGGAACCAAGTACAGTGTACCACTGGGTGCTTTGTTTACCGATGAAGATGGAGAAGAGCGGCCTCTGATCATGGGCTGCTACGGCATAGGAGTCAGCCGGACGATGGCAGCGATCATCGAACAGTGCCATGATGTCGACGGCATCTGCTGGCCCGTCAGTGTTGCCCCCTTCCATGTTGATGTTGTTCCCGTTAATTATCGAGATGAACAGCAGAGAGAGGCAGCGGAGAGAATCTACCAGGACCTCACCGAAGCTGGAGTAGAGACAATTATTGATGATAGAAATGAGCGGCCGGGTGTGAAGTTTAAGGATGCTGATTTAATCGGATTTCCCATCAGGATCACCATTGGGCCCCGGGCCCTGGCTGATGGACAGGTTGAGGTTCGTTGGCGAGCCACGGGCGAAGAGCATTTAATCTCATTGAGTGAAGTGGTGAGTCATGTTCAAGACCGAATCACAAGAGCCATCGCGGATTCCAAGTCTACTAGCAGAGGATAAGGGAGATCCTGCACAGATTAGACATCGGGTCGCTGCTGTAGTCCCCGCTTACAACGAGGAGGATACAATCGGCGGTATACTGCAGGTTCTGCTTAGCTCTAGCGCTATTGATGAAGTCATTGTAGTCAATGACGGATCATCGGATCACACTGCTCAAGTGGCTGCTGATCTCGGGGCTAGGGTAATCAGCCTCTATCCCAATAGGGGCAAGGGCGGCGCGATGAAGGCCGGTGCCAAGGCAACCACAGCAGATATCCTGCTGTTTGTGGACGCAGACCTGGTTGGATTGTCTGAAACTCACTGTCATGATCTGCTGGAGCCGGTTATTTCCGGCAGGACAGATATGACCGTCGGAGTGTTTGCCGGGGGAAGGGCAACAACTACCATTGCCCAGAAAATCACGCCGTTTCTTTCGGGCCAGAGGGCAATCCGCAGGAAGATCCTGGAGGAGATTCCTCAGTTGGAAGACAGCCGGTACGGGGTTGAAGTAGCGATCTCTAAGTACGTAGCCGCCAACGGCATACGGGTAGAAAAGGTGCTGCTCAAGGATGTGTCCCACGTCATGAAGGAAGAAAAGCAGGGGCTGCTTCCAGGAGCACGGAACCGTCTCAAGATGTACTGGGAGATACTCAAGGTTTTAGGGCCTAGATAAGCAACTGATACTGCAGCTGGAGAGGAACCTGAAAGTGGCTGGTAATGCAACTGTATATGTGGTAACTCCCCGAACGAGGGGACAATCCCTGTCCGATTTCTTGCGGGCGGCTCAACTTCCAGTAACCTGTGAAGGTACAGCCGCCCGAGCTGTTGTAGAGAGAGTCCTGGTCGATTGTAAACGCCGGGAATGGAAAATATGCCTGGCAGCCAGAGAAGAGGTGTGCCGCAGGGAACTGGAGACTCTAGGTCAAACCCTGGTGGAGCTCCTGCCGGAGCTGCGGTCGATTTCCTTCGACATCGCTGAAGGCGAGGAAGGCCTGTCCCCAGCGATGCCCATTAATGATCTGCTCATGGCCGATGAGGCTGCTTATATGTCTTATGTAATGGAGCGGGCCAGTCGTGAAGTGCTGGAAGCACCGGAGGCAAAAGCCCCAGTATCAGCAGCCAATAGCGGTGCCACAGGCGTATTGAAGGGACGCAGGATTCGGGAGCAGCCGCGGTCCATAGCCGAGATTACCGATGAAGAGCGTTCCTTTGTCATTGCCGGTGAGATCATCAACTTGGAAGAAAGGGAGCTGCGGAGCGGGCGGCGCTTGCTGATCATTGAGCTCACCGACTACCGTGATTCCATCACCCTCAAACTGTTTGAGGATGAAGATGCAGTCCGGCTGGCGCCGGAGCTAAGCCGAGGCATGTGGCTGCGGGCCCGAGGCCCCATCCAGTGGGATCGCTACACCCAGGAGTTGACTATGCTGCCCAATGACCTGCAGAGAGAGGAGCCGCCGGCAGAACTTGTTCGGCGGGATGAGGCTCCCAAGAAGCGGGTTGAACTTCACCTGCACACCAAAATGTCTGCCATGGACGGGACTGTAGAAGTCAGAGATGTCATCCAGCTCGCCGCAGACTGGGGTCACAAAGCCATCGCTATTACCGACCACGGTGTCGTACAGGCTTTTCCCGAAGCCTACTACGCAGGCAAGCAGGCTGGCATCAAAATACTGTACGGTATGGAGGGGTACCTAGTCGATGGAGATGATCCCAAAGGGCCCTCCTATCATGTGGTGCTTTTGGCCAAGAACCAGCAGGGCCTCTGCAACCTGTATAAGCTGGTTTCCCTATCCCATTTGGAGTTCTTCTATCGCCGGCCCCGCCTCCCCCGACGGTTAATTGAGGAGTATCGGGAGGGCCTGATCATCGGTTCGGCATGTGAAGCAGGAGAGTTGTATCAAGCATTCTTGCAGGGTGCGGATAGAGAACGGCTGGCGGAAATAGCCGGTTTCTATGACTACCTGGAAATCCAGCCGCTGGGCAATAACGCCTTCTTAGTAGGCGACAGGGTCCAATCCCAGGCAGATCTGGAAAGGATCAACCGAGAGATTGTCGCGCTGGGAAAGCGGCTGGGCAAACCGGTAGCAGCCACCTGTGATGTCCACTACCTGCACCCGTGGGATGAGGTCTACCGCCGCATACTCATGGCCGGTCAAGGCTATGAAGATGCAGAAAGGCAGGCGCCTCTGTTTTTCAGGACTACAGAAGAGATGCTGGCTGAGTTCGCCTATCTTGGCCAAGAGGCTGCTGAAGAAGCAGTCATCCATGGGCCTAATCGGATCGCGGAAATGGTGGAAGACTTGCGGCCGGTGCCCAGCGGCCTCCATGCTCCCACCATCGAGGGGGCCGAAGAGCAGATCATAGAGATGACCTATGCCAATGCCCGCGAGCTCTACGGTGATCCGCTGCCCCCGCTGATCAAGGAGCGGGTGGAGAAGGAACTGAATGCCATCGTGGGCAACGGATTCGCTGTGCTGTACCTAATTGCCCACAAGCTGGTGAAGAAGTCCCTCAGCGATGGCTATCTAGTCGGTTCCCGGGGCTCTGTGGGTTCATCACTGGTGGCTACCCTCTGTGGAGTGACAGAGGTCAATCCGCTGCCACCCCATTATGTTTGTCCCCAATGCCGCCAAGTGGAGTTTATCACCGACGGCTCGGTGCAGGCCGGTGTTGATCTGCCAGATAAGCGCTGTCAATGTGGAATGCCGTACCAAAAGCTTGGTTTTGACATCCCCTTTGAGGTGTTCATGGGATTCCATGGAGAAAAAGTACCTGACATAGATTTGAACTTCTCAGGGGAGTATCAAGCCTGTGTGCATCGGTATACAGAAGAACTCTTCGGCAAAGAGCACGTATTTCGGGCAGGCACTATCGGTACTCTAGCGGAAAAAACCAGCTATGGCTTCGTCTGCCAATACCTAGAGAGTAAGGGGCTGACTGCCCGGACGGCTGAGATCAACCGGCTGGTGAGAGGCTGCACAGGGGTGCGGCGCACCACCGGTCAACACCCAGGAGGCATGATTGTGGTTCCCCAAGGTCGGGATATCAACGAGTTCTCCCCGGTGCAGTATCCGGCCAATGATGCTGGCAGCGGCACTATAACAACCCATTTTGATTACAATGCCATTAGTGACAACCTGGTGAAGCTGGACATTCTCGGCCATGATGATCCGACCATGCTGCGGATGCTGGAGGATATGACTGGAGTGCCGGTCCTGGATATACCCTTGGACGATCCCGATACCATGAGCATCTTCTCCAGTGTGAAAGCCTTAGGGATCGAGCCCGATGATCTCGGGACTACCGTCGGCACGTTAGGAGTCCCTGAATTTGGCACCCGCTTCGTCCGGCAGATGCTGGAAGAGACCCGGCCTGCATCCTTCGGTGAGCTGGTGCGCATCAGCGGGTTCTCCCATGGGACCAATGTCTGGACCAACAATGCTCAAGACCTGATTAAGAACGGAATTGCTGATTTGAGTCAAGCCATTGCCACCAGGGATGATATCATGAACTATCTCATACAAGAAGGCATGGAACCGGAGACCGCCTTCTCAATTATGGAACGGGTGCGGAAGGGAAGAGGATTAAGGCCCGAGGATGTCCAAGCCATGGAAACCATCGGGGTGCCGCAATGGTACATCGACTCCTGCAGGAAAATCAGCTATCTTTTCCCCAAGGCCCATGCAGTGGCATATGTGACCATGGCTTTCCGGATAGCTTACTTTAAAGTACATCATCCCTTAGCCTATTACGCGGCCTATTTCTCTGTCCGGGCTGGTACCTTTGAAGCCCAGCTGATCAGCGATGGCCTGCCGGGTGTAAGGGCGATCATCGATTCCATCTTAGCGAAAGGCAGCGCTGCCAGTGCCAAGGAGAAAAGCTTGCTGACAGTGGCAGAAGTGGTGATGGAGGCCATGCTGAGGGGAATTGGATTCCATTCAGTTGACCTTTACCAATCCCACCCCACCCGCTTCTTGATTCAGGAAGAGAGACTGAGGCCGCCCTTGGCAATTGTACCGGGAGTAGGGGAGGGGGCAGCACTGATGTTGGCTCAGGGAAGAGAAGAAGGGCCCTTTGCCTCATGGGAGGATATCAGGATGAGATGCGGTGTGAGTAAGACAGTCATCGAAACCCTCGGTGCCCATGGGGCACTGGCCGGACTACCCAAGACATCCCAGCTATCGCTTTTCTAAACATAACCACCTCTTGGACTTTTTGTGCTATTCGGCTTTATCGAAGGCCTTGTCAACGATGCAGGAAAGTGATATACTAACATTGGAGTGTGCCGCGGAGCATCCTCGCAGTGGTTTAGATGGGGAGCAAAGCGCGGCTCTGCATTTTTCACAGCGGTGGAACTTCTTTGGAAGAGTGGGTGATTCCCACTCTTTCGTGGTAAAAGGGGCAGTCCGGCAAGCTTTACAAGGCGGCCTGTCCTGTCATTCAGCCTAGAATAACAATGAGCGGGTGTTACATAGATTGGGCTATTAGCAGCAGAATGGAGGCTAAAGCATGGCAAAACAGGATGTAGAGCGCATAACTGCTCAGCTTGCAGAGGAAATCTTGACCGACTACCCAGAGCTGGAGCTGGTAGACGTCGAATATACGAAGGAAGGCCCTGACTGGATCCTGAGGGTGTTTATCGACAAAGACGGTGGAGTGGGTTTGGATGACTGTGAAAAGGTCAGCCGCCGGCTCAGTTCCCGGCTGGATGAGGTGGATCCGATTCCCGGCAGCTACTCCCTGGAGGTGTCTTCACCTGGGCTGGAAAGGCCGCTAACCCGTGATGAACACTTCACCAGATTTGCGGGCAGGTTAGTACATATCAAGACCTACGCTCCCTACCAAGGCAAGAAGGAATGGGAAGGGAAGCTTCTGGGGTTAGAAGACGGTGCGGTAGTTGTTGAGGCCGGGGGCCAAGTAAACAAGATTCCTCGTGACCAGGTGGCCAAAGCTAACCTGGCCGTCGAGTTCTAGGTGGAAACAGGAGGGCACTTAAATGAACTTCGAAGTGATGAGCGCTCTTAATGAGTTGGAAAAAGAGCGGGGTATTACCAAAGATATTATACTAGAAGCCATAGAGGCTGCCATCACGACAGCCTACAAGCGCAACTATGGTTCAGCTCAGAATGTAAGGGTAGAAGTTGATGAAAAGACGGGGGAAATCAATGTCTACGCCCGTAAAGTTGTGGTCGAGGAAGTCACGGATGAGTCCACAGAGATCAGCCTGGTGGAGGCTCAGGCCATAGACCCAAACTACAAGCTGGATGATGTCGTTGATGTAGTGGTAACCCCCGAGGATTTCGGCCGCATCGCTGCCCAAACCGCCAAACAGGTGGTTATTCAAAGGATTCGTGAAGCTGAGAGGGCGCTCATCTATGATGAATTTAAGAATCGTGAAGGAGATGTCGTCACCGGCATTGTTCAGCGCAGGGAGAACCGCAATGTAATCATCGATCTGGGCAAAGTGGAAGCGATCCTAAGCCCATCGGACCAAATGCCGGGCGAATCCCTTACCCAGGGGACGAGATTAAAGGTCTACATCAGCGAAGTTCGACAGACCGGCAAAGGGCCCCAGGTAGCGGTCTCCAGAACCCATCCCGGTTTGGTGCTGCGCTTGTTTGAGATGGAAGTTCCAGAAATCTACGATGGGACTGTGGAGGTCAAGGCAGTAGCTAGAGAGGCCGGTGCCCGCTCCAAAGTGGCAGTGTACTCCCGGGATCCCAATGTCGACCCGGTAGGAGCGTGTGTGGGCCCGAGGGGCATGCGGGTCCAGGCTGTCGTGTCGGAACTCCGAGGTGAGAAGATTGACATCATTCCTTGGGCACCTATCGAAGAGGAGTTTGTGGCCAATGCCTTAAGCCCGGCCAATGTAGTCAGAACCTACCTGGATGAGGCCACCAAGACTGCCAGAGCCGTGGTGCCGGACAATCACTTGTCCTTAGCCATTGGAAAAGAAGGACAGAATGCGCGCCTAGCAGCCCGGCTGACTGGGTGGAGAATCGACATCAAGAGCCAGGAGCAGATGGCCCAGCTCTTGGCCCGGGAGGCCTTTGAGCGGGCAGTGCCAAAGGATGAAGATATAGACCAAGGCTATGATGAAGAAGAGGTTCCAGCGGAAGAGCTGGAGTATGCGGCACTGGATGCAGTTGATGGCGAGGTGCTTGAGGATGAAGAAGCCCCAGCTGAAACCGATGGACTGACGGCGTCTGATACCGATGGGGAGTTGGATGAGGAAGCTGTTGATACGGCGTCTGCCGCTGAACCTGACGATGACTTTGAAGAGCTTCCTCTGGAGCCGGATGCCGAAGAGGAGCTGCCGGGTGATGCAGATGACGACTCCGATACCATTGAGCACGGGGCATTAGATGAAGATGTGGAAGCCTTCGATGAAGAGTCTGAAGCTGTTGATGGGGAACTGGATGAAGAGGGCGTTTGGCGCAGAAAGACCGCCAAGCCTGCCGCTGTCTTAGGGAAGCCAAAGAGCCGCAAGGCCCGCAAGCAAGACCTAGAATCACTGCTGGAGGAAGAACTGATCGAGGAAGAGCCGCTTCCCACTTTGTTTTCCGAGGATCAGCAATTCCAGGAAGAGGAGATTTCCGAATATGTTGCGGGGCCTGAAGATGATGAGAGCGGTTTTACCCTTGCCGGGCGCTTGGATCTTAAGGAAGTTAAGCTCCCAGATGAGGAAGAAAAGGAGACTAAACGGCAGGGCACAGGCACGAAAGTCCTCAAGGACTTGGCCGATTTGCGTTTGGAGTTTGATGAGTAAACAGCCGCGGATGGCGTGATTGTGAAGGAGTGGTGGCAGGGTGCCGAAACAGCGCAAAATTCCGCAAAGAACATGTATCGGCTGTCGTACCGTGCGCCCCAAGCGAGATTTGATCCGCATCGTGAGAACTCCCGCGGGTGAGATCTTGCTTGATCCTACAGGGAAGCAGTCCGGCAGGGGTGCCTATCTGTGCCCCGACACGGCCTGCATGGAGCAGGCATTGAGAAAGAAGCAGCTGGAAAGAGCCCTGGAAGCGGCCATCACCCCGGAGATTATTGATAGGCTCCGGGATGAACTGGAGAGGGTTATGTGAAGGTATTCAGTTTGCTGGGGTTCGCCCAGGCAAGCGGAAATCTGATTTCTGGGTACAACAGCTGTCTGGCAGCTTTGCGGAGAAGAGGTATACAGTTGGTGGTACTGGCTTGTGATGCCAGTGCCGGGACTATAAGGGCTTTTGAGAAAGCAGCCAAGCGGGTTCCCATCATACACGTGGGAACCAAGGAACAGTTGGGAGCAGCCATCGGGAAGCCTGCCCGGTCGGTTCTCTGCGTCAAAGATGCGGGAATGGCCCAGGCGATTATCAAGGCTGCCAATACCAAGAAAACGGAGGCAGAGGGCAGCGATGGAAGAGTAGAGGAATTAGCGGACCAAGCTAGGGGTGATGCTTAATGGGAAAAGTTCGCGTGTATGAGCTGGCCAAGGAACTTGAGATTAAGAGTAAGCGGCTTGTGGAGATTCTGCAAGAGCTGGGAGCAGATGTCAAGAATCACATGAGCACTTTGGAAGATGACGTGGCCGATCTAGTCAGAGAACACTTTACCCAGGAAAGAGACAAGAAGCAGAAACAGCCGAAGCCAGGTGAGCCGGCTGCTAAGAAGGATAAACCAGTGCAGAAGAAAACAGTGAAGCAAGAACCGGTGCAGAAAAGGGCGGTGCAGGTGGAAGCGGCTGAGGAGCCTAAGAAATCTCCAAAGCGTCCTGCAAAACCTGTACCAAAGGCGCAGACCCAGATTGTGGGTGAGGACGAAGGTGCCGCACCTGCCAAGCGGCGTCGGCCCAAGAGAAGGGACTCACGGCGCCAGCCTTCTTCCCGCGGCCCTCGACCTGCTGCCCCGCAGCGGCCTAAGGAGATCGAGATTCCGGAAAGCATTACTGTGAAGGAGCTCGCAGGCCGCATGAGCATCTCCGCTGCCGTCATCATCAAGAAACTGATGGGCATAGGTGTAATGGCCACGGTTCCCCAAAGCATCAGCTGGGAAGCTGCTGCCACAGTAGCGGAGGATTTGGGCTTCAAAGTGATACTTCCGGAAATCGAGACAGTTGATCCGTTAGCCGATGTTGAGGACCCGCCTGAAAAGCTTCAGCCTCGTCCTCCTATTGTCACCATCATGGGACATGTAGATCACGGTAAGACTACACTGTTAGATTCCATTAGAGAAAGCCATGTAACCCAGGAGGAAGCTGGAGGGATAACCCAGCATATCGGCGCGTATCAGGTAAATCTGCAAGGAAGGAAGATCACCTTCCTGGACACTCCCGGGCATGAGGCCTTTACTGCCATGCGCTCCCGAGGTGCCCAGGTCACCGATATTGCTGTCTTAGTTGTGGCTGCCGATGATGGTGTCATGCCCCAAACCAGAGAAGCCATCAGCCATGCACAGGCCGCCGATGTACCCATCATTGTTGCCATCAATAAGATGGATCGTCCCGACGCAAACCCAGACCGAGTAAAACAGGCATTGGCTGAAGTGGGCCTGATTCCGGAGGAGTGGGGCGGCGATACAGTCTGCGTCAATATCTCCGCACTGCGGAAAGAAGGCATCGACGACCTCTTAGAGATGATCCTCTTGGTGGCAGATTTGCGGGAACTGAAGGCAAATCCTGACCGGATGGCAAGGGGTACCATCATCGAGGCAAAGCTAGATAAGGGCCGCGGCCCGGTGGCTACGGTCTTGATCAGCAACGGAACCCTGCGGATTGGGGATGCTATCGTTGCTGGCTCTGTGTCCGGAAGGGTGCGGGCCATGAACGATGCTGCCGGCAGGCGTGTGGAGACAGCCGGCCCGGCGACTCCGGTAGAGGTGGTGGGCCTTGCCGATGTTCCAGAGGCCGGAGATGAGCTGGTGGCTCTGGAGGACGAGAAGCTGGCTAGGCAGATTGCTGCCCAGAAACAGGAGGAAAAGCGGGAAGCTGAACTGAGGAGAACTGCCCCCATCACTCTCGATGGCCTGTTTGAGCGGATCAAGCAAGGAGAGGTCAAGGATTTCAACTTGATCATTAAGGCAGATGTGCAGGGCTCAGTAGAGGCTGTTCGCCAAGCCCTGGAACGTTTGTCCACCGATGAAGTTCAGGTAAAGGTGATCCATGATGGTGTGGGAGGAATCACCGAAAGTGATGTCCTGCTGGCGGCAACATCTGATGCTGTCATCATCGGCTTCAATGTCCGTCCCGATGTCAATGCCAATAGGGTCGCGGAACGGGAAAAGATTGATATTCGAACTTATCGGGTTATCTATGACGCGATCGATGATGTGAAAGCGGCAATGGAGGGCCTTCTGGAGCCTGATTATGTGGAAGAGGTCATGGGAAGGGCAGTAGTGCGGGCAACATTTAGAGTTCCCAATGTGGGAGTTGTGGCAGGATGCTATGTGACCGACGGTAAGGTCGCCCGCAATGCCGAGTTGCGGCTGCTGCGCAATAATGTAGTGATTCACGAAGGCAAGATCTCCTCCCTCAGGCGATTTAAGGATGATGTCAGGGAAGTATCCCAGGGCTATGAGTGCGGCATCGGTATAGAACGCTTCAACGATGTCAAGGAGGGCGATGAGATCGAGGTCTTTGTCCTCAAGGAGGTAAAGCGGACACTCTAGCCGTCAATCACCAGTAAAGGCTGAAGAAGGGGTTGAGGAACATGGCCACCCACCAGCGGGTACAAAGAGTCCGGGGAGCGATCAAGCAGGAGGCAAGCGACATCATCAGGAAGATGAAAGACCCTCGGGTCGCCTTTGTGACAGTCACCGATGCCGAAGTCTCCCGGGATCTCCGTCATGTCAAGATATTTGTCAGCGTGTTGGGAGATGAAGAGACAAAGAGAGCAGCTATGGATGGCCTTGAGCGGGCTACCGGTTATATCCGCTCTGAGCTCGGCCAGCGGATACGCTTGCGCCACACCCCTGAGATCATCTTCCGGTGGGATGAATCTCTAGAGCGAGGAGCTCGGATTTCCCAGCTCCTCAGAGAGCTCCAGGACGACGGCGCCGATGCAGAAGACCAAGACACTGCCTCAAGTGTAGGAGAAGATATATAGTGACGGGTTCCCTTGAACAAGTAGCTCAGGCAATTAGAGCCTACAACAAGTTCTTGATTACGTGGCATATCGACCCAGACCCAGACAGTGTCGGGTCTGGGTTGGCCCTTCAGCTGGCTTTGCAGGCTGCCGGCAAGGAAGCTGTCTGCGTATCCCCGGATCCTTTGGGGGACTGGTCTAGGTTTCTGCCGGGAATAGAGTCGTGCAAGGTTTTTGGTGGGGAGCTTGGATCAGCCCTTGATGTAGATGCAGTCATTGTCGAAGACTGTGAGCCTGCCAGATGCGGCGGCCTGGTTCCTTATCTGCAGTCCGGCGTGCCCGTAATCAATATTGACCACCACGGCACCAATCGGGGCTTTGGTGAGGCCTTTTACATAAAGCCCGAGGCTGCAGCCACCGGAGAGATCATCTATGAGCTGATTGCCGAATACCTGCAGATCCCCTTGAGCCAGCCCATGGCTGCCAACCTGTATGCCGCATTGGCAGGGGATACGGGAACCTTTCGCTACAGCAACACAAACAGCCGGGTGTTGTATATCGCCAGTGAACTGGTCAGGCAGGGAGCCGATCCGGCCGAGACCGCTCTACATCTATATGAAAACAGGGCCTATGAGGAGGTTGACCTGATCCGTGCAGCCCTGGACACCTTGGAGATTAGTCCTCGGGGCGACATGAGCTGGATCACTATTCACAGGGCCATGCTGGGTGAGAATCATTGGAGCGGTCAGCAGTCTGAAGATGTAATTAGATACCCTAGGATGATCAGAACGGTGAAGCTGGCCATCATGTTTCGGGAGTTGGAGCCATCAAGGACCAAAGTCAGTTTTCGCTCCCGGGATAATATAGATGCCAGCAGAATCGCCGGTTTGTTTGGGGGCGGCGGCCACACGTACGCAGCCGGATGCACCCTCGATATGCCTTTGCAAGAGGCGAAGGCCCTGGTGCTGGAGACAGCCGCCAGAATACTGGCATCCAACTCCGCTGAGCAATCGGGAGGATAGGGGGGCGAAGGCCAGCATGGACGGCATTTTGGTGCTTCTCAAACCCCCGGGGATGACATCCCATGATGTAGTGAATCTGGCTCGACGGCAGCTGGGTGAAAAGCGGATCGGCCATACGGGCACCCTCGATCCCGGCGCCGCCGGCATCCTGGTGTTATGTGTCGGAAATGCCACCAGGCTCATTCCCTATATGGAGGACCACGTTAAGGCCTATCGGGCCGAACTGTGGTTTGGAAAATCTACGGACACCCAAGATGCCGGCGGCGAAGTAGTGACTGAAGACCGGAAGTTTTGCTTTTCCGATGAGGATCTACTTGAAGCATTTGACACATTTCGAGGAGAGATTGAGCAAATCCCGCCCATGGTTTCAGCATTGAAACACCAGGGGCAGCGGCTCTATGAGCTAGCCCGGCAGGGAAAGACGGTGGAGAGAAGGCCGAGACGGGTAAGAATCCTGGACTTCACTCTTGTCAAGGGCTGGCGCCGGGGTCAATGGCGGTTTGGAGACACCATCCTGTTCGATGTTGTGTGCTCCAAGGGCACGTACATCCGCACACTCTGCCAAGATCTAGGGGAACACCTCCGGGTGCCGAGCCATATGTCCTTTTTGATCAGAACTAGAGTCGGCCCCTGGTCGCTGCGGGATGCCCTCACCTTGGAGGAACTGATGGTGCGTGGGGAGCAGATAGAAGTGGAAGCAGAAGTAAGTACACTTCCGAATACACCGGTACTGATTCCTATGGATCGGGGGGTAGGCCACCTCCCCGGAGCTGTGCTCCATTCTGCCGCAGCCAAGCGGATTAGCAGCGGCGGCTGGGTGCCGGTGGAGGAAGTTGAGAAATGGCTGGCGCCGGTGGATATTGACGTAGTAGCAAGTGTTGGAGAGGATCCCTCATCACAGAACCTACTTCGGATCTATGATGACCAAGGCAGGTTCCTCGGAATTGGCCGCAATCCTCAAGGCAGAGGACGGGGAGTACTGCAGCCGGCAAGGCTGTTTCCTTCGGTGTTGGAATAGTATTAGATGGGACCTGAACCAGGGGTGAGTGTGATTTGCAGATTTATTGGCGGGACGGCAGAATCACCAGCAGTGTACTCAATGTAGAAATGGTGGCCGGTTTGGGGTTTTTTGACGGCATGCACTTAGGGCATCAAGCTATTGCCTCTCAAGTGGTGGAACTGGCGGCTTCTTTAGGTCGGGTACCGGCACTGGTTACCTTTGACCGCCACCCCCTTTCCATAGTCAAGCCTGAGGCAGTACCGCTGCTGCTCACAACAGCGGAGGAGCGAAGGCAGTATATGTGGGATCTCGGCATAGAGGCTGTAGTGGAGCTGGTTTTCGATGGCTCTCTGGCTCGATTGGAGCCCGAAGAGTTTGTCAAAGGCATCCTAGTGGGCCAATTGAAGGTTATCGCAGTGGCAGCGGGAGAGGACTTTACCTTCGGCAACAAGAGCCGAGGCACAACTGAGCTCCTGGCAAAGGATGGCCCCAGTTGGGGGCTAAAATCGGTGATCAAAGTGCCTCCGGTAGAGGCCGGAGGGGAAAAAGTCTCCAGCACCCGCATCAGAAGGCTGCTGCAAGAGGGAGACGTCGAGGCCGCGGCTGAGCTTTTGGGACGCCCTTACCGTCTAGCCGGCCCTGTTATACAGGGTGAAGGCAGGGGGAGAACGCTAGGCTTTCCCACCGCCAACTTGAAGATCGAGCCCCATCAGCTCATCCCCCGAGAGGGAGTCTATGCAGTGACTGTACGGGAAAGAGCCGCTGACAACACCCACGGCGATGCCCAGAGGCAAGTGTTGATCGGTGTGCTCAGCATCAGCACAAAACCGACCTTTGATGGCAGCATCCTGGCAATTGAGGTACACGTGCTGGATCACAAGGCAGCCTATTACGGCAAAGAGCTGGAGGTCTCCTTCCATCACTTCCTCCGCCCAATCCAGAAGTTCGCCAATTCCCACGAGCTGCAGGCGCAGGTTGACCGTGATATCCAGGCCGCCCGCAAGCTCTTGCCAGCCAGTGTAATTGGCACTGATCAATCCTCGTCAGAAAAGATTTACAGCCTCTGAGCTTTGTGGTATAGTGAAGACGGTGTTTGGAACCCTTGACTCGGTTCGGCGAGCTCCTCCAACGTCGTTCTGGGCTGGGGGGATTCTGAGTATAGGGAGGTGAAGTATGTGGCTCTAGATAAAGACATCAAGCGGGAGATTATCGATGAGTTTAAGATGCACGAAGGTGACACTGGTTCACCTGAAGTGCAGATTGCGATTCTCACCAAGAGGATCAGTGACCTGACTGAGCACCTGAAAGTGCACAAAAAGGACTACCATTCCCGACGGGGCATGCTGAAAATGATTGGTCAGAGAAAAGGGCTGCTCGACTATCTTCGGGAACGAGATATTGAACGGTATCGGACCCTTGTCGCCAAACTCGGCATACGAGGGTAATCGTGATTGAAGGAGCGGTAACCCCGCTCCTTCTTCACATGACCACTCTGGCTACCCGGGACTAGAATTTCCCTGGGAAAAGAAGAAGATACTATGAAACGGCCGGTATGCTTGATCAGGAGGAACGAGTCTCTGCCGGGCCGGGCGAGAGTGGCCATTGAACCCTAAGGAGGTACGTAAGATGAAACAGGAATTTCAGCTGGAATTGGGAGGGAGAACACTAACCGTCGAGACTGGCGCCCTGGCCAAGCAGGCCAACGGCAGCGTACTTATACGCTATGGTGATACTGTAGTACTAGTGACAGCCACCATGTCCAAAGAGCCTCGAGAGGGTATAGATTTTTTCCCTTTGCTGGTTGACTACGAAGAGCGGATGTATGCAGTAGGAAAGGTGCCGGGAGGCTGGGGGCGCCGGGAAGGCCGTCCGGGTGAGGCGGCTATTTTGGCGGCTCGGATGATCGACCGCCCCTTAAGGCCGCTGTTTCCCGAGGGGATGCGCAACGATGTCCAGGTTGTAGCTACAATTCTCTCAGTGGACCAAGATAATGCTCCTGACATTACCGCCCTGGTTGGAGCTTCGACGGCGCTATCTATTTCGGATATCCCATTTGAAGGGCCAGTAGGAGGCGTTATCGTCGGTAGAGTTGACGGTGAGTTCATCATCAACCCCACCTATGAGCAGCAGCTGGCGAGCGACCTGCACTTGGTTGTTGCCGGCACAAAACAAGCGGTGACCATGGTGGAAGCTGGGGCCAACGAAGTGCCTGAGGAAGTTGTACTGGAAGCCATCAAGTTCGGGCACCAGCATGTAGTGGCTTTAGTGGAGTTCCAAGAGGAGATAGTTAGGCAGATTGGTCAGCCAAAACAGGAGTTTCAAGCCCCTGAGATCGATGCTGAGGTGGAGCGGTGGGTTCGGGAAAAGGGAACGGCCCGGCTTCAAGATGCCTTGCGCAACGCTGACAAGCTGAGCAGGGAAGCAGATGTAGACAACGTCCGCCTCGGGCTGCATGAAGAGTTCCTCCAGGAGTTTGGGGAGGAAGCTCTAGCCGAGAAGGAACGGAGCCTCGATCAGGTGATTGCATCCTTGATTAAGGAAATCGTCCGGAACATGGTCATCCATGAGAAGCGAAGGCCCGATGGCCGCTCCTTGGATGAGATTCGGCAGGTGACCTGCGAGGTAGGTATCCTGCCCCGAGCACATGGTTCAGCAGTCTTCACCCGGGGGCAGACCCAAGTGCTGACAACCTGTACTTTAGGCGTGAAGTCTGATGAGCAGCACCTGGATGATCTTGGCTACGAAGAGAGCAAGCGCTATATTCACCACTACAACTTCCCGTCCTACAGTGTAGGCGAAGTCCGTCCCATCAGGGGCCCCGGCCGCCGAGAAATCGGCCACGGTGCTCTGGCGGAACGGGCCTTGCTGCCAATGATTCCCGGCGAAGATGAGTTTCCATATACCGTCCGCTTGGTATCAGAGGTCTTGGAATCCAACGGCTCATCTTCCATGGCCAGCGTCTGCGGCAGTACTCTGGCTTTGATGGATGCCGGAGTTCCCATTAAGCGCCCGGTAGCAGGTATTGCCATGGGATTGGTTAAAGACGGAGATGAGTTCTCCATTCTCTCCGACATCCAAGGTATGGAGGATGCCTTGGGAGACATGGATTTCAAGGTTGCAGGAACAGAACGGGGCATTACCGCCCTGCAGATGGATATTAAGATCGAAGGCGTTATCTGGGATGTCTTGAAACAGGCTCTGGCTCAAGCAAGAGAAGGGCGGTTGTTCATACTCCGGAAAATGCTGGCAACCATTGAACGTCCCAGAGAGGAGTTGTCACCCTTTGCTCCCCGGATCTTTACTATGGAAATCCCAGTGGACAAGATCAGGGAAGTCATTGGCCCAGGTGGCAAGACCATCAGGAAGATCATCGATGAGACCGGTGTTACTATCGATATAGAAGATGACGGCCGTGTCTACGTTGCCTCTACTGACCAGGATGCCGGAGATCGGGCACAGAAGATGATTGAGCTGTTGATCAAGGATGTGGAAGTGGGCGAAACTTACTTGGGAACAGTGAAGCGCATTATGGACTTCGGCGCTTTTGTGGAAGTGCTGCCCGGTAAGGAAGGACTGCTGCACATTTCGAAACTGGCCAAGGGCCGGGTCGGCAAAGTCGAGGATGTAGTACAATTGGGAGACACCGTTACGGTAAAGGTAATTGAGATTGACCGTATGGGTAGAGTCAACTTGGCTCGTCCCGAAGCATTAGAGGCTGATGAGAGTAAGAAGGACCGGGGCAGGCGGCCTAGGTCTTAAGCAGGTAGCCGCCGGGTGTACCCGGCGGACAAGGTCTGCATATCCGGGCCTCTGGATATGCAGAACCTGTCTGATTGAGTAGCAAATGGCTGGTTGGTTTTCTAATCAAGTTCCGCGGGGCATCCCCACCCGGCGGAATTCTATTTTTCAGGGCCTTCTCGGACCCTTGAACAAGAGCGCCTTGGCCAGATACTCTGCCAGAGGCTGCGACTGTGACAGGCGCATTTTCCTTCTGAGCCATGGTCATCCTAACTAGACATTAGCTGCTTGACACTGCGAATGCGATGTCGGGGGGATGATCATGCTTCACCGAATGTGGGGCAAAGTGCATAAGGTCACCAAGGTTGCGGCAGATATCCAAGAGCTGGTAGTAGATGTTAGGGGTCAGTTGGCTCCTGCCGTCAACTATCGGCAGTTGTGTGATGATGTCTTGCCGGGGGACTGGGTGGAGATCAACACCACTGCGGTGGATCTTGGACTGGGAACCGGCGGGATACACTTTGTCATCGGCTGCTATCCTCAACATCGGGCCGAAGTACTAGCGGCAAGGAAGGGGCCTGCCATGGCAGAGGAGCCCCAAAAACCCCATGGCCACATTGTGAAGCTTCGCTATACGCCTCTGCAGCTTGCCGTCTTGTCGGTTGAGGAAGAAGGGAGCCCCTATCATTCCATCCTTGGAGAAAGCGACTCTCTGGCCGGCATGCCGGTCATGGTCGCCAGCCTTCACAGCCTGATTGCACCAATAGCAGTAGCATTTCGCCATTTCGCCGCTCAACCAGCCCGCCTGGCATACCTGATGACCGATGGTGCTGCTTTGCCGCTGGCGTTCAGCAAGCTGGCAGCTTCCCTCAAGGAAAAGGGCCTGATCGCCACTACTATTACAGCTGGACATGCCTTTGGGGGCGATCTCGAGGCAGTTGGCATTTATTCGGGGCTCTTAGCAGCGAAGCACGCAGCCCGGGCGGATGCCTGCGTAGTTGCCATGGGGCCTGGAGTAGTGGGTACTGGTACAGCCTTTGGCACAACGGCTCTGGAAACAGCCCCCATCCTCGATGCCGTCAACTCCCTGGGCGGAAGGGCCATAGCCGTACCTCGGATTAGTTTTGCCGACAGGCGGGCGCGCCATCAGGGGCTTAGTCATCACACCATTACCGCCCTGGGGCGGCTGTGCCATACTGCCTGCCATCTCCCTATCCCTCAACTGAGCGGGGATGAGGGCAAGCGATTGCGGCAGCAGATCGAGGAGCAGGGCTTGAGCCGCCATCAGATCCATTGGGTCGATGGGGACCGAACCCTAGAGCTCTTGGAGGATTATGGGGTAAAGGTCACCTCCATGGGGAGGACACCGGCGGATGATCCAGCCTTTTTCCGGGCCGGCGGCGCAGCAGGGTGGCTGGCAGCCCAATGGCTCTAAACCAGCAAGGGGCAGACACGCCTTACAGCTGACACGTCCGACGTAAACACGGCGTCATCTGTCCCGGCGGGCGCCCGGGTGCAGACAGCCTTGACAGGTACGGCCCCTTTTTGATACTTTGCAATGGATGTGACAATGGCGGGGGGCTGCTGTATCGGCTAGCTGCTTCACTGCACACGATGCTCTGCGCAGCAATATCCGCTGCAGTCTTCTAGAAGCGGGAGGTATTCTCTTGATATATTTCGCTGATCTGCACATTCATGTTGGGCGGGCTGGGTCGGGCACCCCGGTAAAAATAACTGCGTCGTCTGCCTTGACAGTACAGGGAATTCTCCGGGAATGCTCTGAACGTAAAGGCATCCACATCGCCGGGATCGTCGACTGCGCCTCTCCAGCTGTACTGGCAGATCTCAGGGCATTGGTTGATAGAGGCGATTTAGTTCCTCTTCCCGGAGGAGGCTTGAGTTATCGGGACAAGGTTGTCCTATTTCTAGGTGCAGAAATTGAGCTCGGAGGGCCTCAAGGAGGCAGTGCCCATTTCTTGGCCTTCACCCCTTCTTTGGAGACAATGGAGGAATTGAGCCGTTTCCTCTCTTCTGCCATCACCAATATCTCTCTCAGCTCTCAGCGGGCGAGCCTCGGAATTCAGGAAGTCAATGGATTTGTAGTCAATGATTTGACAGGCGTTTTCCTGCCAGCCCATGCCTTTACTCCGTTCAAGAGTATATACGGCAACTGTGTCACCCGCTTAGCCGAAACCGGCGTAGGTTTTCCCGCCTTAGAGCTGGGGTTAAGTTCCAATACCTACTTGGCCGACAGGCTCCTTGAACTATCCAATGTGAGGTTCTTAAGTAATTCTGATGCCCACTCCCTTCCCAAAATCGCCCGGGAATACAACAAGCTCCAGCTCACCAACCCCGATTTTGCCCATTTTTGCAGGGCACTGACAGGCAGCCCAGACAACCTGATTCTGGCAAATTACGGCTTAGATCCCCGTTTGGGCAAGTACCACAGGACCTTCTGCCTCAACTGTGAAGCGGTAGTTGAAGGAGAGCCGCCGGTCTACCGGTGCAGCAGGTGTGACAGCAGTAGGGTCGTAGTCGGAGTACTGGACCGCATCACCGCCATCGCGGATGGGGATGAAGCTGTGCATCCCGGGGACCGTCCCCCTTACATTCATCAAGTTCCCCTGGAGTTCATCCCCGGTGTCGGCAAGAAAACCTTGGAAAAGCTGCTGGATGCCTTCGGCACCGAGATGCAGATACTCCACTACACTTCCCTTAAGGAGTTGGAAGATGTAGTTGGCCCAAGGGTAGCTCAAAACATCGCTGCTGCCAGAGATGGACAGCTGGCTGTGAGTGAGGGCGGCGGCGGGCGTTATGGCCGAGTTATCGGCGAGCAAGGATAGGGAAGGAGAGTCGGTGGATTGACCAAGATCTACCTGGTCAGGCACGGCGAGACCGCATGGAACCAGGCAAAGCGATATCAAGGGCAGACAGACATCCCATTAACCGATAGGGGCAAGCAGCAAGCCAAGCGGGTTGCAGAGCGCCTAGCCGGGGCGGGTGCCAGTTTCTTGATCAGCAGTGATCTTGTCCGGGCTTTGGACACTGCAGCACCCATTGGGCAGAAGCTCCAGCTGCCGGTGGTCAGCTGCCCCCTTTGGCGGGAGCGGTACTATGGGAGGTGGGAGGGCTTGACCAGGGCAGAGATCCAAAAGCTATATCCTGAAGAGTGGCAACAGCACCAGGAAGAGCCCCTCCTAGCAGCCCCCGGAGGCGGCGAGGCCTTGGCAGAATTGAGAGAAAGAAGCATCAAGGCACTGGATTGGGTGATCACAGAATATCGCGGACAGATCGGGATCGTGGTCTCCCATGGCGGCCTCCTACGAGCCTTGCTGGCTTGGATCGCAGGCCGCGTGCAGCCCCTCTACACCTTGGACAACGGCGGCATCAGCATAGTCCAAGGCTCCAGCCTTAACGATATAGCGCTGATCAGCGTCAATGATGTCTCCCACCTGGCATAGGTCCCTAGCATAAACCGTCCTCAGGGTGCATAAAGATGGTGTGACAAGAGGGGGACCGCCGCCGGGACAAGGGGGAGGCACGGAATGGCCAGGCAGATATCCGGGGCTTTCCAAGGCTATTTTCACCGCCGCACAGCGGCATATATGTTTGTCTTTGTAGTGTTTATCATGGGTACAATCAGCGGAGCATTTGCCGTCAAAGCCCTGAGCACCCAGCAGCGTGATGATCTGGGTGGCTATATTCATACCTTATTTGAAGCTGCACCCGCAGCCAACGCCGTCGGCTCCGCAGCTGCCATCCGTCAGGCTTTTCTTCAGAACATCGCCAAGACTGTAGGTCTGATGTGGTTATTGGGATTGTCGGTGCTGGGGGCACCCTTGGTCCTAGCCCTGCTTTTCCTGCGGGGCTTTGTCCTGGGATTCACTGTGGGTTTCATGGTGGAGGAGATGGTACTCAAGGGGATTGCCATGGCAGTTGTGTCGGTGGTGCCGCATAACCTGCTGGTAGTACCGGCTCTCATCTTAGCCGGCGGCGCAGCCTTGAGTTTCTCGTGGGCCGCCCTCCGGACCCTGATGGGCCGGCGGGATATCAACATGTACCATCAGTTTTTCCGAGTCACTCTCTTGACAGTTGGAGCTTGTGGATTAATGGGTGCAGCGGCCTTGGTTGAAGCATACATCACACCCGTACTGATTGAGACGGCCTCCCGCTATCTTTAGCCAACGGCCTGGGCCCAGTTTTCCAAGGAGATTGGAATGAAATGGGGGATTGCGGTGATTTGGGTGATCTCCTTGCGGGGATTAGGCAGGCGCCTGCGGGCAGCCGCCAAGCCCCTGGCTTTCCTGGTTGTTATTACTATAATCCTCTGGCTGATCTTCAGCGGCTGGCCCAGGATTAACCAGCGGGAAGCCGAACCGCCCATACTGCCGGAGGAGCTGTTGCCCTCAACGTGCAGACCTCTGAATCAGCCGCAAGAACCGCTTGCGGCTTCTCTTTTTGTGTCCGGCAGTGAAAATCCTGGAAGATCTGGGAGCAGGTAACTAGCTGGTTACCTAGAAATGTTTACCCAAGTGGGAAAGGCATAATGCCAGTGCATGGCAGTCCGCCCCCCGCTCACTACAAGAGAACTTGAACTTGCGGCCATAATTAGTTGCGAGAGCTATTGCCAAGATCCAATCTTAGACATTGATTGAGAGGAGGACACCCAGACCCAGGATCTTGGGCAGCTGGGTGCTCGCTATGAACAAGGTGGACAAGCAGCGAATTATCGTCTTGGTTCTAGACAGTGTGGGAGTTGGTGAGCTGCCAGATGCGGCACTGTACGGTGATAAAGGCAGTGCTACTCTACCTAATACAGCCAGGGCAGTGGGAGGGCTGCATCTTCCTAACCTAGAAAAGCTGGGGCTGGGCAACATCGTGCCCATTGAAGGGGTTCCGCCCACCAAAGCCTGCTCCTCAGGCTGGGGCAAGATGGCAGAGAGGTCTCCCGGCAAGGATACAACCACAGGACATTGGGAATTGATGGGGATCATCCTGGAAAGGCCGTTTCCGGTCTATCCCAGCGGGTTTCCGGAGGAAGTGATCAGTACCTTTGAGGAGATGATCGGTACTAGCGTCTTGGGTAACAAGCCGGCATCGGGTACTGAGATTATCAAAGAGCTGGGCGAAGAACATATGGCCACAGGGTGTCCCATAGTTTACACATCTGCGGACAGTGTGTTCCAGATTGCTGCACATGAAGAAATCATCGGCCTGGACAGGCTGTATGAGATCTGTGCGATGGCAAGGCAGCTGCTGCAGGGTGAACACGGAGTCGGACGGGTCATTGCCCGGCCTTTTGTCGGGAAGCCCGGTGCCTTTCAGAGAACTGACCGCCGCCGGGATTTCAGCCTGCCGCCTGTGGGGCCGACCATACTGGATCGCCTGGTTGATGCCGGCTGTACTGTCTATGGCATCGGCAAGATACCCGATATTTTTGCGGGCCGAGGGGTTACCAATGCCTTGCCAGCCCATAGCAATGCTGAAGTCCAGGAGGCAGTGCTGAAAGCCATGGACGAGTTGCAGAAAGAAGGCCTCATCTTCGCCAATTTTGTTGATTTTGACACTCTTTGGGGTCATAGAAACGATGTACAGGGTTACGCAAGGGGCCTGGAAAGCCTGGACTCCAAGCTGCAGGCCATCTTAGATAAACTGACCCCTAGTGATCTGCTCATCATCACCGCTGATCACGGCTGTGACCCCACGACGGCAAGCACCGACCATTCCCGGGAGTATGTGCCTTTACTTGTGACCGGCGCGGGCATAGACGGCTGCATTCCCCTTGGGACCCGGGAGACCTTCGCCGATGTGGCCGCATCCATCGCCGACTTTTTCGGCATCGCTTGGGAAGGGCCGGGTACTAGCTTCTTGAGTGTCTTGACTCCCCGCCGGAGATAGAAGGGAGGGGCAGGAGCATCATGAGGATGTATGATATCATTACCAGGACCCGGGACGGGCTCGGCCTTTCCCGGGAGGAGATCCGTTTCATGATTAATGGCTACACCGAGGGCCGCGTTCCAGATTACCAGATGGCGGCATGGTGTATGGCAGTGTATTTCCAAGGGCTCAGTTCCGAAGCCACCGCAGAACTCACTATGGCCATGGTTGACTCTGGGGAGGTACTGACATGGCCGGAGCTGGGAGGGCAGCTGGTGGATAAACACTCCACCGGGGGAGTGGGGGATAAGACTACTCTGGTACTGCTCCCGTGGGTGGCAGCAGCCGGTGTTAGAATCGCGAAAATGTCCGGCCGCGGATTGGGCCATACCGGCGGAACTTTGGATAAGCTCAGCGCCATCCCAGGGTTTCGCTTTGACTTGAATAGAACGGAGTTTATTCAGGCTGTTGAGGAAGCTGGATTGGCGGTTGTAGGCCAGACCGGCAATCTGGTGCCGGCAGACAAGAAGCTGTATGCTCTGCGGGACGTGACAGCCACGGTGGATTCCATACCCTTGATCGCCAGCTCAATTATGAGCAAGAAGATAGCTGCTGGAGCCAGCCGCATCGTCTTGGATGTGAAAGTTGGCAGCGGCGCTTTTATGCAGGATCTCTCTTCGGCACGGCTGCTGGCTGAAACCATGGTGGATATTGGAACGAAAACCGGCCGGCGCACCACCGCTTTAGTCACCAATATGGACCAGCCCCTCGGGCATGCAGTGGGCAACGCCCTGGAGGTCCGGGAAGCTGTCGCTACTCTCCAGGGCAGCGGCCCTGAGGATTTGACGGAGCTTTGCCTAGCCCTGGGAGCTGAAATGCTGATTCAGGCAGAAAAGGCGGAGACACCAGAAGAGGGCCGGCAGCTCTTGTTGCAGGCTATGGAGAAGGGCCTGCCGATAGAACGGTTTCGGGCGATGATTGCGGCTCAAGGCGGTGATCCCCGGGTTATCGAGGAGCCAGAGCTCTTGCCCCAGGCTCCCGTGTGTTTGGAGGCTGTAGCCCCGAGTTCAGGCTATGTATCCCGCATTGATGCCAGGGAGATTGGCCTAATCGCCATGGAGCTGGGGGCTGGGCGGCAGCGGATCGATGACGAAATCGACCTAAGTGCGGGCTTAGAATTATTGGTAAAAGTGGGTGATCAGCTTCAGCAGGGACAGGTGATGGCTAGGGTCTATGGACCTGCACCTGAATCAGTCAACAGTGCTGCCAGAAGAATAGAAGCTGCCATTGAGCTTATAGGCAGCCCCACAGAACCGCTTCCCCTCATCCTGGCTCGTGTTTCCAGGTGAGTCTTGGCATAACCGCGAGGGGCTAGACATAGGTTATAGAATGTAGCACGATTAGAGAGGACCCAGGAGATACACGGCAGAGGAGGGATTTAAATGCCATCTATCCACAAGGGAACCATCGCGATCATCTTACTGACCGTACTCTGCCTTAGCACCATCGGTATTCTGCCAGCTAGTGCCCAGGAGCTGAGCCTGTCAGCAAAAGCGGCTGTCTTGATGGAGGCCAGGTCAGGTGAGGTGATATATGAAAAAGACATGCATGCCCCACTCCCTATGGCAAGCATCACCAAGATCATGACCTTAGTGTTGGCGTTGGAAGCAATCGAAGCCGGCAAGGCTTCTCTCGATGATCTGATTACAACCAGTGAGCATGCTGCCGATATGGGAGGCTCCCAGATATGGCTAGAAGTCGGAGAGCAGATGACCATGAAAGATATGCTCTACGCCATTGCAGTCGGGTCGGCCAACGATGCCGCGGTTGCTGTAGCTGAGTATCTGTCAGGTTCTGAGGCCAGCTTTGTCGCCGAGATGAACCGCAGGGCACAGGAACTAGGAATGACGAATACGGTTTTCAGCAATGCCAGCGGCCTGCCACCCCGGACTCTGGGCATGGATGCAGAGCACCACTCCTCCGCTTATGATTTGGCCCTCCTATCCCGCCATGCTGTACGACTGCCCCATCTCATCGAGATGGTTTCGACCCATGAGTATACCATGAGGCCTGACACCACTGGCAAACCCCACCTGTATACTCTCAATGAGCTCCTTGATCGGGTGCTGGGGTCCGGCAGGCGCTATGGATACCCTGGCTTAGACGGCATCAAGACCGGCATGACATCGGAGGCAGGGTACTGTTTGGCAGCCACAGCTCAGCGAGACGGCATGCGGCTGATTTCAGTAGTTCTAGGTGCGCCCACTAAAGATGCCCGCAGCAAGGATACTACGACACTGATGGATTATGGTTTTCGCACCTATGAACCGGTAACCATTGCCCGGCCGGGGCAGTCTCTGGGCGAAGCCGTGGTTTCATGGGGCAAGGAGGAGAAGGTATCTGTCAGTACCATAGAAGAACTCACCATCGGCGTGCCCCGGGGCAGTCAAGGGGAACTGACCCGGGAAATAGACTGGAAAAAGGATTTGACGGCACCGTTGCATAAGGGCGAGGTCTTGGGTGAGCTGGTGATCAAACGCGGCGGTATCGAAATCGCCCGAGTGGATATAGCGGCTGACTATGATGTAGAAAGGGCTAACATTCTCCAGATGCTGGTGAGGATGTCAAAACGCCTGCTGCAGAGTATCGTTCCCGGCAAGCCCAGCGATTAGGCTGGAGAATACAGGCCCTCTTAGAGCCTCTGAATCATGTGCAGGCTAAGCCGCCCATAGCAAAGCACCAGAGTCTAGTACCGAGAGGAGCTGGAAAGCTCCTCTTTCGTATGCCTAATCAATACCTGCCGTATTCCAGCCCTACCTCAATGAAGATCCTATAGTTTTCCAGAATGTGCTCATCCAAGAACGGCCAGTGGGTGTGATCCGATGATGGACAGAATATGAATCCCCCTCCTGGCTTACCCATCTGGATACTGTCTATGCAAACCTGCCGAAACTCCTCATGGCCCAACATTTGAAAGTCCCCAACCTCAATGTTGCCTTCCAGGCACATTCTTCCCTTGACCCGCTCTTTAGCTTCAGAGAGGAGAATATCTCCCATGGGAGGCGGTTCAATGGGATTGAGGCAGTCGACCCCCATCTCCATAAAGAGTTCCAGCACGGGGTTCATGCCTCCATGGCAATGCACCCAAACCAGTCCGCCATGGTCATGAATGGCCGCAATAGTCGGCTTGTCTACCTCGACAACCATCTCCTCAAAATCCTTGACGGACTGCAGGGGAGGTATGCAAAGTTCAGGGCCTACGTAACCGAACAGCGGGCCTACTCCTTGTTCCAGCAAGTATATGACCAGATCATGCCACCTATCTGCCAAGATCGAGATGAATTCCAGCAGGAGAGGTCTCTCCTCTATGCTCCAGATGGCGAACAACTCAGACCCAATCATGTCATTGGCGATATACACCGGATCCGACGGCAGCCCGACCATTGGTACTGCTTTCTCTCCCACCTTGCAGTCTAACGCAAGAAATCCCCTGGTATCGGGACGGGGAGGGTTATATGGGATGGACAGCACCTTCTTGATATCTTGCGGTGTCTTTATGAAGTGTTCCTTAATGTATCCTGGCTTTCTCGATAAGCTCTTGAGAAACACCGAAGTAAGCTCACCTTCCGGGGTGGGTATTACAGTAACCACTTCTACAAAGCCCTCATGTTCGGATGGCCTGATGAACCTATGCCGGTCAGTAATCTCCATTCCAGTCAAGGCAAAACCAGCCGGTACCGGCCAGGTAATCATTTGGTCGCAGTGCTGTGCCGCCATTCTGTGTAGAGGCCAATAGGAGGGGTCTGCGACACTACTGGCAAAGGTGTCTACTCCCCAAAGCCTAATGGGCACTCGATCGGTTTCTTCGCATCGAAAAGCTCGCAATATCCGTTCTCTACTAGTCATAACCATCAACTGACACCCTTTCTTTATCGCTTACGTCTTCAAGCCGGTTAGAGCAATGCCTTGTATGAAATACTTCTGTGCCATCAGGAAAGCTATCAGGACTGGAGTTACGGTGACCAATGATGCCGCCATCTGCAAGTTGTAGAAGGATGCATATTGCTGCCCGAAAGTCGACAGCCCTATGGGCAAGGTTCGGGATATATCGGAGTCGCTTACAATTACCGGCCATAGGAAGGAATCCCAGTTCCACATAAAGGTGAAAATCCCTAGTGTCGCTAAAGCCGGCTTCACCAGTGGCAGCACTACCTGCCAGTAGATCCGGAACTCAGATGCACCATCGATCCGGGCGGCATCCAAGAGTTCGTCGGGTATCCCTTGAGAAAACTGCCGCATCAGAAAGATCCCATATGCACTGACTAATCCAGGTATGATCAGAGCCAGCAGAGTGTCAACAAGCCCGGCCCGATGCATCATTATATACAAGGGGATAATGATTACGTGGAAAGGCACCATCATGGTGCTGACAATGAGCAGAAATATGACATTGCAGCCTGTAAAATCATATTTTGCAAAAGCGAAACCTGCAAGTGAACTCGTAAACAGCGTACTGAACACCACCACCACAGCGACAATAGTGCTGTTGAGAAAGTAACGGGAGAACGGCACCCGTGTAAACACTGTCCTGAAGTTGTCCAATGTGGGATTCTGTGGTATCAAAGTGGGTGGAACCTTAATGACTTCCGGCAGCGGCTTAAAGGCCGAGCTGACCATCCAGACAAAGGGCACAATCATAGCTATGCCCCCCAACAAAAGGAGGGTTCCAAGTATGATCCGTTCCAACGAATTTCTCCTAGTCACCTGTTTTACCTCCTAGTACTCCACTTTCTGCTGGACTACCTTAAACTGCAGTACCGTTACAATCAAGAGGATGGCGAAGAGGATAAAGGCGATCGCCGAACCATAGCCCATATCTAGATTTCGGAATGCAATGGAGTATAGATGATATACTAACACTCTGGTACTGTTTAGAGGGCCGCCGGGCTCGCCGGTTGTAGAAGACGTCATCACAAATACTGGGACAAACACCTGGAAAGAGTTTATTACCGAGGTGATCAAGATGAACACAATGGTTGGGTTTAGGAGTGGTAGAGTAATGTATGAAAAGGTCTGCCAGCGATTTGCCCCATCGATGGTGGCTGCCTCGTAAAGAGTCTCCGGAATTCCCTGTAATCCCGCGATAAACAACACCATGTAGAAGCCAACACTCTGCCATATCATCATGATGGCTACAGACGGCAGGGCCAATGTTGGACTGCTAAGCCAGGATTGACCGGTGAATCCCACGGCTTCCAGCGCCAAGTTTATTAGGCCGTAGCGAGGGTTATACATCCACTTCCATACGAAGGAGATAGCCACCATTGATGTAACCACTGGAACAAAATACAGTACCCGAAACAGGCTCTTGTACCTGATGAGCCTAGAATTGATCATCAAGGCTAGAATTAATGAGAGTATGACTGTCGGCGGTATGGTCATTAGTGTGTAGTACACTGTGTTCCATAGGCTTTTCCGGAAGAGAGGGTCCCTGAGTGCCTTGGCATAGTTGCCGAGACCTACGAAGGACGCCTCCCTAGCCAACAGATTCCAGTCTTGAAAGCTCAGCAGGAAACCGAACAGAATTGGGTATACCAGCAGCAGGCAAAAGAAAATAACTGCCGGTGCGATAAATATGTACGGTGCCAACTTCTTCTGATTGATACTGCGCTTACTAGCTGTCAATACCATGCATCCTCTCACTTAAACATAAGAACATAGCGCGGGATGCTGTCCACAGTCCCGCGCTATGACCATACTCAGACTAGCGGTTGGCCAAAACGCCATTGATCTCCCTAATGAGAATATCCAAGGACTCTTCAGGTGTATTCTGACCGAAGACTACCCTTTCAATGGCTTCTGTGTATAGCCGAACAAACTCAGCCCACCCCGGCCAAGATATGGGACGAGCATACTCCAGCGAATCAAGGGCAACGGCTTGGTTAGGATTGGTTCTTACTTTGGGGTTGGTGAGCAATGCTTTTCTTGAGACTAGATCCCCTGCGACCTGGCAGAAGGTCAGTTGAGCATGTTCAGAGGCCAGGTACTCAACCCATTTCTGTGCCTCCAGCTGCGGGGCTTTCTTGGTGATAAAGTACTGCCAGTGAGTTCCTGTAGTCACAGGAGTATCTCCTGCATTGACCGGCGGAGCAAGCGCTACCTTGTACTCTAGAGCTGGGTTAAACAGCCTCAGTGTCCCCATGCTTACCGGATGCGCCAAAGACATGGCAGTTAGCTCCAGAGCAAAGGTGTTGTCTTGACTATTGAACTCTGCATCCTCAATCCCATAGCGGGTAGTCAGATCGGTCATGAACGTCAGCGCTCTTAGTGCTTCTGGAGTATTGAACAGCGCTTGGGTCAAGTCATCATCATACATCTTGCCAACACCAGCTTGGAACATAAAAGTCTCTAAGACTATAGAATAGTAGTCTGTGTCTAATCCGGTTTGGCTAAACCTGCCCCCCTCTTGCTTGGTGAGCTTTTGTCCGTAGTGCACCAGTTCTTCCCAGCTGGCAGGCGGGCGATCCGGGTCTAGGCCGGCTTCCTTGAACAACCGGGTATTGTAGAATAGGACTATGCTTTGTATGTCAGTGGGCAGCCCCCAGATCTTGCCTTCGCTGATCAGCCTTTCCACTGTCCAGGGGAGAAACTCTTCTTCAACCTGGGATGGAGAGATTCCCCTTAGAGGCACAATGTTGCCGCTTCGAATGAACTGCTCGGCCAAGCCAGTGGGTGCCTGGAAAACATCAGGGCCCGAACCCGCGGCAATGGAGGTGAACAGCTTGTCGAAATAGGCAGCCCAAGGAATGCCTTCTATTTGAATTTCAATATCCGGGTTTTCCTTCATGAACTCCGCTGCTAGCTGTTGAACAGCTTCAATCCTAGCATCTGCAAAATGCTGCCAATAGACTACGGTAGTCTTTGCGTTTGTCACTACACCTATGCTCAAGACCAACACTATGGTTAGGAAAAGAGCGAGCCTAATCTGCACCATCCGTGTTCTACACTTCTTAGACATGGAATTCTCCTTTCTTCCATATTGACCAAAGTGATCATACTTCATATGCTGCGGAAGCAGCTTGCTATGGCTATGCCGATACCGCCCCCCATTCTGCAATACAACGGGAATTGATGGGTAGTAAATGGAGAACTGTGTCTACTTGCCTGTTACAATGGTGTGATGTCTCACTGTTGGAGTATTTTTGGCTTAAGACGACTTGCGTCGTTCACATGGACTCTTCCTTCTGGTAATTGTAAATACACGGATAGTTTTGGAAGACTTGATCTTTTCTAGGGTTGTTGCTATTGCAGTGGGCGCCCTGCTTCCGATAGGCCAAGACTGCCGGAAATACCCAGGCTGCTTCAGGTGGGTCGAGCGGGCTCCCCAATAATATTGATGCGGCAGCAAATAACCGTTTGGCAGGAATTTATCAGATATGCGTGAAAATACATTAAGGACTTCCAGCTCTTACTGCTGGAATGAGCGGATCAACTCATGGAGGGGCAGAGGGTGGATATAGAAATCAAGCGTAGAGGAAAAGCATTGATTGTATCTCTAGGAGGCGAGCTGGACTTGGCTTCAGCTGCTGAGGTCAAGGAAATGGTGGACACGGCCTTGGCGGAGAACTCTAGGGTTTATCATTTGATCTGGGATCTGGAGCATGTTGGCTTTATCGATAGCTCCGGCCTTGGTGTTCTCATGGGGCGATACAGGCAGATTAAAGCCCGGGCGGGGAAAGTGGTGGCTCTTAGGGCTGTAGACCCGGTGCGGCGGATGCTGATCATGGCTGGCATGGAACGCATTATGCAGTTCGCCGATACTGAGGAACAAGCGTTGGCTCAGATTGGGGGAAGATGATGATGGCAACTGGTGGCAACATGGTCGTAATGCGGTTTCCAAGCAAGGCAGCCAA
>LFRM01107647.1_pt1 | contig 43308 bp, 41 predicted proteins | sample 618341 | NCBI WGS metagenome assembly LFRM01 (sample SAMN03654438, study PRJNA283298) | anaerobic digester metagenome | isolation source: pool of bioreactors CSTR01a, CSTR02a, and CSTR03a thermophilic anaerobic... | place: Denmark: Kgs. Lyngby | collected 2014-05-21 | reverse complement strand
AGGTTTTTCCTATTCGCTACTCTTTTTTTAATTTTTGTAACACATCTATTGTAATCCTACAGGTTGTTTTCACATTTATTTTTAACTGTTATTGTCCGATGCTTTTGTTTGTGATAGACTGATTTATGAAATATGTCGTTGGGAGGATATTATGAAAAAAATCAGAATCGGCGTCCTCGGTGCTTACCGTGGAACAAGCATGATTAACTACTGTAAAAGCTCCGAAGATGCGCAGGTCGTAGCTATATGCGACAAATGCGAAGCAACTCTCGCGGAGCAGAAGACGCATATCGATGACCCATCCGTGGCTTTTTATCTGACATTCGATGAATTCATCAAGCACGATATGGACGCTGTGGTACTCGCCAACTATGCAAACGAGCATGCTCCGTTCGCCATCCGTTGCCTTAATGCGGGTATGCATGTTTTCAGCGAGGTGCTGCCGGTTCAGACCATGAAGGAAGCTGTAGAATTGATTGAAGCAGTCGAACGCTCCGGAAAGGTCTACGCCTACGGTGAAAACTACTGCTATATCCCGTCCTGCTACAAGATGCGCACCTTATATCGTGAAGGGCTCATCGGAGAGTTTGAGTACGGCGAGGGCGAGTATGTGCACAACTGCGAGTCAATCTGGCCGAGCATTACCTACGGAGAATCCGAGCATTGGCGCAACAATAAATATGCGACCTTTTACTGCACCCACTCGATAGGTCCGCTCATCCACATCACCGGACTGCGTCCGGTTTCGGTCATCGGGCTTGAGGGGACGAATATAGCGCGCGGACTACGTACCGGTCAGAAGGGTGGCAGCTTCGGCATAGAAATGATAACGCTCGAAAACGGCGGCATAATCAAGAGCATACATGGCGGTCTTTACAACAATTCCATCTGGTATTCGGTATACGGCTCAAAGGGACGCATGGAAACCGGACGCGAGGATGGTGAAGGCATACATATGCTGTACACACACTCGGACGAGTTTTCGGGGCAGTACCGGCCCGATGACCGCCGCGATTATGATATGAACGCCGAAAAGCTTGACAAAACCGTACCCTTCGGGCACGGCGGCTCGGACTATTACTCAATGTACAATTTTATAGAGAAACTGAAGGGCAATGCCGGGGCGGATACCATTGATGTTTACGAGGCACTTGATATGTTTCTGCCCGGTATGTTCGCATATCGTTCCGTATTGAACGGCGGCATGACAATGGCGATTCCGAACCTGCGCAATCCCGAGGAGCGCAACAAATGGAGGAACGACACCTTCTGCACCGATAAAAAAGTGGGTGGAGAAATGTACGTTCCGCCGTTCTCACAGGGGGAGCTTGACATACCCGAGAGCGTATATGCGCAGATGAAGGCGCTCTGGGAGCGCGAGCTTGAAAGCAAAAGCGGATATATGAACGCCGCGTTCACACAAGGAGCGGCTGAAAAATAAGCGTATTATGTGCTTTTAACACACGCCGGGCAGAAGTTTTCGCTTCTGCCCGGCAATTTTATCTGAATAGTATCAAGCTGTGCGGAGATAATATTCACATAGTGTTGATTTGAAGGAAAGTTTGAAAGATGCATCTTTCAAACGGTAAATTTATGTCTTTCATGCCTGAAGCTCAGCACAAATTTTAAATCAAAACCTTGCTTCGTTTGCGAAAAACCGTCACAAGGTTTGCGGCCTCTGCGAAAGGAATGGTCATAACATGAATTCATTATGGGAGCAAACAGCAAAGCATACAGATTTTCCTAAGCTTGCTTCAAACATAAAAACCGATGTATTGATTATCGGCGGCGGAATGGCAGGCGTTTTGTGTGCATATATGCTGCATCAGGCTGATGTTGACTATGTGCTCGCAGAAGCGAAAACAGTTTGTAACGGCGTCACCAAAAATACAACAGCGAAAATTACCTCCCAGCACGGACTTGTCTATGACAAGCTTATTCAACGGTTCGGACTTGAGAAAGCCGGTCAATATTTAAACGCAAACGAAACGGCACTGCAAAAATATCGTGAGCTTTGTCAAGGCATTGACTGCGATTTTGAGACAAAAGATGCGTATGTGTATTCGATTCATGACAGAAAAAAGCTTGAAAAAGAAGTTGCTGCGCTGAAAAAGCTTAACTTTTCCGCCGAGCTTAAAGAAAACCTGCCGCTTCCGTTTCCTGTTGCGGGTGCGGTAAGATTTAAAAATCAGGCACAATTTAATCCCTTGAAATTTGTTTTTGCTATAACTCCGGGTCTGCATATATATGAACAGACAAACGTGCGAGAGCTTGAAGGACTTACGGCAATCACCGACACAGGCACAATTACGGCCAAAAAAATCATTATAACCACACATTTTCCGTTCTTAAACAAGCATGGCTGCTATTTTCTGAAATTGTATCAGCACCGCTCCTATGTTATAGCGCTTGAAAACGCGGCAAATGTAAACTGCATGCTTGTGGACGAAGCTGAAAAAGGCATGTCCTTTCGCAATTACAATAATCTTTTACTGATAGGCGGAGGAGACCACCGAACCGGCAAAAACGGCGGCGGCTGGCAGGAGCTGAGAAACTTTGCCTTACGCTGCTATCCGGAAGCAACAGAAAAATACCATTGGGCAACTCAGGATTGCATGTCCTTGGATAAGGTTCCGTATATAGGTCAATACTCTGCTAACACCGACGGACTTTATGTTGCAACCGGCTTCAACAAGTGGGGAATGAGCTCCTCCATGGCTGCGGCAATGATACTGTGTGACCTGGTACAGGAACGCTCTTCCGCCTATTCGGAGGTGTTCTCGCCCTCACGGAGTATTTTAAAACCGCAGCTTGCCGTAAACGCGTTTGAGTCGGCTGTCAATCTGCTGATTCCGACCGCAAGGCGCTGTCCGCATCTCGGATGTGCTCTGAAATGGAACTGCGTTGAGCACACTTGGGATTGTCCGTGCCACGGTTCAAGGTTCACGCAGGACGGCAGAGTTATAGACAACCCCGCAACCGGGAATCTAAAAAACTGAAAATATGAGTAATCAGCTACACGGGCAAAACAGCCGCATCTTTTAAAACATGCCTTAACCGGTATAATTCAGGAGTATAACGTGTATTGGACAAAGGGCAAAAAAAGCACAGGAAAGGCCGTTTGCCTTCCCTGTGCTTGGTGTTGTTTTTGAGTCATTTCGGGTGTAGCACCCATTATATCTTCTTACTTTTTCTCACTGCCGGGCAGAGAAGTCTTTCGCTTTTTCATATAAAAATATGTAAAGACTCCGGCAGCCAAAAGTAAAACGCCCGCCGCAACAAGACATTTTATTAAGGTGGCGTTGTTTTTTTCAACAACCGGTGCTGTAGCGAGCGCTTCGGTCACCGTTTCGCTTGAGGGTTCTCCGACGGTTGTGCTTTCATCAGTCACAACAGTGGTTTCGGAATTTTCGGAAACCGCAGAGGTGGAAGTGTCGGCTTTGCCGGTTGAGCTCGGTTGAGAAGCATCCGTTTCCTTAGGAGCAACTACCGGCTTCGTTGGCGGAACTGTTGTTTCTGTGGGATACGGCAAAATTTTCAAAGAATATGCCGGATATGAACTTAAATCTATCTCTCCGTCGTAATAAATCGTTGTTGCGGGATTCATTTCAAAAAACAAATCGGGATCTATAAATGTTGAAGGGTCAGACACATAAAGTGATTTTAAATTGTCGCACTTCGCGAAGCTGTAGTAACCTATTCCGGAAAGTCCCTTATTGGTTGTAACAGTTACAAGATTCTGACTGCCCCAAAAGCAATTCGGTGCAATAATTTTTATTGAAGACGGCACGGTGTATGACTTGGCAGGGCTGCCGCATGCGTAGCTTATTGCGCGTTTATTTTCCTTTCTGTATAAGAGAGTCCCGTCAGATGCGAAATTCGGATTTGAAGGGTCTACAGAAATTGACGTCAACGATGTGTCGCCGGCGAAAACAAGCTCTCCGATAAATGTAACCGTCGCAGGTATTTTCACACTTTTTATGGTTGTATTTTCAAAAAACGCTCTGCTGTTAATTTCGGTAACGGTATTACCGAAAATGGTGTCCGGAATTACAACATTTTCTTCTGAACCCAAATACTTTTCAATGGTTATTCCGGTTGAGTTCGGGCTGCATGAATAATCTGTGTCTACCGCTAATACCGGTATTGCAACGAGCAACATCATAAACATTGCCATGCAAACGCTGATAATCTTTCTCATAAAATCCCCTATTCAAAAATTTTTAATATGAGGTATCAACCCAAGAATACCGACCGAATTTTTTATACATCACCCTCTCTTTTTACAGACGCGACTTATTACACAAGGCGCAAGCATCGCAACGAAAAAACGCTCAGTGCTTTCCGAGGAAACCGCAGCATATTGTGTTTTTCGCTTCTCATAGTTATAATATCACATTTAATTTGTGATTTCAACGCAAAATGAATTTTTATATTTTCTGATTTGCGCAATATCGACTTCCTATACCTTCTGCGCTGCTGATTTTCTTTTTTTATCAAGCTCGGCTCTCATATCGTCAAGCTTTTTACCTCTGAGAGTGTAAAACAGGAGCGGTACGATACAAAGTGCACAGCCGAGGGACGGAATGATGGTATAAAGCGCCCATATACCCTGCTGTGTGGAGGCGCTTTGTGCCTGCTCCACAAGCACTCCGCCGATATTTTGCGGCTCAACATAGCCGAAGCGAGAGAGCAGAAGTCCGGTTGCGAGGGACTGAAACGCAGCAATGGCCTTGTTCATAAAGGTCTGCACCGCAAAGGACATGTCCTCGGAACGCTGCCCTGTTTTCAGCTCCATATAGTCCACACTGTCCGCAATAAGCAGCGGCGGAACGATGTTCTGCGGCCCCGTGGTTACAACATAAAGGAAGGAAAAGATAAAAATCAGCGGATAGCTGTTAAAGCCTATAAAATACATAACGGTAAAGGGAATCATATAAAACACCATCGACCAGAGATAGGTTTTCCACGCTCCGAATTTTTCGACAAATTTAGGAGTAAGCAGCATAGTCGTGAGTGTGGCAATTACCATCGGTATACCGAGCCTGAATACGTTTTCGGCTCCGCCCATTATGTAGGTTGCAACATATACCTGAACCGTTGACTGAATCGAACGCGGAAACATAAGAAGATTTGCAAGCATTACAAGCAGCAGAGGCTTGTTTGAAAACAAATATGTAATACAGTCCTTAAAAGAGGGCTTAATCTCATTTTGCTGAATTCTTTCGGTGGTGCCTTTATAGCAGGTGAAGATACAGCACGCCATAATCAAAGCAAAGAACGCACCGATAGTAAAATATATTCTCGCGTTATCCTTTGCGATAAGGCTTGCCATGCCGCGAGATTGCAAAGCCGCGAGCAAAGAAATCAGAACCGGCGGCAAGGCGGCGCAGAATGATGCGAACAGCTTCGAGTAGGAAATGAGCTTAGTGCGCTCCTCTATTCTTGAACTGAGAACGGAAACCAGGCTCGTATACGGCACATCGCTTATTGTATAAAAAATACTCCATATTATATAGGAAGCATACATATAAACGACTCTGCCGGTCACCGAGAGCTCGGGGGCGGTAAACAGCAAGGTTGTTGTCAGCGCAAGCGGCACGGGAGCTATAAACAAATACGGGCGCATTTTTCCCCGCTTTGTGCGTGTGCGGTCAACGATTGCGCCCATACCGAAATCATTCAGAGCATCAAAAAGGCGCGTAATTAAAAACATCACTCCGACCGACGCCGACGGAACAAGGAGAACATCCGTGTAAAAAATCATCAGATATCCGCTGATATACCAGTATATCAGGTTCTCGCCGAAGCCACCGAGCGCATATGAAAGATATTCCCGGTTTTTGATGACTCCTCCGTTTACCTGAACCTTGTCAAGGAAGCCGACCGCGTTGTTCTTTTTCACGTATATCCGTCCTTTCGTTTAATTGCAAAGGAAAAATTATTGATTTATTATACTGCAAATTATAATGTATTGCAATATCTGAATACAAGCGTTTTTGACGCAAACGAAGCTGCTCTTGCGAAAGAAGTGAAACGTTTTTTCAGAAACAATCTGCAAGAATATTTGTTGCGCTGCGATATACGGATGTGATAAAATATATAAGATATATTTATCCCACAAAGGAGAAATTGCCTGTGGAGATTCTGAAAATCAGGGAACACGCAGAGCTTGCCGACAAAGCCGCCGAATGGTTTCATTCCAAGTGGAATATACCTCTTGAGGCATACCGTGAAAGCATCAGCGAATGTCTTAACGGAGAGAGCGCCGTTCCGCAATGGTATACAGCTGTTGTTGACTGTGAAATTGCCGGAGGACTGGGTGTCATAGAAAATGACTTTCATGAGCGAAAGGATTTAACTCCGAATGTCTGTGCCGTATATGTCGAAAAGGAGTACCGTTGTAAGGGTATCGCGGGCGAATTGCTGAATTATGCTTGCGAGGATATGAAAAGCTTGGGAATCGACACGCTTTACCTTGTAACCGGTCACACCTCGTTCTATGAGAGATACGGCTGGGAATTTTTGTGTCCGGTGCATTGTGACGGTGAAAACGAGCCGTCACGAATGTATATTCTGCGCCCGCGCGGCTGAAAAAAGGAGCAAATATAAGCATGTCTTATCTGTTTGTGTATTTCACCATGGACGGCAATGAGGATAAAGAAAGTATATGGTTTTCCGTCAGCAGGGACGGCCTTCACTGGAAAGATCTCGGCACTGATGAGCCTGTGCTTCGCTCGCGGCTCGGCACCAAGGGAGTTCGGGACCCTTTTATCGTGTATGACGGAGAGCAAAAAAAATATTTCATAATAGTCACCGATTTGCTCACTGCAAACGGCTGCGGCTGGGATAATGCAGCCTCAAAAGGCAGCCGTTCGATTCTGATATGGGAGTCCGTCGACTTGCTTCATTGGTCCGACGAAAGGCTCGTCGAGGTCGGCATTCCCGGTGCCGGATGCGTATGGGCTCCGGAGGCCATATATTGCGAGCGGGAAAAGGCATGGTTTGTGTTTTGGGCATCCTGTGTAAAGCAGCCCGGAGAGCAGACGGCGAAGCAACGCATCTACGGAGCCTTCACTCGGGATTTCATCAGCTTTTCACCTGCGTTTAAATATATTGAGTCCGATGCGGATATTATTGATACGGATATCGTTTGGGACGGGAAATATTATTACCGCTTTTCCAAGGATGACACGGACAAAACCATCACCGTTGAGCGATGCCGCGAGCTTCTCCCCCGCGGTGCGGAACAATATGAAGGAATTCATTCGGAGCTTCTTTCGGGTTATGAGGGGCTTGAAGGTCCGCAGGTGTATTATCTCAAGTCATTAAAAAAATGGTGCCTGATTGCCGACAGATACCGGGTCAAGGGCGGATATGTTCCGTTTGTAACCGATGACCTGTCCTCCGGCGTTTTCACTCAGCTTCCCGACGATGCCTACGATATGGGAACACGCAGGAAAAGGCACGGCGGCATTCTTCCAATCCCCGACGAGCTTGCGGACAAGCTGACAGATTATTACGGAATCTGCGAGTGCTGAAAGATATTTTCATTTAAAAAGGTCTGTAATCCGTGAATAAGATTACAGACCTTTAAATTATTGCGAAAAGTCAAAGACACGTTATATAAGCTTAACCTCAAGATAAGGCTTGCGGTCACGAATAATAATCTTTTTATTCATGCGCCGGCGGCTGAATGAGCGAGGGCGTATGACCACACGCCCGGCATACACCTCAACAACAACTCCGATTCCCATCTTATCGGTTTCTCCGTGATGGTTCCCGCAGGCAAGGCTCGGAAGGTTGATAAGCTCAAGACCGTCCTCTTTTTCAAATGAGGCGTAGCCCTCCTTCTCTTTCATGTTTTCTCCGCACAGACCCATATGTGAGTGTCCGGAAAAATAAAAAACATTTTTATGGGACTTGAGAATGTCAGCAAGCTGTTCGGATTCGTCGCCGATTCCGCCCTCATCCGGAGCCCTGTCCGGCTTCTCCTGCTTATCCCATGTGCGGGGCAGACCGTGTCTGCCGTTGAGGCTTTGATGGCAAAACACAAAAACAGGCTTTCCCTCAGGTGCATGTTCAAGCTCCCGCCCCAGCCATGAAAGCTGCTCCCCGCCCAGAACGGCGGCGCACCCGGAGTCCGAGGTTGTACCTAAAAATATCAGCTTGCAGCCGTTTATCACAGCGGAGAAATAAGTTTTATCCTGCTTTCTGCCGCTGATTTCACAAGCACTTTTCAGATACTGCTCAATTGCCGCCTCGTAGCCGTCATCGTTCCATGTGTCGTGGTTGCCTATGGTCAGCATAATTTGCTTTGCGGGCTTACAGTCAGCAAAGCATTTTTTTGCCATTTCCCAGTTCGTTTCGTTTCCTCTCGAGGTGGTATCCCCCACGGTAATATACGCATCCACGGGTATTTCGGCATTTTCTGCATCCTTCAGGGAGCGTCGCAGAAAGCTCATGGGAATTCTCGGGAACGGATGCTTGCTGTCAATGTGATTGTCGCTTGTAATTACAAAACACGCCTGCATGTTTTCGTAAAGCGGTTTGATTTTACCCATTACACAGACCCTCTTTCGGTTATTCAGTATACATTTAACTCTTGTAATATGCAAGTGTTTGCAGGGCGTTTTTGACACATAGCCGCGAAAAAACCAATGACAAGCGCTTCGCGTGAAACAGGAGGCCTCAAAATATTTTTTGCAACGTGTTGACAAATCAAAATAACAATGATAATATTACTGTGATAGCACAGTTGCGGCGAAAGGTTGTAGTAAAATGATTTTCATTGACCTAAAAGGAAAGGCTCCCATATATGAACAGATAAAGGAGCAGATAATCTTTCTTATACAACAAGGGGTATACGCGCCCAATGAGCGTCTGCCCTCTGTAAGAGCCCTCGCAAGCGAGCTTTCAATCAATTTCAACACCGTCAAACGCGCATTCTATGAGCTTGAAAACGAAGGCATGGTCTACTCTGTGGCGGGAAAAGGAGTTTATGTCGATTCCGGCGCATTCAACAACGAGCGCATGCTTTCCGGAGCACTTTCGGCGGTCGAGGGTGCGGCGAGAACCGCTAAGGCAAAGGGCGTTTCAAAAGAAAAAATATACGAGCTTATAAATAATATTTACGAGGAGGAAGAAACTAAATGATTGAGGTAAAGAATGTAACCAAAAAATACGGTGATTTCACCGCTGTGGAGGACATTTCCTTTAAGGTCGAGGAGGCATCCGTAACCGGACTTATCGGTTACAACGGAGCCGGAAAAACCACGCTCTTGAAAACCGCCGCCGGTGTGTACAAGGCGGATGCCGGCAAGGTTCTCATATCCGGCGAAGATGTCTATGACAACAACTGCGAGAGGAAGCGCCTGTTCTATGTGCCGGATGATTTGTTCTTTCCGCTCTCCGCCTCGCTGAAAAGCATGGCATCATACTATGCGGGCTACTACAAAAGCTTCAGCTTTGAAAATTTCGACAAGCTTGTCAAGGCGTTCGGTCTTGACCCGTCAAAGCGTGTGCGCAGCTTCTCAAAGGGAATGCAGCGTCAGGCGGAGATTATTCTCGGGCTTTCAACGATGCCGAAATACATGCTGCTCGATGAAACCTTCGACGGCCTTGACCCGCAGAAGCGAGAGCTTGTAAAGAAGTTGCTGCTTGAGTATATGTCCGAGACGGGCTGTTCGCTGATAATCTCCTCACATAATCTGCCGGAGCTTAACGAGCTTTGTGACCGCATAGTCATGCTCAACGGCAAAAGGGTTGCCATGAGCTGCGATATAGGCGATGTGAGTGCAAACACACTTATGGTAAGCGCTATATTTGAAAACGCCGTAAACGAGGAAATGTTTGCCGGAATAGCCCATCAGAGGCTGAAAATATCCGGCAAGGGCGCATCCATGCTGCTTGTGGGAGACGTTGCGCTTCAGGAAGAAAGGCTTCGCGCGCTTTCGCCCACGTCGGTAAGCACAAGACAACTCAGCCTCGAGGAGGTATTCCTTAACGAAACGGAGGAGAGCAGCCGTGAGGTCGAGGGCTTTTTCAAAACTGAGTGACAACTCTTATGATTTTATCCGCGCGCTGCGCGACACTCTGCCTGTACCTCTTGCCGTATTTGCCGTAATGACCTTCAGCTTTCCGGTGAAAATTTTCAATACACTGGTTGTGGATACGGCAAAAAGCTATTTCAAGCCCGGAGATATATACAGGTTTTTGTTTTACAACTTTTCATACTCTGGCAACAGCCTGATTTGGGGATTCTTCCTCGTTTTTGCCGGACTTTTTACCGCACTGTGCGCGTTCGGCTTTTTCACAAGGTCTGATTCATCAAATGTGCTGTTCAGCTTAGGCCTGAATAGAAGCCGGCTGTTTGCGAACCGCACGTACGCCTCGCTTTTGCTGTTGCTGCTCGGAGTCCTTGTGCCGCTCACGGCAGCGTTTGCAATAAACATATCCCAATTGGACGTCTGCGGGGATATGGTTAAATCGTTTGCATTTTTAACAATTGCGTTTTTTACACTTGAGGTAGTCGGTTTTGCGGCGGGCAGCGTGATAATTGCGTTTTCGGGCAATCCGCTTGAGTGGTTTGCGGCATCCGGACTGACTGTGCTTTTTCCGGTAGGCGCGATATATTTTGCCGAGCTTGTCGGGGAATTTATGTACGGCTTTACGGTAAAGTATATTTCCGCCGATACCAAGTTGCTGCCCAAGGTTAATCTAAGGGAAAAGCTCTACTTTATTGACCCGATAACCATGCTGTTTAACAATCGTAACGGTTCGTTTGACGCGGCGGCAGTGTCATACACTGAAAAGTATCTTACGCAGCCGTATTACAACGAGTATGCCGATAAAACCCTCGGTGACTCTCTCTCATCAGAGGCATGGGATGTAACAGTTGCATGGCTTGTTGTTTCAATACTTCTGGTGCTTTTTGCCCGAAGACTGTTTTCGAAACGCCGTGCGGAGCTTTCCGACACGATGCTCGCAGGCAAGGCAATAAAACGTGTTTGCGCGGTGCTTTTCTTTTTGTTATTTGCCGAGTGCTTTTTGTATACCTGTGTGTTCACGAAGCTGTATTGGCTTTTTCCGGTGCTCCTTGCCGCGGAAACAATACTCTCCGTTGCGGCTTCTAAAATAATATCAAAACGAAAAATTTCCTTCTCAATGAAGGCTATTAAAGGCGAATAGGCTTGTGTTTTGCGGCACGTAACTGCAATTCCGTATAAAATCGCGTTTAGCGCCGAAGCTGCCATAGGATTTGCGGCTCGGCAGAAAGGGATGGTCACACTAATGAAAACATCACGATTCAGCGACAATTTTAATGATGTTATCCAGAGCATGAAGCAATGCGGAGATATACCCTTGCTTGTTTTTATCATGTCAACAATTGTGTTCTTCGTAAGTCCGCTCAGCGCAATTAATTCAATCGCCGGAACGGTAAGCTCCGGCGGCTTCAAGGATATCGGCAGCGTCGGTGAAATTCTGCGTTTTGTGTTCTGTGACGAAACACAGGCAGAGGTGCTTTTTGCGCTTTTACCGGCTCTGGTTGTGTGCGGAGCACTTACGGCGTTTCTTGCGTTTGCGTTTCTGGTCAACAAAAAGAAATCAAATGTAATTATGAGCCTCGGACTTTCACGTGCGCAGATTTTTAAAAACAGAGCGTTTTCGTCGCTCGGCTTGCTTTTCGCCGCGGTATTCCTTCCGCTGAGCGCGATGCTTATTGTCAATGTTGTCCGCCTGGGCTCAAGCGCACAGACGTTTGAAGCGTATTTTGCGATTCTGCTGATGTTGTTCACCTGTGAGGCGGTCGGCTTCTCCGTCGGAATGCTTTCTTGTATGCTTATGGGAAATCTCATCGAGGGACTGCTCTGTGGCGGTGTCGGCCTCGTTTTTCCGGTTGCGGCGGTTCAATTTATACAATATGTACTTGCCGCCTTCCTTCGCGGGTATCCGGCAATAAGGATAAGCACGTTCGGCTCCGTCATAGATGGCAGCATTTTTATGAGGGATGCCTTTGAATGGATGCACGCAATAACCCCCGTTACATTTTTCAGGTCGTCCGGCTCGGACTTATACTCCACACTTATCAGCACCTGTATGCACATGATTACCGAAAAGGGTGCGAAAATATTAGAAACCTCCAACAGATTCTCGTTAACACAGCTTGAAATTTCTCCGCAGCTTTACATACGCACCCTTGCGTGGCTCGGAGTTTCCGCTTTGCTCATCGGTTTTTCCTACAAGCTTTTCCGCACAAGAAAGGCCGAACGCACGGGAGCTGTAGGCGCCTCAAAGCCTATAAACATATTGCTGAGCACCACGGTTATGCTGTCTGCGTCCGCGCTCGCGCTTAATTTACTCTTCAGGGACTCCGTGACGGCAAATTTCGCAATGATAATAATCGTTTCGGCTGTGACCGGCATTATATGCACAGCCCTGTGCCTGAGAAATAAAGCGGCTTTAAAAAAAGCTCTTCTGCCGTTTGCCGTACAGCTTGTGCTTGTGGCGGTTGCGCCGCTTATGTGCATATTCGGACTGAAAAGCTACTCCGAATATGTTCCGGAGGCCTCGCAGGTCGAGAGTGCAATGGTCAGAATACCGTATACAAGCTATTCTCCGGCATTATCTCCCTCAATGTACACCTCCGCGTTTGAGGGCGAGGTGACCGAAGAAAGTGTTTTTGCGTGGAACAATAATCCCTCTGTATTCTGCTTGTTTTCACAGGAGGAGATTTCACAGCTTACCGACGCGCACAAGGTGCTCGTAAACAGCAAGGAATTTAAGGGAACCTCTTTTGATATCCCGATTGTATATGTCCTCAAAAACGGAACAGTAAAGGTTCGCTGGTTCCGCAACGCGAATGAGGAAGCCGTCGCTGCGCTGCTCAAGCTCAACGATACACCGTCGGTACGCGAGGCAATCGCGGAAAAAACGCGCATTAAGCCGAGCGGCTCGAAAATTTTCGACCGTTATGAGGAAATTCATGAAAAATCCGGAATAACGAGCCTTCTCAACACAAGCATATACGAAGAATATATGAGAGACCACATCGAAGAGACTATAATTCTGGGCAATGTGGAAATTTGGGGCGGAACCTGTACCACACTGACCGATATCAGCGACATAGTTGACGAGCAGACGCTTGAGCAAATTGCGGAATACATGGCTCAGGATATTGCTGCGGCACCGTTTGAGGAGATGCTCTCTCCGAACGAACCGCAAATCGGATGTATTTCCGTAGAGATTATCAGAAAATCATATTACGGCTCATCCCTGGGTCAAGACCGGTATGCAATATTCTCCTATATGACGCGCACAATAGAATATCTAAAGCAGATAGGCGTATATGATTACATGACCCAAAAGAGTGAAATAGCCTCAATAAAGCTCTGCCCGATAAAAAGCTATATGACCTTTTTCCAGATGAACGCTATTTCAAAGAAAACGCCTGAAATGAACGTTTCCCCGGAAAGCAATCTGACAAGGTACGGCGAGCTGCTTCTTTCAGCCAATTCCGCTAACGCGGGCACCGGCTTCGCCAACGCAGTTACCGTCACCGACAAGCAGGAGCTTGAGCAGCTCAGAGGACGCATGTTAAGCCGCTGCTATCTCGGCGAAGGCTCCGGACAGCTTGCGCTGTGTACCTTTGAGGATGAGAGTGCCGGATTGTTCTTCGTGCCGGACGCAAAATAAACAAAAGAAGCCGGGGCTGTCGCATTTTAGTGCGCAGCCCCGGTTTTTATTGATTGTTTATTATGTATCGTTCTTTTTCTCCCTCAGCTGCCTGAAAAAATCGGTGAGCAGCACGGCGCATTCATCAGCCATAAACCCGGAAACCAACTCCGGACGGTGGTTGTAGGGCAGCGAGAAAAGATTCACAACAGAGCCGCACGAGCCGTTCTTGGGGTCATACGCGCCGAATACCACACGGCGTATTCTTGAGTTTATTATTGCACCCGCACACATCGGGCACGGCTCAAGCGTAACATACAGCTCGCACTCCCACAGTCTCCAGCCTCCGAGACGGCGGCAGGCGGAATCTATGGCTTCGATTTCCGCATGATAAAGAGCGTTTTTGCCGCTCTCCCGGCGATTGAAGCCCGTTCCGACAATTTCACCGTTTCTCGTTATTACCGCGCCGACGGGAGCCTCATGGGCATCTGCGGCTTTTTTTGCAAGCTCTATTGCTTGCAGCATGAAAAATCCGTCATCATTCATAAGCATCAAAAGCTGATATACTCCATCGTTGTAAAAACGAGGTAGGCTATTGCAAGCAGCATCGGAACGTTGAGAAAAAACGCTCCGGTTTTTTCGGCGTTTGTCAGCGCGCGCGAGCCGCTGTGCAGACGTTTAAACATCTTCTTTTCATAGAGAACAATTCCGCATATGAGTCCGAGAACTCCGACTGAAATTATCAGCACACGCGAAAATACATTGAAGGTCTCTTCCGGCATAACATTATAGGCAACCGTCTGCACCACCGAAAGCGAGTTGTTGAGAAAGTGAATTATTATTCCCGTCCACAGCGTACCCGTGGTAATTACTGCGTAGCCGATTGCAATGCCGGCAATAAATGCAAAGGGAATCTGAACCATGTTTCCGTGCATAAGCGCAAAAACAGATGCGGACATCAGAATGGCAAACCAGTCACCGTAGCGTCTGAGAGTCTGCATTACAACTCCGCGCATTGCCACCTCTTCAAAAATCGCGGGTATTACCGAGATGCGGAATATCATCAGCAGCACCTGCGGTACGGTTTCGGGTGACAAGTCACTCCCGGGCAGCTCAAAAACCACACCGAGCCCCTGCTCAAAAAACACCGAAATTGCGGTTGTGGCATAGCTGCCGAGGATGCACATAAGCCACGCCGCCGGAATTATAAGTATAAAATACAGCTTGTTTCTCGGTTCGCCGAGAGGCAGCAGCTCAGAGGGAGTCTTTTTTCTGAGAAAAAGGCATGCGGTGAAAAACGGTATGCCGACAGCTAAAATCGAATAGACCGCATCAAAGGCATACTGAAATGAAAAGTCGGAAAGATAGCGCTCATAGGTTTCTCGGTCAAGCAGCATTCCGATAAAAAAGCCGATTACCACAAACCCCAGCACACAGCAGCCCGCAACACAGCCGAGCCGACGTATGTTTCGCTTTTCCGCTGTGCGAAGACGCCGCCTCGCGTCATCCGGCGCAGGCACAAAGCCGTAAGGATAGCCTCCCTGCGGAGCGTTGTTCTGATAGCCTCCGTACGGAGGATAGTCGTTATACATACACAAAATCTCTTTCTGCATTTGTTGCTGTAACGGCAGCATTTCTGCCATTGCGAAACTTCCGGCGTACATTCACTATATTTATTTTACCACACATTTTATGAATAATCAATGCAGGTAATGTAAATGGAGTGTTAATAACTCCCCGTCTGCGTCTCTACTGGATATTACAGACTTATCTTGCGTTCTCCCCGCGGGAAAGCGTCATGTCGGTGAAAAAATTATATACAGGAATAAGCTTTGAAAAATCCGAAACGAGCGTATCGGCAAGTGTGTCCGAAAACAGCAAATCGAAATCCGTACTGCGGCGTATAAGCGATATGTTTTTGCGGTCAAGCCACTGTCTGTCCTCAGGTGAGGCCTCCGGAAAGCGGCTGCGCTTATACATCTCGCCGTCAATAGTAAAGATATTTTGTGATGCCACGGCTTTTTTTGCGGCAAGATATGCCTTATCGCCCGAAAGCACCATGCTGCGCATGTTTTCCATAGTCTGCGATGCTGCACAGTAATATCCCGTGCCGTACAAAAAGCAATCCTGCGCAATCACAAAGAAAAATTCGGGGCAGCAGGAAAAGCTTTTTGAATCTCTCGAAAAGCTCAGCCACATGCTGTCTCTGAAGATGCGCTTATCCTTTGAAAATCTTGTATCGCGGTATATGCGCGATATAACCCTGCCGATTTTCGCGTCGGTAATGATTCTGTGGTCAACCGAAAGCATAAACGGAGAAAGCGAGCGCGTAAGCTCCGCGAGCGGCTCAAGCACAAATTCATTGTACTGCTGCTTGTTTCCGAGAAACCACTCCTTGCTGTCGTGCATACGGTTTTCAAGAAGAAAATCGAGAGTTTTCGGTGAAAACATAATATTCATCTCCAAAGCAAAAGGCCGCCGCAAGACACGGCAGCCTTTCAAAAAATTAAACTCAAATCAGTCTGCCGTGTAGGGCAGAAGAGCAACCTGACGGGCACGCTTGATAGCGGTCGTGAGCTCTCTCTGATGGTATGCGCAGGTGCCGGTCACTCTGCGGGGCAGAATTTTTGCTCTGTCCGAGGTAAAGCGGCGAAGCTTTGCGGCATCCTTGTAGTCTATGCTCTCGACCTTCTCGACGCAGAACGAGCAGACTTTTTTTCTGCCTTTTCCGTTTCTGCGATGGTCGCCTCTGTCATTGGTCTTATCGTATGCCATAAGAATTTCCTCCTATTTTAATTAGAACGGAAGCTCGTCGTCATCCTGAACGTTGTCGAAATCGCCTGCCGAAGCAGTCGCATAGGACGCTGCGGGAGCAGTTGCGCCCGCATCATAGGACGAACCGGCGCCGACGGTGCCGCCTTCGGATTTTGAACCGCAGAAGCTGACGTTGTCGGCTATTATCTCCACGCTCTTTCTCTTGTTGCCGTTTTTATCTTCATAATTACGGGTCTGGATTGAGCCCTGAACGGCTATCATTGAGCCCTTCTGGAAATATTTTGTGACGAACTCAGCGGTCTGTCTCCACGCGACGACATCGATAAAATCGGTCTGACGCTCCTCAGGAGACTTGGAAAATTTGCGGTCAATCGCGACTGTAAAGGATGTTACGGAAATGCCCGTACCTGTGGTACGAAGCTCGGGATTGGCGACAAGCCTTCCCATGATTACTGCACAGTTAAGCATAATTTCCTCTCCTTTACTTCTTGATGATGATGGAACGGAGAACGCCGTCCGTAATTTTCAGAACACGGTCAAGCTCCGCGGGGAACTCAGGCTCGCTCTGGAAATCAAGAATCACGTAATAACCGTCGGTCTCATCGTTGATGGGATACGCAAGCTTGCGCTTACCCCATTCATCAACGCTGTCAAGAGTACCGTTGGTTTCCGCCATCGCCTTGAACTTCGCGGTAAGCTCCGCGGCGGTCTCGTCGCCGTTTGCGACGGAGAAAACAAGCATGGCTTCGTATTTGTTTGACATATCGTTGCACCTCCTTCTGGTCTTTGGCCCCGGAATCTTGTCCGGAGCAAGGATATAACACCGTGTATTTCACGGCGGAATGTAAGTATATCAGTATTTTTTCCTCAAGTCAAGCGTTTCTGCGAGAAAATTGCTGTATGCTTTTGAAATCTCCGGCAAAAACCGATGCCGCAAGCAAGCATTTTTTCGCTCCGTCAACGTTTTTAGGCATATCATCAAAGAAGATACATTCACCCGCTTTGAGGGAAAACCTTTCAAGCAGTGTCCTGTATATTTTTTCGTCCGGCTTCACCGAATGCTCGTACGCAGACACCACCATACCGTCAAACCATGAAAAAATCCCGCTGTTCAATGCACGTATACTCTCAAATCTCTCTGAAGCATTTGAAAGCAGATACAGCTTTTTTCCGTCGTCTTTCAACGTCTTCAGACATTCCTCGGCTCCGTCAAGCGGTGTCATATACTCATGCCAATGCTCAAAAAGAGAGGTCATGACGGAAGAAAGCCGCTGCGGCACACGGGAGAGCGCCGAATGCAGCAGCTCCTCCTGTGATACCTCCCCGAGGTCGGCAAGCCTCCATTCGTTCGAGGCAAAGAGCGCTTTTTCAAGCACCGCGGCATCCTCGTCGTTTTCGGCAAAAGCCGCCGACATGGCAGCAGTGTCATATTTCAGAAGCACTCCTCCCATATCGAAAATATAATTTTTATACATATCGGGTCACCCTCTTCAAGCAAGCCGGAAGCTCATAATATCGGCTGAGCCTTCGCCTGCATATCTGAAATAAAGCGCCTGCTTGCCGGGAATTTTCAAGCGCGTTGTATACTCCGCTTCATCCCGCGAGTCTTCAAGCCGGATTTTTGCAACAGGCTCCCCATCCGGAGAGAAAAGGATTTCAAGCGTTCCGCCGTCCGAGCGGGCGGTAACCGTTATCTGTGTGCAATCACATTCAAAATATTTAAATCCCGCAACGCTGCCCCGGCGCATATTGTGGATATACTGGCACGGCGCTCCTTCGCGGTCGGGCCCCTTCTGCATTATGCAGGGGTACAGTGAGGTTTTGGCTTTGTCGCGGAAAAATACACTTTTTTCGGCTCCGGACGCCGCGAAAAGATTGCAGGCTATTCCCGCCTCGTATTTTCCGGTACCAAGCGGTTTGCCGTTCAGCCCGCAGGAGGTCATTTCCGCCATTGCAAAGCCGCCGTTTCCGTCACCTGTAAGCTCCTCGGCAACGCCCTGACGGTTGCATTCACGATAATTTGTATGTCTGTGCCCGAAAACATAATATTTTCCGCCGATGCACTCGATTGAGCCGTGATTGTTGCCCCAGAAGGCAAGAGGACGGCTGTTGCCGTTAAAGCCGAGGTCGCAGTTCGAGTGAAGAACTCCTCCGAAGCGAAAGCCCCTGTCGGGCTGCTCGCTTACGGCATATGCCAGCTCGTGCGAGGCGACCGTTGAATATATAAAATAGTATTTGCCGTTGAATTTGCGCAGGGAGCTTGCTTCGTAAAACTCATGCCCCTCAAAGCCCGTGCCTTTGCTGTTATCCGTTCCGGGTATGAGCGGCTTGACACTTTTTACGGTAAGCATATCCCCGCACAACTCAAGAATCTGATTTCCGTTGGCTCCCTTGACACGGCTCAGCGCATCAATTCCCCTTCTCATCAAGCCGTCCTTGGGACTGAAGCCGGAGCAAAGATAAATTCTGCCGTCATCGTTGAGCACACCGGGGTCAAACGGAAACGCATCGTTTTTTCCTCTGCCGTACAGCTTGCCGTCCGGATGTCTTACATGTCCGAGAAATTCATAGGTTCCGGCGGGAGTATCGCATACCGCAACGCCGAATACCGGCAGAAAATTCAGCCCGTAATATAAGTAATACCTTCCGTCTGCCCCTGAGCACACATCCGGCGCATACATCGTTGAGTTGAGAATTTTGTTTTTCGGGTCCTGCCTTTTGCGGTAAATTATCCCGTCATAACGCCAGTCCGACAAATCATCGAGCGGAGCCGACCAGCAAACGTAATCATTTTCGCAGAAGGCCTTGGCGCCGTAGCGGTCATGAGAGCCGAAAATATACAGCCTGTCGCCGAAAACATGGGGCTCGCCGTCCGGAACATATTCATAGCTCGGCAAATACGGATTCAGAACCTGATTTTTCATTGTGCTCCCCCCGTCTTATGAATTAACGGTTTGCTCCTGAGGAGCGTCAAGCGCCTGCGTATCGACATTGGTTAAATCCATACCCTTTGTCTCCTTGACCTTCAGGCAGAGCAGCACGAGTCCGAGCGTCATTCCGGGTACTATTGTTACAAGACATACCAAACCGATTTTTGCATCACCGAGTATGTTGGCAAGTATCATAACCGTAAGCATGGCCACGGCATATATTACACCGCTGATTATCGAATACGAGGTTGTTACCGAAACGCGGAGATTTGTGGGCGCGGATTCCGCAGCCATAAGACCTATTATATCGCCGTTCGCCCAGTAGCTGCCCACTGCAGCTCCGCAGCAGAAGCCGACTATACTCGGAGCAATACCGTTGCCCGAGCCGAAATAAAACGCAAGATACGCAACGAGCATCGTGCAGCATGTGAAAATAGCCGTGGGTTTTCTGCCGAGACGGTCGATTGTTAAACTCGGCAGCATTTGGAAGATGGCGCTTCCGATGCTGAAAAGCATCAGCGCCTGCGTAACATAGGCATTTGCCTCAAGCTTTGCGCTTTCAATGTCAAGTCCCGCAGCAACAAACTGCTGTGCAAAGCCGTAGGTCATTATTGACTCATAATAGGAGGTTATAAGCATCCCGAACATCAAAAAGCCGCCGGCGATATACAATACCCTCAGCTGCCTGTGTCTGAATACAAATTTTATACCGTTCAAGAGGCTGCCCTGTATCTGGGCATCCTTGTTCTTATCGGCGGTGTGTTCTCCGGTCAGATAATTCAGTCTGTTGTCAATAAAGACATCGGACTCCCTTATGCAGAACAGCGCAATAACCACCGAGATAAAGGCTACACACGCGGGGATTATATAAACAAATCTCCAGCCGGAAAGGTCGGTTGAGGGAATAAACGCCTTACGAAGCAGAGGTATAAGCAGCATGCCGACAGTGGAAAGGGATTTGATTATAAAATACATCTTACCCCTGTGCTTGGCGGGCGCACATTCCTGAATATAAACCGCCTGCATGTCATGAGGAATGAAAAACGCTATGAACGCAGCGCCGAGCAGATATACGGGGATGTTTGTCGCAAGCGATATAAAGGTGAGTCCCACACCCATTCCCAGAGTGTTTACAACGAGGAAAACGCGTCTGCCGTAGCGGTCCGAAAGCGGCTTGTAAATGAAGGCCACAACCGAAAAAAGCATGGAAACCGTTGAAATTGCGCTCATTCGCGCAACAGCTACATCCTTGCCGACCACCGGTGCAAATATCTGCGAGGCAATGACCGACTGCATCTGCGTGCCTATTTGCGTGGCAACCTCGTCAGCTATGTAGATTACCGTAATAATCATTACAAAATAGATGAGGTATCCGGGAAATTTCGGTTTATTCTTCTCTCTGGTAAGCCGCGCTATCTCTTTTTCACGTTTCTGCTCCGGAGTTTTTTTCATAAGCTCAGACTCCCCTTCCCAATGCGTACGCACCCGCGCACTTATACATATGAAGACATTTTAACACATGTCGAACAAAAAATCCACAAAAACAACCGATTTTTATCGGCGCGGCATCTGAAGACGCCGTATTCTGAATATATATGTTGCGGCGGCTCTTGTTTTTGAAGACACCTTATGTTATCATAAACACATAAATCTTTTTGAGGAGGCTGAGGGATGGCAACAGTTATTAAAGATTTGATTGCATTAATTGCATTGCTGTGCGTTTTGATTTCATCAAACGCCGAGCTTCTGAAAAGGAGGAACACCGTGGATATAAACATTGACGCTTCGGCAACGGGCAAAACGCTCTCAAATATGGCAAGCAATGTCAATGTCTGGGACATGGGCACAACGTTTTTTGAGCCTGACCCGGAGCAGGAAAACAATGTTTTTGAGTTTGTCAAATATGTTCAGCTTATGCAATGCACCGGCGGAACGGCTCAGCGTGATTTGTTTATTGACCCCTATGACACCTCAACTTACACGGATTACGATTTTTCGCGTCTTATAAAAAATTGCCGGGGTATCCTGACACTCGGTGCAAAGCCTCACCTCAAGCTCGGAGGAGTACCGCTTAAATTCACCTCAGGCTACGAGCTCGGCAACTTTGAAATGAATATGTATCCCCCCGATGACTACAATTTATACTATGATTATATAAAAGCAATCGCACAGGCGCTTTCAGATGAATTCGGAGCGGACGAGGTTCTGACCTGGCGCTTCGGGTGCATGACAGAATATGAAAACTCCGACTGGTTTATGGCAAAAAGCAAAAATCCGGAGGATTCGGCGGAGGCCTTCTGCAAGCTGTATGACTACACCGTACAGGCACTTGTTGACGTGCTCGGAGACAACGTTTTTGTAGGCGCACACAGCATGAGCGTAACCGAAGGACTTTGGGACGAAGCGCTGTTTATAGAGCACATTGCCCGAGGCACAAACTACGCCAACGGAGGCACCGGCACCCGGGTATGTTTCCTCTCGGCATCATTTTACGATTCCCAACCGGGACAATTCACTCTCGGCAAAACTCTTCCGGAAACAATTGCTTATCTGCGTAATACAGCAGAGAGCTTCGGCTTGAACAATCTGATATACGGTATTGACGAAGGCAGACTTCTGTGCGGCAATACCTCCGGAGCAAATGACAGCCAGCTTTTCAACCGCACTGTGGGCTTCACATGGCAGGCGGCATACGACGCACGAATCTACAAGCAGGGAATTGACAGCGGACTTGATTATTTTTCATCCTGGGGCTATCTTTCAAACGGGCTGACAGACGGTTATCCGACCGTAAGTTATCATGTTGCAAAAAATTTGTCCGAATTCTCCGACGGAGCCGTTGCGCACACCTCGCTTACACCGAATCGCCTCGGAAAGGACGTAGAGGTCGGTTGCGTTTCGGTGTGGGATGAGCATACAGCCACGCTTCACGTTATGGCCTACAATTTTAAAAATGATATAGATTATGACGGAAGCGTCGAGCTGAATTTCGCATTGAATATACCGCAGCTTGACGGAAAAAATGTCTCAATCAAAAGAAGTCTCGTCAGCGACGAATGTAATTATTTTGATGAGTGGCAGCAGGACAGAAAAGAATACGACATCGGCGACGACTGCTTTTCCTGGTCGCCCGACGACCCGTGCATAGACAACACCACGACCCTGTCGGACGCAGCGGCACGGGAATTGTACTACAGCACTCTGCGCAGCAAATATATTGAGGCATCGCGCCTTATTCCCGTAACCGAAAGCGCACAGGTCGTTGATGGGAAACTGAAAATCTCCGAAACACTGGGCGCCAGCAATGTAATATTTTACGAAATAAAAGCAGCAGGTTGACAGGAGAGCTTCCTGCAAGAGGACAAAGGTTTGAAAGATAAATCTTTCAAACGGCAAATTTGTGACTTGACGGTCAACGACCGTCATTTCATAACGAAGCAGGGCTTCGTTTGCCGAATACCGCCACAAACTTTGCGGCTTGGCGGAAAGGAATGGTCATAAATATGGAACAGAAAAAAATAGACCGCATAAATGCTCTCGCCCGCAAGTCCCGAGAATCCGGACTTACGGACGAGGAGAAGCTTGAACAACAGGCCCTGCGCGCCGAATATATAGAATCATATACACGCTCTTTGCGCAATACGCTCGACAATTCATCGATTCTGCGTCCGGACGGAACCAAGGAAAAGGTCAGGCGCAAAACGGATACCAAGCCGGTAAGCTGATTCCCTTTTAAAAATTCCGCAATTCTCTCTCCTTCGCGCGCGCACCGAGCACTAACACCATCGCCTAAAATACCTTTTTCCCCGCATTTAAGAAGATGTCCGAAATCTTTTTCTCCGTATCAAAAGATTTTATACCTGTGTTCAAAAGATTTTTCCTCCGGCTCTTGACATTTCCCGCTTTTTTTGATATCCTTTTTCTCGCACTAAATATGCGGATATGGCGGAACTGGCAGACGCGCTAGATTCAGGGAGTGTATCCTCTGCGGAGGATACAAATGCATAGTGCTTAATGCAAAATGCAAAACGAGGAACGGTATGGCTGAAAATCAGATTGAAAATAAAAGCTTTGATTTTGCGGTTAGAATCGTTAACTTGTATAAACACCTGAACAGCGAAAAGAAAGAGTATGTTCTTTCAAAGCAGTTGCTTCGTTCCGGCACGAGTATCGGTGCAAATGTTTCAGAAGCTCAGCGTGGACAAAGCAAAGCTGATTTTATATCAAAAATGAGTATAGCGCTCAAAGAAGCAAATGAATCTTATTATTGGATAAAGCTTCTTTATAAAACGGACTATATAACAGAACTTCAGTTTTTAAGCTTAGAAACCGATATTACCGAGATCATTAAACTTCTCGTTTCTATATGTAAATCTTCAAACAAATAATTCTGCATTATGCACTTTGCATTCTGCATTATTTATATGCGGATATGGCGGAACTGGCAGACGCGCTAGATTCAGGTTCTAGTGAGGATTCCCTCATGCAGGTTCAATTCCTGTTATCCGCACCAGTCCGGATGTTCATACAGAGCATCCGGACTTTTCTTTTGGTTATTGTATAAACATTTGCACCATCGTTCAAGTCTTTAGAATCAAGGGCTTGAGCGATTTTTATATTCAAAATTTGTTTTTAAATGCCTAAAAAGCTCTGAAAAACAATAGCAGACATTTGATAGACACCAATTTGTGAAATTTGATATTTGTGCAAAATATGCTGAAACAAGTTGAAATAAAACCAAATATGCTATATAATAACAAATATAATATAGCTGTTGCAAGCGACAACGAAATGCAATGTGCTGAAAATTCAGATAATATTACGGGGCACTTTATATCCGTCAAAGAAGAATCGGATATCCGGGAGTAACAAGAAATACCGTGCTGAATTATATATCGGACAGAGGCTTAATTGCGTTAAAGCTCGGCAAGCTGTGGAAAATCAAGCCTTCCGAGCTTGATAAACCTATTAATGAATCTAACGAAAAATTCCCCTCCTTCGGAGGGAAATTGTATACGGCTTCCGTGTATTCAAACTGGATTCTTCAAACCTCCACGCATGGGATGGTACTCCAGTCGCTGAGGAAAATATGCTGTCACTGTATGACCGTATGAATTCTATGATACATAATGTCAAAGTCGACCGTACCTATATAGTCTGTGAAATTATGCTCAAGTGGGGTGTTCCGCTGACATATACGGTTAAAAAGATTGATATTGACGGTGTTACAGCCTATTCAGTAGGCGAGGATTGCCTGCTTCTGATTTGCCTTGCAGAAAATATCACAACTGAGAATATTGAAGCTATGGCAGATTATGCGCCTGCTAAAATAATCCTTGCCGAAAGTGCTCTCGCAGACGATACCGCCATGAGCAACGCTCATTATATCCTGCGCGACAGACGGATTGAACTGAAATTAGTGTGAGGTGTAAATTTTCTGTTAACACTGCAATTATGTTGCCCCGTTTTGTGCAACAAATGCTGTTGTTTTACCCTATTAGTGAGAGGACTTTGTCCTTATCATCATAATGGGAGAAATAAAAATGACCGAAGAAAACTACAATTACCGAACAAGTCCGTTTCTGCTACGCAATCAATTTGACGGCAAAAGCGCAGACCCCTTCAAAATTCCGGATATTCCCAAGGCGACATTCACGGCTGAAGAATTTAATAATTTGCTTTTGTTGGGATTTGACCGAACAAGTCTTGAAAACACAAATCATCTCGACCGTATGGTGCACTTCTTTTTGTACGACTACAAATTTGAGAAGGTGTGGAAGAATCCCGACACTGATATTGAAAAATTAAAGCGTTATAAAGCGGTTTTGTCGCCGGATTTTAGTATGTACCGTGAAATGAACCCCACAATACAGTTATACAATACCTTTCGCAACCGATGGTGCGGGGCATATTTTGCTTCAAAGGGTATCAGAGTTATACCGACGGTTAGCTGGGGTGATGAGAATACCTTTGATTATTGTTTTTCGGGTATCCCGAAAGGCAGTACCGTTGCGGTATCTACCTATATGGTTTCAGCACACAACAACCATGCCGACCAGAAGGATTTTTTCCTTAAAGGGTACAATGAGATGCTCAAGGCAATTGAGCCTGAGCGGATTATTTGCTATAACAATCCGTTTCCCGAAATGGAAGGAAACATTGTGTATGTCGATTACGAGCTGTCATCGTGGAAATACCAGAATGACGACTATATTCCGTCAAAGTTTGCAAAATACATTTGCGGAGAACAGCCGTTGCCAACCGGCAGCAATCTTGTAATTAAAAGTGGATGGATTGCACCATACAGCGACGGGAAAGGTATGGGCAGCGCATACGGAGGAAAGTGGCAGCCGAAAAAAACAGCAGATGAGCGCTTTTTAGGCAAGCCGGGAGAAATAAAAGAATATATTAAGCCAAACGGCGAAAGATATTTAACAAAAATCGGCATAGATGGCAGAGCAATAATGGAACGACATTTGACAGATCACCACAGAGCTCATACAGGTCACACAAATCCGCATGATCATAAAGTATTATGGAATAATCCTGTTGTGCATCCGGATATGGGAGAATCAATAAATTATCCTGACGGGAATATTCCTGAATTTAAAAACTATAAGGGGTTAAAGAGTATGTATACCAGAGTACAGGCAAACTCGCCGGAGGAAAACCGTTTCAAAACAATCAGTGATTTTAAATGCTGTATGAAATATCATGGTGAGGTTGAATTTGTTTGGAATAATAAGATATACAACATTGTTCACGATCCGGACGGAATAGTAATATACGAGGCACACAAGGGCGAGACCGAGTGCAAATATCAGACAGCTGACGAGGTACTGGAATATCTGATTGACGGTGTTCGCTTACGGGATATTATAACTGAAGCAGAGGTAACAGAACGAACAATTTAACAAAAATAATGTGGTTGACAGTATCGCACTGTTTTTGTTTCTATTTATGGCTTACTCGTACATAGACAGAATTGATTAAAACGAATGGCGGAATTATATATGAAGCCAAAATTCAAAAGCCAAGACTTTCAGACCGACGCTGTCAATGCCGTTGTCGATATCTTTGCCGGACAGGAGAAACCCTCAAGCACCTTTTCGCTTGAGGGTTATCAGTTTAATCTGATAAACGAATACGGCGTGGGTAATGCTCTGCTGACCGATCACAACAGAGCTCATACGGGTCACACAAATCCGCATGATCATAAAGTATTATGGAACAATCCTATTGTGTATCCGGATATGGGAGAACCAATAAATTATCCTGACGGGAATATTCCTGAATTTAAAAACTATAAGGAGTTGAAGCATATGTATACAATCGTACAGGCGAACTCACCTGAAGAAAACCGTTTCAAAACAATCAGTGAATTTAAAGATTGTGTAATACGTGGTGGTGAAATTGAATTTGCTTGGAATAAAAAAAGCTACAGCATTACGCAACGTTTATCAGGAGAGATTGGGATTTCTGAAGCGTACAGACAGGACACTGAAAAACTGTGCAAGAGCGCAGATGAGGTTTTAGAATATCTGATTGACGGTGTTCGTTTGCGTAATATTATAACTGAAGTAGAGGTAACAGAACGAACAATTTAACAAAATCAATGTGGTTGACGGTATCGCACCGAGGACGGCGGCAAGGGTATCTATGCACAGATGTTCGAGGAATGCTATGCTGAGCTGCTTGCCAGGCCGAAATACGCGGAGATTCGGGACAGGTTCCCGTCAGATATAAGCAATATCCACAACGGCTATTTTTCACAGGATAAAAAGGGGAACTACAAGAATACCAAGGGCGATACTCTGGACGACTACGATACATACAACACAATTATGAAGGACAAGGAATGGTTGTTGTCCTTTGATTGTCCGTTGCTTTTTATCTTTTCCCATTCCGCACTCAAAGAGGGCTGGAACAATCCGAATGTATTTCAGGTTTGTACGCTTATTGAGCAGAAATCGACCTTTACCTGCCGTCAGAAGGTAGGGCGCGGTCTGCGTCTTTGCTTAAATCAGGACGGTGAGCGCATCGAGGACAAGAACATCAATATCCTGCATGTGATGGCGAATGAGAGCTTTGCCGAATTTGCCGACACATTTCAGAAGGAAATAGAAAACGATACAGGTGTTAAATTCGGTGTGCTTGAAATCAGCCTGTTTTCCGGAGCTGTCCCGTTCGTATCTCTCACTTCGTATAACCGGAAACGTTTCAACGGCTGAATATCCGTGTAAAGCTGATATTCAGCACTTTTTCTTTGCATTCGACTAACTGTTCAATTCCGTATTCATACCCGTTATGCCTGAAAACGAAGTAATTGTTGTTATCACTGATGACTTCGGGCAAAAGGGCGTTTTTGCCGTGCCGGAAATCAAGCGAAAAGCCTTCAGGGCGGCTCACCGTAATTCTTACGCTGTCCTCGCTGAGAATTAAAATAACATCTCCGCATTCTGTCCCGCAGAATGTGAGTTTTGCCGTGCCGAGGTCCGGCTCTTCGTAAAGCATATCGGTGTATGTAAGCGTCTCTCCGTCCTTCAAAAAGAAAAGTCCCGCTCGCACTCCGTTGCCGCTCCAGCGATTGCCGTCAACCAAGGGCAGATTGTCGAATTTAAGCACAGGGTCACGGCAAATCTCATCAAAATACCTTTCACGGTAGGCATCGTCAAACACATGCGCGTCGCGGATAAAAAATGTGTTATCTTCGCAGAAGATGTTAATGCGGTAATTTTTACAGCTGTACCAGACGGATTTTTTGCCGCTCTCCAGCCAGTCGCTTTCGGCAGTTACCGCCGTCGGAACGGTAAGCGGATATTTCGCTTTATATTTTCTGCCGCTCTCGCCGAGTGTTTCAACGGTTATTTTTTTATCCTTTTTGAGCTGTTCAAAGCATTCAAATTGATATATGAGCCCGTCGCGCATGGCGTCCCAACCGAAGGAATTTTCCTGCCCTGCCTGAGTGTAGGAAAACGCAAGGCATTTTCCGTTGAAGTTTTCAGCGAGATACCAATCAACCCATTCCGGGTTTCCGCCGCCGCCGTTCCCGCAATAAACAGGCTCAAGCGTTACAACACCCTGAATATCTGCAGCACCGTCGTTGAGGTCAAGCCCCGCGTCATATTGATAAACAGGGTCGGAGCCGAGCATACGAAACAGCGGCACATCAATCTGAGTTTTCTTGCTGCCTGCCGGGCAAAAAACATTGTTGATACTCGGATAATATGCCTGATTGTAATAGGCGCCCCACAGCGTATAGCCGTCCGTTCCCCATTGGTCCTTGCAGTTGCAGGTGGCATCAAGGCCGTATTTGTCGCTCGCGTATTTGAGCGTGTGCGCGTCAATAATCCACGAGCCCATAACACGCGGATAATAGCCGAAAACCTCTTTAAATTTATGAAACAGTGTGTCAATGAGCCTTCCGCGTTCTTCGAGAGTGTAGCCCACCGAAAAGCCGACATCAGCGTGCCAATCCCACGGGTATCTTCCGCGCCATTCAAGCGCCGCTTCTTCCGCAAGAGGCTTCACAATTTCAAGCCACACTCCGATTTCGTGACCGGATGCTTTGAGCTCCTCACGAACATCGGCGAAATCCTCAGAGACAAGCGCATCATATTGAATAAGGAAAGTTCCGCGAAAGCCGTGCTTTTTTAAAAGCTTGAGCTGCTCAAACACAGGCTTTTTCAAATCGACCTCACACCGCGGCTCACACCCGCGTATAAAATTTATAATGTTGACAATTTGATTTTCGGCGTTCTTCATAATGTGATTCACTTCGTTTCTTTTCAAACTGCATCTCGATTATACCCGATTGAAATGCGATAATCAATACCGCCGAACGCCGGATGTCAAATAACGGCTGCCGACGATTAAATCTCGTCAAAGCAGCCGTTGCCCATGAACGCCTCTGTAATTACTCTTGCCCTGAGGCAAAACCCGCCGATGAAGGTTTCACATTGCAATATCCGTGCGACATCGCTGTACGCTTCGCTGTCGCTTGCTCAGAACCAACCAGAGAGCCTCAAGTTCAAGCTCCGGTCTTTATTCCCTCAATCATTATTTTGAACATCTGCACCGCCTGTTTCTTCAAATCATAATCCGGAAAGCGTATACACCATTCGAGCGTTACTCCTCTGTATGCCGCAACGAAGCTGCGTGCGGTTTCTTCAGGGGAGCATTCGCAACGGAACTCCTGCCGCTCTACGCCCTTCTTTATTATGCTGCTGAACAGCAGGTATAAGCCTCTGCTGTATTCCGTTACAGTGGCTGTTTCGATACCGTCTGTCAAAAACGCCTTATAAAGTTTTTTCATCACATCATGTCCGAGTGAATCGGCCAAGACATCGGCAATTTTGCCGACAACCTCTAAAAACGCCTGACCAACGGGCATTTCGGCGGGAAGCGTTTCAAAAAAGCTTTTATACTCTGCGTCAACCCCGCTTATAGAGCCGCTTAAAACCTTTATAAACAGGTCATCCTTTGATTTATAATAAACATAAAAGCTTCCCTTTGAAACCTTTGCATGGGTAACGATGTCGTCAATGCTCACATCGTCATACTCCATCTTTTTAAATAAATATTCGGCGCTTTTGTATATTCTTTCTTTTGTTTCTGCCGCCTGAATCTGACGGCTCGTGAGAGACTTTTTATTCAAAATCATTTCACCTCTTGCGATTAATTTCAGAACATGGTATAATGACCGTGTTCAATGACTTGGTTCATTGAACACGGTCACTCGTTAATATAATTGATTATAACACGGTTCGGTTTAATTTGCAACAGCCCCTGGAGGTGATACCGCTTCGGTTTGCATTACATATAATCTGTAAATTTATTTGAAGGAGAAAAGAAGCTATGAAACTAAAACCGACAAAGCGAGTTCTTGCAGGTATCCTGTCAATTGCCATAATAATATCCTGCCTTATGCTGGCGGGGTGCACTCAACGCGACAGCACAAAGGTGCTTAGCGGCTGGGTTTACGCCGGCGACCCGATTTCCGGCGCGACCATCAGCGTATATGACGAGGGCGGCAAGCAGCTTTTTAATAAGCAAAGCCTTACCACCAATGAAAAAGGGGCTATCCTTTTGTATGCAGACAAAACTTTGCCCGCTGAATTCAGAATTGTTGCCGAAGGCGGAACACAATACGGCGACAGCTTCACGGCAAAGCTTGTTGCCGATGTTCGCAACTACAACGCCGAAACAGATATGATTTATGTCAATCTTGCAACAACCTTGGTGGCCTCTTATCTTGACAAAAACACCGCTAAAAGCTTCGACGAGGCTTCGGCTGATGTGAAGCAATTCCTGGATATTCCCGATTACGTAAGCCTTGCGAGCGGCGCACAGCTTACAAGCAGGAATTTCAATATCGGTCAGTTTATAAGTGAAGCCAATGAAAAAGGCGGCGTGAACCCGTTTATTGATGCACTTTTAATTGAAATGGAAGCAGGAAAAGAGCATCCGTTCCACGATGAACTGCCCATGCAAAGCATCGGCTCCGAGCTTGCTATGGAATTTGCCAAGGGCGCAGCGAGCTACCTCGGCGGCGAAGCTATGGGCTGGGGCCTTGAGCTTGTCGGGCTTGACCTTGACGAAAACCGTACCGAGGAAGAGTTGAAAAAAATTCAGCAGGGTATTGATGAGATGCAATCGGAAATATCCGAAATGAATACAAAGCTCGATGCTCTCAGCGCTCAAATGAGCGGTATTAAAAAGCAGCTGAATGCTATGCTGAAGAAAATAATCCATCAGCAGAAATTTTCGGAATACAACGGGCGCATTGATGCCCTTAATCAGCTTCTCTCCAACATCAGCAGTTTGCAATCAAAGATAAATCGGTTTATCCAGTCGCCGCCCTCAGAGAGCGCGAGGGAAAACAGAATAACTGAAATCAAAGCTCTCATAGTTAATCAGATTCTCGGCAACGAAGACGTAATCCACAATGCACTTGTCGGCATGGGCGGCACAACTCCGCTGATAACGCTGTGGCGCGAAATTGTATATGAAAATCGTTTTTTGGACTACGAAGATTATGCGGTTGTGAAAGCTCAATATGATTTCTTCAGGCAATATCAGGACGCCCTGCTGATGATTCAGGTTGAATATTATCACGCCACCGAAAACAATCCGGGCGATAATGCGGATGAAATAATTGCCCTGACCGACAAATACATGGAGCAGATAGCCGCTCAGGAAGCGCTGCTCGGTGACCCGATTGAAGAGAATATGGTTATTGACACCGACTGGGATTTGATGTTCTATGCCGAAAACATTGAGTTTGATGAATCCATGCTCTATGATAACATCGGAGATAGCTATCCGAATAAAAACCGGGATGAAATTCAAAAAGAAATGCAAGAGCTGGCACAGTCAAATCCCGGAGGCTATTACAACAAAGATAACCCTGATAAAACGGATTGGAAAGCTCTTGATTATGACGCCCTCGGCGGACCGATGCAAGGACACACAAACAGTAAATACAAGGAAAATCAGGTCCCGTGGTTCTTCTCCGATTTCCTTGTTCGCAACGGCTGGCCCGGAGAGGAAGTAAAAGCGCCCGTGTGGATACCGTTTTCAGGTTATAAGTTCACAGAAGCGCAGGAGTTTTCTTATTTGGTATCCGACGGCTCTCATTTTGACAAAATCTTTGAATTCAAAAGCGACGATGAATTGGGTGAAGTTCCGTATATGCTTATGATATATCGTTGGACCTCGGCAAAAGAAATCGGATATGAGCATTATACGGCCGATGCTTAAAACTATATCGTTCTATTTAAATACAGCAACGTATTTTTAACGCATGAGCCGGGTGAAGCGACAAAGTTCAACACGAGCTTTGTCGCTTTTTATCTTTTCGTCACATCCTCCGAGACTTTTCTCAATGAATAATTGATTTCATTGACTTGAATCCCCGTATTTGCTATACTTATGTCATATTAGCGCGATTTTCGGATGAATATGCTTTTATGATACGGGGGGATTGCCTTGGACGGGAAGAAAGCAAGGATAGGCGCCTGCATATTGGCGGGCGACATGGATACAATGGTCAGGTTTTACAGGGATACACTTGGCTTTCATACACAGTGGGATGGCGGAAATTTCGCTGATTTTGAGACGGCAAGCGGCGAGCTGTCGTTTTTTATGTACAGCAGAAAAGAGTTTGTGAAAGCAATAAACGAAGGCTATATGCCTCCTAAGGGTATCAACCAGACCTTTGAAATCGCTTTGTGGCTGCCCTGCTATGCCGATGTGGACGCGGAGTATGAGAGGCTGGCAGGTCTCGGTGCGGAATTTCCGACGGGAGCACCTACCACATTTTCCTTCGGCATACGGAATTTCTATGTTGCCGACCCGGAGGGCAATCTGCTTGAAATAGGAAGTACAAACCAAAATGAAAGCTCCGCCGTGTAATGTCATAAGGCGAAAAAGCGCATCTGAAAAGGATAAAATCAGCAAAAGCACATGAAGCATCTATTGTGAAAAATCGGAGGACTCGGCGTGGAAAACAGTCAGAAAAACAAAAGGCGCGCATACATATATATAATTCTTGCCGGAGTGCTTTGGGGAGTAATAGGGCTGTTTCTGAACATCCTGCTCGATGCCGGATTTACGAGGCTGCAGGTGACGCTTATACGTATGGGAACGGCGGCCGCGGGACTTGCGGTATATACTTTTGCAAAGGACAGAAAACTGTTTAAAATCAAGCTGCGTGACCTCTGGTGCTTTCTGGGAACCGGTCTTGTAAGCGTGCTGCTGATGAACATATTCTATTTCCGGGCTATTGAAAGCACAGGGCTTTCGGTTGCGGCTGTTTTGCTTTACACCTCGCCTGTATTCGTCACCCTTATGTCGGCGCTTTTCTTTAAGGAAAAGCTTACGGCAAAAAAGCTTGTTGCCCTGCCGGTTACCGTGCTCGGATGTGTGCTTGTGACCGGACTCGCAGGCGGTGCGTCGGTTTGTGCAAGTGTGCCCGGAATACTCTCCGGAATAGCCTCCGCGATAACGTACGCGCTTTACAGTATATTCGGGCGCTGTGCGCTCAACCGCGGATACTCTCCCGTAACCGTGTCACTTTATACCTTCATTTTTTCCGCCCTCGGAGCGCTTCCCCTCGTTTTGCTTGAGGGAGCCGCCTTCCCCTCAGTTCTGATTCCCTCAAGTGCTCTGGCATCCTTGGGAATAGGCATAGTAAGCTGTCTGCTGCCCTTCCTGTTTTATACAAAGGGGCTTTCAAATATTGAAACGGGCAAGGCGTCAATAATCGTGACCGTTGAACCTCTTACGGCAACCGTTGCGGGCGCGATAGCCTATTGTGAGCCTTTTACTGCTGCGAAAATTGCAGGCATGGTGCTGATATTCGCGAGTATTGCGCTGCTGTCTGTTGAAAAGAAAAAGAACCTATATAAGGGAGGCAATATATATGCTTGAAAAAAAGAACTACGAGGTAAACTCAAAAATCAACCCCGGTGACGGCATAATCAACGGGCAGGGTTGCGGAGAGGTCAGCAAAATGCGGTACGGACTTTTTCCGATGTCCTACAACGGCTGTGAAATGATAGCCATTTACAATTTTATGCTTCTTGAGGGCTACGGCAAGCAGAATCTTGCCGACATCTGCCTTGAAATGTATCCGAAAAGCGGTGTGCTGTTCGGTGTTTTCGGCTCTGATACCTTCCGTCTGCCGCGATATTTCAATGCCCGCAGAATCCCCATTGAACGCTTCATGAAGCGTGACGATTTCTTTGAAAGACTTGCCGTTGCAAGATACGGCTTTCTGACCTTCTGGAACGCCAAAAACCCGCTCAAGGGCATACATACGGTATGTGTTGAAAACACCGGTGACGCAATAAGGGTTTACAACAGATACAACAGCAAGGATTACCCCTATGAGTACAAGACGCCCGATGAGGTCGTTGACAAATGCCGTTTTATATGCGGCTACTGCCTGAAAAAATAAAAGGAACGGAGCACACGGGTATGTCCGAAAAGAAGACGGTTTTCGTTGACAAAATCAAAAAGGTTATCGGTGTGGAGCCTGGAACCAAGCTGTTCCCGATGATATCCTACAACTCCGCCATATTTTTAAGCGGCGGCGCGTTTTATATCATCGGCTGCTACTTTCTGCCTTTCCTTACAAAGGTAGAGGGTCTTTCGGCGGCGCAGTACAGCGTGGTTGTGCTGTTTGCAACTCTCTGCGATGCAATTACGGACCCCGTGATGGGCGTTATAACGGACAGAACGCGCCACCGCAACGGCAGACACAGGCCGTACATAATATGGGGCGTAATTCCTGCAATGATATCATATTTCATGATGTGGAACTCCTTCGGCATATCCTCAAAGGGGAACACCACAATGACGATGGTGTATTATATCCTCGTTTACATGCTGTTCAAGACGGTGTATACCTTTGTGATTGTTCCGCATACTGCGATGCTGCCGGAAATAGCACCGGAATACTCTCTGCGTACCCAGTACAACGCCGTAAAGACCATCATGGACGCGGTGGCAAGCTATTCCTCGTTTATCATTTCCGCTTTATTTTTCGGATTCTTTGAAACAGAGAAATTTTCGCCTGCCTCACGCTCAAAATTTTCTTGGATGGGTGCAATACTCTGCCTGTGGGTAAGTCTTCCGCTCATATTCACTTACAAATTCACAAGAGAAAAAAGCTCGCTCGGAGAGCCGAGGGAGCCGTTCAGCATAAGGGAATTTGCGGGACGCTACGGCAATATTTTCCGCAACCGCGCATTCAGGCTCTATTTTGCCTTCGGCTTTTTCACCATGCTTTCCTCCTGCTTCGTTTCCACAACCTCGTATTATTTTCTTGAAAATGTAATGCGGCAGGAGGGCAGCTACAATATGATAACTACCGTGTCCGGCATTGCCGAGGCGGTGGGATTTTTCCCCGCGTATATATTTTCCATAAAAAAGAGCAAGCAGCTGCCCGCAAAGGTCTTTATTCCCGTCGCGGCGGCGGCGCTCATGCTAACATGGTTTATAGATGCCGGCTCTCCGAAATTCTTCATGTTTATAGTTAACTTCCTGTACGGTCTGGGTCTTGCAGGCATGGCATCCGTCCAGAGCAATATTTTCCCGGATGTCACTGATGTTGACGAGATGATAACGGGCGAGAGGCGCGAGGGCACAATCTCAACCTTCTCCACCTTTGTCAAGAAGTTTGTAAACGGCTTTGCGTCCCTCGGAGTAGGTCTTCTGCTCTCGGCATTCGGCTTTGACACCCAGCTTTCCGCTGCTGAGCAAACCGGCGTGGCGCTGAAGGGTCTGCGTATATCGTATTCGGTTGTTCCCATAGTCTTTTTTGCAATGGCGGTTGCCGTAATATACCGTTACAGGATGGGGCGCGAGGAGCATGCGCTCATGAAACGGGCGATAGCGGAAAAGAAGGAGACAGGCAAGGCAAGTCTTACGGAAGAGGAAATAAAAACGCTTGAGGATATATCCGGACACAGCTTTACCGATATGTGGATAGGCAAATAAGGGGAGGATATTATGAACACTCTGCATCCCAAGATTCTCGCACACACCATCAAGACCATAGCCTCATATATTCAGGGCGAAAGCTGCGGTATACCTGAGTGGAACACGCATACCGGAGTGCATGTCGCTCCGAACGAGTTCACGGTAAACAACGACAGCTTCCGCGTTATGAGGGCGGGGGATCGTTACACCGTTGGATACGACGATACGGTATGGTTCTGCGCCGAGTTCACGGTTCCGGAAAGCATGAACGGAGAAAAGGTATATCTTCACCTCGACTTCGGAGGAGAAGCAATTGTGCGTCTTGACGGGCAAATAGCCGGTGCGGTAAGCTCTGCGGCAAACTCCGGCTGGGTGCATCGTGATGAAATACTTTTGAGCGCCCATGCTCAGGGCGGAAGAACATATAAAATCGAAGCGGAAAGCACTGTCTGCTGCGGAGCTCTGTGTGATGTCGTGCTCGCCGGCGGAAGCAGCATAACCTATACCTTATCGGGGGCTTCTCTTTTTACTGTTGACAGGGAAGCCGAGGGCTATTACTTTTTCGTTTCCTCGGTGTTTGACGCACTTGAGCACATCCCCGACAAGGTTGTCAGAACAAAGGTGTATAACGCCCTTGACGAATCCATACATATGCTTGACTTCGATTTCGGCAGAGAGGCTTTTCTCCGCAGTGTGCCGCAAGCCGCCGAATATCTTCATGCACAGCTCGCCGCAATACCCAACGCCCCGCAGGGGGAGGTAATCATGGCGGGACACAGTCACCTCGATGTTGCGTGGCTGTGGACGACCCGCGAGCTTGTGCGTAAGACTGCGCGTACATTTGCAAACAACCTTGCTCTCATGGAGCAGTACGGAGAATTCAAGTTTACGCAGAGTCAGGCAATAGTATATGATTATATGAAGCGCTTTTATCCCGAAATATATGAGCGCGTCAAGCAGTATGTAAAAAACGGGCAGTGGGAAATCGTCGGCAACGCATGGGTTGAGGCGGATACCAACATAGCCTCCGGCGAATCGCTCATACGCCAGCTGCTCTACGGCAGAGGCTTTTTCATGCGCGAGTTCGGCGTCAGCTCCGATACGTATTGGCTGCCGGATTGCTTCGGCTTTACATGGGCGCTGCCTCAGATAATAAAGCGCTCAGGAATGAAGTATTTCATAACCACGAAGCTGAACAACAACGATACCAATGAATTTCCGCTTTCCCTGTTCAGGTGGCGCTCCCACAGCGGGGATGAAATCGTGGCATATCTGCAAAAGGTGCATTATCAGGGGGAGTATACACCCGGATATGTCAGCGAATGCTTCGGGCGCAACAAGCAGAACGCGACCGTGCCTGCCGCGCTGGGCATGTTCGGCTACGGTGACGGCGGCGGAGGCTGCACATACGGCATGATAGAGCGCGGGAAATACATCCGCGAGATACCGGGTCTTCCCGCTTCAAGGCAGGGTCATACCGATGAGTTTTTCAAACTTCTCGGCTCACATACGCAGCAGCTGCCCGTATGGGACGGCGAGATGTACTACGAAAACCATCGCGGAACCTTTACAAGTCAGGCATTTGTCAAGAAAAACAACCGCCGCGGCGAATATCTGATGAGAAACGCGGAGCTTACAAGCCTGCTCGCGGAGCTGTTGTACGGCGCACAGTACCCGTACGAAAAGCTTGATAAGGCATGGAAGCTGTTGCTTGTAAACCAGTTTCATGATATTCTTCCCGGAACCTCTATACACGAGGTCTTTGAAAACACGCGTAATGAGTATTCAACAATGAATTCCGAGGGCGGCGAGGCAATAAGCACGGCTCTGAGTAAAATCTTTTCGGGCGTGAGGCTTGACGGCGACGGCATCGCCGTATTCAATCCGATGAATTTCAGCGTGACCTGCCGTGTGAGTGCGGAAATACCCTTTGACTGCGCCGAGGTTACAGACGCGTCCGGAAAGGTGCTTCAATGCACTGTTGAAAAGGCTTCGGGTAAAAATATACTTTCATTCATTGCCGAGGAGCTTCCCGCAGTGGGCTTTAAAGCCTTCGGCGTGAAGCCGGCTTCCGTCAGACAGGATGTTGTTTATGCCGATACCGGAAGGCTTGAAAACTCCTTACTGAAGGTGCTTTTTGATGAAAACGGACTGCTTGAAAGCGTATATGACAAGCGCGCAGACCGGGAGGTGCTTGCCGGCAAGGGAAATCTGCTGACAATATTTGCCGACAAGCCGGTTCATGAGAGCGCATGGAATCTTGAGCTTGATTATCAGATGAAGCGCTGGGATTTAATAAAGGCGGACAGCATTGAGGTTGTTGAGTCGAGTCCTGTGAGGGGCGCGGTAAGAATAGTTCGCACCTTCAACAAGTCGGTCATAGAGCAGACGATTTCACTCGATTATGACGGCGACACGCTTAATTTCGATACGCGTGTTGACTGGCATGAAACCGAAAAGCTTCTCAAAGCGGCATTTCCGGTGACAGTCAGAAGCACGTTTGCCTCCTATGAAATAGCTCACGGCTCAATAACGCGCCCCACCCACTGGAATACATCATATGACCTTGCGAAGTTTGAGGTGTGCGCTCACAAATGGGCGGACCTTTCGGAGGGAGACTACGGTGTAAGCATACTCAACGACTGTAAATACGGCTATGACATAAAGGATAACCTTATGCGCATCTCCCTCATGCGGGCGCCGAACTGTCCGGACAAAACCGCGGACCACGGAGTGAATACCTTCGTGTACAGCCTCTATCCTCATCGCGGGGACTGGAGAGCGGCAAAGACGGTTAAGCGCGCGTTCGTGCTTAACGTTCCGCCGGTTGCCGGATTTATGAAAGCACAAGACGGTGACGGATACGAAAAATCCTTTATTTCAACCGACCGGGACAACGTAATACTCGATGCGTTTAAGCCCGCCGAGGACAGGGACGGACTTATTATACGCTTCTATGAATCGGAGACCTGCCGGGGCAAGGTGGAGGTAAGGCTCGGCTTTGACATTTCAAGTGTGACCGAATGCAATCTCATGGAGGTTGACGAGTGCCCGCTTGAATGCGGTAAAAGCTCCTTCTCATTTGAAATAAAGCCGCACGAGGTTAAAACGTTCAGACTCAGGCTTTCATAACTTTTACAATACAAAACAGAACGCCCCTGAGGAATAAGCTCCTCAGGGGCGCGGGTTTTGTTGTTATCTTCCGAAAAAGCCGTCAAGCGTCTTTTGCCAGGCGTTAATTGCAGTCTCATCATAATATTCGGGAATCATCCTTGCGAACGCCTCTGCCTTTTCTCCCGTTGCAACAGCGTTTTTCAGCTTTATAAGCAGACCGAGGCATCTCCAGCCCTTTATGATTTTCATCAGAATCTTTTTCGGCGTCATCGTGAGAGCCTTGCCCGAGGATATACTCTGCATATCCTCCTTGTCGATTACTCCGTTGTCGAACAGAAGCCTTAGCAAATTCGGGTCGGAGCCGAGCAGCATACGCTTGATTATATCTACGCATACATTTCCTGCGGCGATTTTTTTGTAGTACTCAGCCTGATATCTCCAGAGAGTTGTAATTCCCGTGGATTTTTCCTTTAGAACGATGCTTGCGAGCATGTCTCCCGCGCGCAGCGAATTTGCAATTCCGCTGCCTATAAGGGGTATCGTCATAAATGCGGCGTCGCCCACAGCGGCGTAGCCCTCTCCGACCATGCGGGGCAGGGTGTAGCGTATGGGTATTGTGGCTGTTGTCTCTCCCCTGACGATTTTAGTTCCGATAATCGGATTTTCTTCACGCAGCTTATTAAGCGCGTTGTCAAGAGTTCCTTTTTCGAGCCTTACGGTTCTGCCTATCAGTACGTTTACATTCCCGTCCGGCTCAAGGAAGCACCAGGATATTCCCGACTCGCCCAGATGCTTCAGGTAAACCTTTTTTGTGAATTCCACGGGCGGTTCAACTCCGGGAGCGGGTTCAAATATTGCACGGTAGACGTGAAAGACCTCGTCCGGTGCCGGCATTGCCTGGATTTTATAATCCTTGGGCAGAAATTCGCGGAAGGGCGAAAGAACGCCGCTGCTGTCGACCACAAGGTCCGCATAAATCTTTTCGCCTCCGACAATAATTCCGCGCACCTTGCAGTTCTCAATCAGAAGCGAATCCACCGGCGTTGAAAAATTAAGCTTCGCCCCCGCGTCCTCGGCAAGTCCGACGAGCACCTGCGAGAGTGCACGCCGCTCTATGCTCCAGTCGCGTTCTTCAACAGGAACCTCAACCTGCATGGGCTTGTGAGAAAACGGAGCGACAAGCGCCGCACACTCTCCGTGACAGTACTTTCCCTCAGGCAGAGGAATCTTTAAATCACTGAACACGGACATTGCCGCATCGTCCGCCCAGTCATAACAAAGATTTTCACGGGACTCCTTCTCAAAGAGCGAAATATCCGCACCTCCGGAAGCAAAGGTTCGCGCCGCTTGCAAACCTCCCTGCCCCGCTCCGATTATGACTATTTTCATGCCTATCCCCCCAATATGCACTTTATAAGCAAATTGTAATTCATAGATGAAAAAAAGTCAAGCAAAACATGGCATGAATAAAAAATATCAGATATGCATTCGGGCTTGTCATGTGAGTCGTAACAGCGTATAATAAGCGTGTAAAACGGTAAAAACACGAAAAAAAGCCTTTCGCAACCGCCGGTTGACAAATTTTCAAGCCCGCTTGGTGGTGCGCAACCGGGGAAAATGGTATTCTCAAGACACAAACACAGCGGAGCAAATGCCTTCCGCTGCGAAAAAAATACGAGGTGATTTTTGTGATATTTGCAGACAAACTTATTCAGTTAAGAAAGAAAAACGCTTGGTCGCAGGAGGAGCTTGCGGAAAAAATGAATGTATCCCGTCAGTCGGTATCAAAATGGGAGGGTGCGCAGTCCGTACCCGACCTTGACAAGGTGCTTCAGCTTGCACGTATCTTCGGCGTGAGCACAGACTATCTGCTCAAGGACGAGCTGGGCGAGGAAGAATATGTTGCGGACGCGCATGAACCCGACAGACAGGGAGTGCGCCGCATAACAATGGAGGAAGCGAACGAATTTCTCGCAGCAAAAAGCAAAACAGCAAAACCGATTGCCCTTGGAGTCTTCATGTGCGTGCTTTCTCCGATATGCCTTCTGTTGCTCGGAGCCGCTTCCGAGCAGCCGCAGTTTAACATTTCCGAGAATCTTGCCGGCGGAATAGGATTGATAGTATTATTTATACTTGTTGCGGCAGCTGTTGCAATATTTATCTCCTGCGGCGCAAAAACAGGACATTTTGAGTTTCTCGACACGGAAGAAATAGAGACCGAATACGGCGTATCCGGCATGGTGCGTGAGCGCATGGCAAGATATAAAGAAACATATACACGCGATTGCATTATAGGCACGTGTGTTTGCATTCTGTCCCCTATTCCCCTTATCACGTCCGCATTTATAACAGAGAATGACTTTTTCATTGTGATTGCCCTTAGCATCACAATAATACTTGCGGGAATCGGAGCGTTCCTCTTCACTGTATCGGGTATAAATCACGCAAGCATGCAAAAGCTGCTTGAGGAGGGCGAATATTCACGCGAGGCCAAACATAAGAGCAAGCGCACGGGCGCTATAGGTACGGTATATTGGCTTGTTATTGTTGCCGCTTACCTCGGTTACAGCTTTTATACGGAAAGCTGGAATAACAGCTGGATTATCTGGCCTGTGGCGGGTGTGATTTTCGCAGCGCTGATGACTCTTTGCGGAGCATTTATGAAAAAGGAGAAATAATTCAGCCCTCCGAAAAGATTGGTGTTTGAATAAATTCCGTAAAATTGTCAATACTTTTTATAAAATCCGTAAGGAGGATTATGTATGGACGATAAGCACGGAATAAGGATAGCCGCGCGCGACAGAGTAATGCGGGCATGGGAATGCTCCATGGAGCTTGTTCGGGACTTCAGGGCATATGCCGGCGAGCTAAAGGACAATGAGAAGCTTTCAACGCTCTTTTCCGAGTACGCCGAGGCTGAGGCGGTTCATGCTGCGGAGCTGTTAAAGATTCTGCAGAGCTATGAAAAGGATGTGAGACTTGCATGAGCGGAAAAAGCAAAGGCTCAGGCTCGGATATCCCTCTCGGACTCGGCATGGCGTTTGCGCAGAATACCGATGCGATGGAATATTTTTCATCGCTTTCAAAGACCCGTCAGCAGCAGATAATCGATAAAGCGCACAGCATAGGCTCCTCACAGGAGATGCAGGCGCTTGTAAAAAATCTCGGAGAAAAAAACGACGTATTTTAATTATCACGCAACCGCAAAGCGCCTTATTGCCGAGGGCAGGCTTTGCGGTTGGTTTTATAAAGCGGATTACAACGGGATATGCCCGGCGCTGGTTCTGATTTTCGATGATGTAAAGCATCCTGCCATGCCGATAAGACGCGAAAGATGGGCGGAGTATATACCGATACTGCCCGATGAAAAGCACATACCGGATATACAGTAAGCTTGAACGCACGGTGCATCGGTTCATGCCGATGGGACGTTAAAGGCGGACGGAGTATAACCGATACTGCCCGATAAAAAGCACATGCCGGATATACAGTGAGCCCGAACGCCCGGTGCATTGGTCTATGCCGATGGGACGTTAAAGGCGGACGGAGCATAACCGATACTGCCCGATGAAAAGCACATACCGGATATACAGTGAGCCTGAACGCACGGTGCATCGGTTCATGCCGATAAGACGCGAAAGATGGGCGGAGTATATACCGATACCGCCCGATAAAACACATGTTTGATATACAGTAAGCCTGAACACACGGTGCATTGGTCTATGCCGATGGGACGTTAAAGGCGGACGGAGTATAACCGATACTGCCCGATGAAAAGCACATACCGGATATACAGTGAGCCTGAACGCACGGTGCATCGGTGCCGTTAATCAATTTGTTCTTAGGCGCAGGTTTAATGTCTTGTCCAAACCGCAAGGCGAATTCCATAGCCTTACGGCAATTTTTCTATTCGGCAACACGCCCCGATGCCCACGCTGATTTTTTAAAAATTTTAGGTTATTTAGTTAAAAAAGCTATTGACACTCCGAAAAACCTCTGCTATAATAATCAGCGTCGTGCGAGAGTGGCGGAATCGGCAGACGCGCACGTTTGAGGGGCGTGTGGTAATCCCGTACGGGTTCAAGTCCCGTCTCTCGCACCAGTTCGGATGTTCATACAGAGCATCCGAACTTTTCTTTTTCCTGTACAAACGGCTCACGCAAGCAGTATAAATCCGAACCTGTTGGTAAGGGTTCGGATTATTGCTTTGTTCTGAGTACCTCCAACTTCAGCGAAAAGCTATAAAAACAGCCGCCCGGATGCTCTGAACCGCCCCCTGTCAAGTAGACAATTAAAATAAATAAAAAACGGATGGATTATTTTTAGT
>LFRM01341707.1_pt1 | contig 43313 bp, 37 predicted proteins | sample 618341 | NCBI WGS metagenome assembly LFRM01 (sample SAMN03654438, study PRJNA283298) | anaerobic digester metagenome | isolation source: pool of bioreactors CSTR01a, CSTR02a, and CSTR03a thermophilic anaerobic... | place: Denmark: Kgs. Lyngby | collected 2014-05-21 | reverse complement strand
CCACGCGCCGGACTGGAGTACTTCCTTGCTGATCCGCATCAGGCAAAGATCCAGCTGGCTGCGGTCAGCTGTCTCATGGATGACATCGAAGCCCGGAATAATTCAAGCCCTGAGCTTATCCATGTTGTGAGCTACTCCGAGGCATCTCATCTGGCAACACCGGACGTGATTGACGAAAGTATCCGCATCACCCTGCACACGCTGAAAGAGTACCGCCGGGCAAAACAAAGCGGTCTGTTTGACGACATGAGCAAAAATGATGAAGTCTCTGAGCGGGAAGGCAAACTATATCGGGACTCCAGACAGCTTGTTGATTTTCTGGAAAAGAACTATCCTGATCTCTATAGCGCAGAAGGTTTTTATAAAATCTTCGCTGCCGGTTTTCTGCCCACTCCTTATCTCTGGAAGGAGACAGAGGAATTCGTCCACGCTGTCAGCTGGCGCAGCAAGTCTCTCCTTGGCAGCCAGCTGCTGATCAACGATTTTGACAGTGAAATGTCTATGGATGAACGTTTGGAGCTGGCTGCTGCTAATATGAAAGATGCTGAGATACTTCTGAAAAAGAAGCAGTAAGGAGACACACTGTCATGCTGGAAATAGAACTAAAGGCCTTTGTCGACACTGAATTTTTTCAGGATCTGGAAAAAAAGATTCTGGCACAGAATTTTTACTTTGTTCAGATGCTTGAAGAAAGCGACCATTACTTTAACGCTCCCGACCGCAACTTTGCTGAAAGTGATGAGGCTCTGAGAATTAGAGAACAGCGCAGCGGACTGTCAGAACAGACCATGCTTACCTATAAGGGTGCCAAAGTGGATCCGCTATCCAACACCCGTGTTGAAATAGAAACAAAAATCAGCAATGCAGCTGACATGCAGAGAATACTCAATTCTCTGGGCTATAAATCAGTGCTTACTGTTGAAAAGAAGAGAAGAGAATTTCGGGGAACCGCTGAGTTCTCACAGGTTAATATCTGCCTGGACCAACTTGCCGGTCTTGGTTCTTTCATCGAAATCGAGTACTGTGCGGAAAGTGATATCAGCCAAAAAGAAGGGGAAAGCATTCGTGACCGACTGCTTTCCCTTCTGGATCTGCTTGGCATTCCCCGTGCAAATCTTACGAGGAAGTCTTATTTGGAACTGCTGATCGAACGGGCTACATCATAAAAATCTTCCCAGGGAGTAAAGGGCAGTTTGTTTTTCTCCATGATCGCAGCCAGTGTATCGCGTGCAAAAACCTGATCAGAGGCCAGAGCCATGCGATAATCGGTAATATTGTCACCGACCGATATAGCCTTTTTGTATTCATACTGGTCCATGATAAGAGTTTTTTGCACCAGTTCGCCCTTAGTTTCATAGGCTGATATAAGCTTGATATGTTCACCGCTGAGATCGACTCCTACACCGTGAAAGTCAAGTATCTTATCTTTGTAGGGGGCTAGTTTTCTCTCAATATAGCTTTCCAGACCACCGGAAATGACAACAACCGGGATGCCCAGGCCATCTGCTACATCCAGCAGTTCTTCGAAGCCGGGGCGCAAAGCCACCTGATCAACATAGTCAAGAATAGCATCAATTTTGCTGGAAGGAATCATGTTGAAAGCCAAATGCAGGGTATCAGACAGGCTGCGTTCTCCGGCAGTCAATGCCTTCTTCTCTTCTTCATAAATGGAAGGGTCGATGCAAAGCTGCATCGATCCTTCCAAAGTGTCTTCACTGGTAATAGTACCGTCAAAATCTAAAAATAAAATCGTATCGTACATATTTTTACTTTAACAAATCAAAGTTTTTCAGCACATCAGGATCCAACATCTGAGCCATGCGCATGAGTTCCTCATGAGATTTAGCATACTCGATCAGGTCTATTCCCTTAACTGCTGCATCTATTGCCTGACGCATTGACTTGGCACCGGCACAGCTGCCGTCCGGATGGCCATGCACACCGCCGCCTGCTGCCAGAATAATATCTGTGCCGACTGCATCCACCGCATTTCTCACTACCAGCTGAGTTGTACCGCCGGAAACAGCGTACATCATTGGCTTAATATGCCACCAGGGCTGGGTAAAGAACTTGAAGCTGCGGTAGAAAGTTTTAAAGGGGACCGGAAATTTTCCCCAGGGATGACCGTTGATCTGGAAATCCGCTCCTGCCAGACGTGTGAGTTTTCCAATCACCAGCGGAGCTGAAATACCGGTGTAAGTTGAACCCGCATAGGCTCCGACAAAGTCGACGTGTGCGAGGATGGGGACATTGATGTCGGGATCATCCGCCAGCATATGAAGTGCACCGTGGCCTGACGTATAAACGTTAAGCATCAGGCAGTTCGCACCTTTGTCAATGGCTCGCAGAGCATTGTCCCTGATCTTTTCTGTGCGGTCTGTAATATTGACAGCATAAAGTGTATGCTCCCCTGTTTCCTCATAGACCTGCTTTTCCTTAGCCATGAATTTTGTTACACGTTCTTCCAGAGGGCAAAAGCTTTCATCTGCCGGGAGGAGTTCGTCATCTTTGATGATGTCGACACCTCCTTTAGCTGCCTGATAGAAGATTTCTGCGCCTTCATCCGGTGTCCAGCCGATATTCGGCTTGATCATTGCATTCAGGAGAGGCCTGTCCTGAACTCCAAGCAGGTCTCTTAGTCCCTGTACACCAAATTTTGGCCCCTTAAATTTATCTATATATTTTTTAGGGAAGGCTACGTCTATCCACTTCAACATACCGGAAGCGGAAATGTTGCCGAAAACTGATGTTAGCATCATCGGTATGCTGTCGCCGAAATTTGCCATGGGGAAAGCAACCTGTACGATGTATAAGGATGGCAGGTCCTCAACCCTGTCAGCGCCCCAATCAGGAACTTCATAGATAGCGACGACCTTAGTGCCGTGCTTTCTCTGTTTTTCCAGAGAATCTCCGCTAACTTTAATCCAGGTACCCGTGGCCTGCTCACTGGCAATTGCCAGGGCCAGCTTTTCCATATTCTTGGTCTCTGCCCGTATCTGGAAAGTCGCAATGACATAATCCTCATCATAGGCTACTTCCGGAAAGGCATGAGTCAGGTTTTCTATATCCAACTTCTTAATCATAAAGACCTCCTGCTATCTTTCTACATTGCTGAATACTTCTTCAAAAGCGGTCAGGGTTTCAGCTAATGTTTCATCATTGTCTGCCATACTTGTATAAATACGGCTGCCAGCCAGAGTTATAACACCGTTGGCTGTTAAAGCTGCACCAAATTCTTCCATACTCTTTTTGCGTTCGGATATCTTGTTGAATATTTCAGGATCCTGTACAGACAGATACATAACACCTGAGACTTCAAAATGAATAATTGAACCTGTATTCCAAACTACAAAGGGCAGCTCGTATTTGTCGATTAAGGACTGGAGTCCGGCACAAAGCTTGTCAGCATTCTCGCCGGCTTTGCGGGCTGCATCCTGCTCAATTATTTCCTTGATGGCATAATAACCTGCTGCACAGCTTAGTGGGTTGGCTGTGAGTGTGCCTCCGACATAAGCGCGCTGTTTTCCTGACTGGACACCGGCTGCCATGCAGCTCATGATGTCCGCGCGACCGCCGACTCCGCCAGCCATTGGGAAACCACCGGAAACAATCTTGCCCATAACCGTTAAATCAGGTTTGACACCTAAGAAACCGGCTGCTCCGCCCGGACCTATACGGAAAGCAGTTACAACTTCGTCAAAGATGAGCAAAGTGCCAAACTCGTCACACAATTCGCGCGCCTGAGCACAATAATCTAAAGGCATCATGCGGGTGCCGCTTTCCGGGCCGAAAGCTTCCAGAATAAAGCAAGCCGTACCACCGTCTTTCTCATTTTCTTCTAATACTTTACGCAAGGAATCGATATCCCCCGGCGCACATTCAGTGGTATTTGCTACACACTCTTTGGGTATGCCGTGAGCCTCGAAGGTTTTGGTATATGGAATATGCAGGGAATACACCAGCTGGTCACTCCAGCCGTGATAAGCTCCGCCCATTTTTATAACCTTCTTTTTACCGGTAAAAGTACGGGCCACGCGAATGGCAGCCATGCAAGCTTCTGTACCACTGCCGAAGCAGCGATATTGCTCTACCCAGGGCATACATTCATTAATGATTTTTGCCAGTTTGAGCTCGTATTCGTGAAATAAACCGGTTACAGCTCCATGTTTTTGGATTACCTCAATAACTTTATCAGTTACCGGCTTATAATTGCTTCCCAGTAAAGTGGGGCCGCCGGCCTGTAAATAATCTACATAGCGGTTGCCGTCAACATCATAAAGGTAAGCTCCTTCTGCACGGTCGACTGCAAGTGGGAAAGGAAAGTTAAAAGCCAGATTATGCTGTACACCGCCCGGAATAAACTGACGGGCCTCAGCAATTATCTCCTTTGAACGCTTGCACTTTGTGTCAAAGTAATCCATGTAACGGGCCTTGGCATCTGCTTTAAGATGCAGAATATCTGCTTGTAGCAGCTTGTCCATCTTGGAGTTGATTTCCTCGATGTCAGGCCATTTGGAAACGCCATAATTTTGTTTCATCGTTTCTTCTCCTTTTTCTTTGTTTTTTATCTTTAATAGTCAAATTTCTCTTTATAGCGGTCCTTAACAACCCTCACTGTTAAGGGCACTAAATGATTTTTTGTTATCGAAATAGAGATTTTTAAAGGTTGGATATATTTTGTCGTAGACAGCGGTATTTTCCGGGATTGGACTATACTTATCTGTTACCCGGATAATCTTCTTTATTTCCTTAATATTATCTGAAAGTCCGAGTCCGACTGACATAACACCGGCGGCACCCATGGCGCCTACATAACGTGGATTTTCAATGGTTTCCAGCTCACGGCCCAAAACATCTGCTAAGATCTGGCAAACCATGGGTGACATTGAACTGCCTCCGGTAAAGCGCACAACAGGGCTTGTAGCAAAGGTCTCTTCTGTCGCTTCAAGCATCCAGCGCATGTGAAGGCAGACACCTTCGATGACAGACTTGATCAGGTCGCTGCCACGACTGCTGACATCTACATTGAAGAAGACGCCACGGGCATAACTATCTTCAAAGGGGCAGCGGTTGCCGTGCATCCAGGGAGAGAAGACGATTCCATTGCTCCCCGCCGGAGTATCTTTAATATATTCAAAGAGTTCGTCATACTCCTCCATCGGAGTGTGACTGAGACGTTCTTTCACCCATTCAATACACTTGCCTGCTGTTTCCAGCTCAGCGATATAGTTGTATGTCTCCGGATCGGCGCCGATAACACCTGCCACCAGATTTCCTATATCCAGGTGCATTCTGTCCACTGTAGTGCAGACCCAGCCGGAAGTTCCTGAATAAAAGTTGACATCGCCTACTTCGACACAACCCGCGCCTATCTGACAAAGGCTGACATCTCCGCCGCCGCCGAATACAGGAGTTCCCTCAAGAAGTCCTAATTCCTGTGCTGAGTCAGCTTTAAGTCCGCCAACTACATCTGTGGCTTCACATATTTCAGGCAGATGGTCCATATCTACTCCGATCATCCGGCAAAGACTCTCACTCCACTGAGACTTCTTTACATCAAAAAGGAAGGTAAGGTTGGCATCATCTTTAGTCGCCTTTAGATTACCGGTTGCTCTGAAGGTAAGGTATTCCTTAGCATCAATCCATTTATAGATTTTCGAATAAAGTTCAGGCTCGTTTTCTTTGACCCAGAGATATTTCCAGGCAGGGTCCTTGGCACTTGCAGATATGGCACCCGTAATGCTCAGATAGCGCAAAATTTTAAGGGCATTCAGGCCTTCGACCTTGAGACCCCTGCACATATTTTCCTCGAACTGTTTTTGCGCGCGAGTATCCATGCAGCTCATGCTTGGTCTTAAATGATTGCCTTCTTCATCAACCAGCACAACAGTCTGCATCTGCGAACAAAAGGCTAAGCCTTTAATTTCTTCGGGATCAATTCCTGTATGAGCAATCAGATTCCTCGTACTTTGGCAAACTGTCTGCCACCACTCATCAGGATCCTGCTCGGCACCGCCATTTTCCAGGATTGTGAGGGAGTACTCACCTACTTCTCCGGCCAAAAACCGGATGTTTTCACCTACGATGATCTCAAAGAGGCACGTTTTCAGACCCGTGGTTCCTACATCATAAGCAATCACTTTCATAAAGTTCCGCCTTCCTGAATTGTCTGACGACATAGTCTGATTGACTAACTTTTCTTGGCCATTATGCGTATTTATTGTTATTTTCAACTATACTTGTCTCTAAGTTTAGTGTCAAGTATAGTTATTTCTAAGGCAGTTTTTGTGTATACTATGTGCATGAAGCATTCTAGAAGAACACTAAATAAAGAAAGATCTCGCAGAAGCATACTTAAAGCTTCGCGAAAATTGTTCTCCGTCCAGGGCTATGACGAGACTTTTATTGAAGATATTGCTGATCTTGCCGAAGTTTCCAAAGCTACTGTCTACAATTATTTCCCCGATAAGGATAGTCTGCTTATCGGCATAGTCGAAGAAGTCGAGGAAAATATTGAGGATTATCTGGAAAACGAGCTTTCTGCCGAGACAAATGCCTTAGACAGGGTCCGCAGAGTTCTGGCAGAACTGGTCTTTGCCAGTCTCCAATATCCGGATCTGACTCGTCGTATTGTATTTCTCAATTCCAATCGAAGCAGTACCTTGTACGGCACTTTGAGCGAAATTAAAGCTCTCCTGCACAAGCTGGTTGCATCAGCGCAGGCGGATGGTTACCTTACAGCAGAAGTCAGTACAGATATACTAGTCGATCTGCTGATGGGTATTCATTTTATTACTCTGTTTCAGTGGACCGGTGAAGATACCCCTTCAGTTCAGGAACAGCAGGTTAAGCTGGATCGCCTCTTTGATTCGGTCATGGACCAGTATCTGTGCCCGGCATCTGACAAGTAAAGATTCCCGTTTTTAATAAAACTGTTCGACTTTGCTGTCGAAGTAGCGCCCCAGGTCATAGGGTGAATAGATGCCTTTATCTGTGACAACACCACTGATGAGATGAGGAGGAGTAATGTCGAAGGAGGGGTAATAACCTTTGACGCCTTTAAGAGTATGCTTAATGCCGGCTGCTTCAAGTACTAAGGCCGGATCCCGTTCTTCTATTTTTACCGTATCAATCACGGGATGCGCTGCGTCAGGCAAGCCTGTGACAAAATAGGGAATAGCATGATAGTTGGCTGCAATTGCCATCTGATAAGTACCGATTTTGTTGACTATATGTCCATCCAGACAGATAAGATCAGCAGCTGAGGTAAAAAGATCAATCCCCTTTGTCGCCATTACGAATGACGGCATATTATCCGTAATAACGTAGGTATCGAAGCCCTGCTCGTATGCAAGGCTGGCGGTAAGGCGTGAGCCTTGAAAATATGGCCTTGTCTCCGGCACGTAAAGGGTGATTTCTTTATTTCTTTCTTTGGCGGTGCGCAGCATCATGCCGACGATAGTCTCTCCAAAACACTGGGTCATCACATTGCCCTTGTCAGGAAACATATCTACCAGATACTTTCCCACCTTTTCCATGGTGGAATATCTGCGGTTCAGAGAATTCACGGTATGGGCAAATATTGCCTGATCAAGTTTCTGGCCTGTTGCCAAGGCTTGATCAGCTGCAGCCAGGCAGCCGGCAGTGACCTGCTCCATTCTGCTGGCGGTAGTCGGTCTGGCCCGGGAAAGAGTATCCGCTGCCTTTGCCAGATAAGCTCTTTTATCTGCTTCCTTCATGTTCCTGCATTCATGCGCTGCCAGAGCCATACCCATACCAGCCGCTGTATAGGGGCCGGCACTTTGTGTAACCATATCTGCTATTGCCTGAGCAACTTCCTGATGAGTATCACAAATGACATAGGAAAGTTGGACCGGGTAAACCCTGCGGTCCAGTATGCGGACCTGAGCATCTTCATACCAGGCCACATTTTCATATCTCAATAAAAAGGCTAAGTCCTGATCACATCTTTCCATAAAGTTCCCTTTAACTTATCTCCTCAATAATCTCTCTAATTAAGCTTTTGAATCTCTCTGATGTCAGACTGGCAGTTTCGTCAACCTCTTCAGCTGTTACCGCCTGATCCAGCATACCGGCAGCCATATTTGTCATCAAAGATAATCCCAGAACCTTCATACCACAGTGGGCAGCTGTTATCGCTTCATATACTGTAGACATTCCTACTGCGTCGCCGCCCAAAGCTCTGATTGCCCTGATTTCAGCAGGTGTTTCAAATTGCGGACCGCTCATATAAAAATATACTCCCTCGCGCAGGCTCATGCCAATTCTACTGGCGCATTTTTTGGCCAGTTCCCTTAAGTCCTTGCTGTACATGTTTGATACATCAAAGAATCTGGGTCCGAATTCGGGAATGTTCTGTCCCCTCAGGGGACTGGCTCCCATAATTTTTATATGGTCCTCTATCAACATGATATCGCCCACATGAAACGAACTGTTCACTGCGCCGGCAGCATTGGTCAAAATAACAGTCTTCGCTCCCAGAAGCTGAAAGAGTCGGATCGGAGCTACCAGCTGCTCAAAGTCATAACCTTCGTAATAGTGAAACCTGCCGGACATACACGCTAGCTTTTTACCGCCCAAATCACCAATAATCAATTTGCCGGCATGCGAATCAACGGTTGTTTCCAGAAAATTCGGTATGTCCGCATAGTCTATTACAATGGGCTTCTTGATCTCTTCCGACAACGATCCCAGGGATGAACCTAATATCAGAGCCAGATCCACTTGATATCCGGTCCTGGAAAGGACGTAATCTGCACTTGTTTTAAAAAAATCATAACTGAAATTATTACCCATACTCACCTCATAAACACAAGCTGCTGATACTTAACTTGTCCGGATGCAAGCCTCCGGCTTCTCCTCATAATTCTACCCTATCATAAAAAAAGCCTCTGCAATGTTTACATCACAGAGGCCTACTGGAGCCTTCTAAGGGAATTGAACCCTTGACCTCATCCTTACCATGGATGCGCTCTACCTACTGAGCTAAGAAGGCATTTGTTAAAATGTGTCCGCATTCTTATCTGGAGCGGGTGAGGGGAATCGAACCCCCATATTCAGCTTGGGAAGCTGATGTTCTGCCATTGAACTACACCCACATATGCAAATGAAGTTCTCGCACCTGCTGAGCGGCTCCTAGAAGTATATCTTAATTTTTAACTTGTTTCAATATCCTTCTTTGGAGTTTTGCTCATCATAATTTTCAGCAAGGTACTGTCCATGTCTGCCATACCCTCTTTGGATATGTACTTCATATTCATCATGCTTTCTTCGACATCAGATCCTATCATTCCGTCGGTCATTTTGATGGAGTTGCCTTGCATGGCAACCGCAGCTGCCTGTACTGCTGCATAAATGCAGATTGATACCTTGAGGGCACAGCCGGCTTTGGCTCCATCACAGATCATACCGGTCAAGGTGCCAAACATATTCTGAGCAGCAGCTACTACTTCCTCCATACCGCCACCCATCAGCATTACAATACCTCCGGCAGCTCCGATAGATGCAGGGACTGCACCGCAGAGGGGCGAGAGACGGCCAAAAGCTTTTTTTACATGGATAGCCAGCAAATGGCTGAGTGCGACAGCACGTAACATTGACTCTCTGCTGCTGTTTAAATACTCTGCAGCCGCTGCCACAGACACCGTTGCAGTAATACCCTGGTTGCCACTGCCTGAATTTCCCATAACAGGATACATAGCGCCTGCCATGCGGGCATCGGCAGCTGCTGCCGTCCGCGAGGCACAGTAATCCGACAATGACATCCTGGAAATTTGCTCTTTGATCGATGGCCCGACTTCGATGCCATATCCTTCTTTCAGACCGGCATCAGCAATTTTCATATTCAGGTCTAAGGCATCCTTGATTTTACCCAGTTTTTCCAGGTCAACAGTCTGAGCAAACTCCCAGATATTAGCGATATCGTCTTCTACCAGGGTGTCCTCCAGGTCCTGATTGAGCTGCATATCATTCTTATACACAAGCTTGTCATCCTGGGTAAGTTCAAGAACCAAATCATGTTTATAGGCAATCACTGCGGATCCGCTGCCGGAAGCAGTCTTAACTGAAACTTTTATATAAAGAACCGGATCATGACCTGAAACTTCCAGCATTACTTTTTCTGATTCAATCAAACTGCGGGCAGCCTCAACATCTTTTTCCTGCAGATTTTCCAGTACCTGCAAAGAGCGGTCGGAATCTCCGGCAACTACTCCCAGAGCTGCCGCCATAGCAACTCCCATTTCATCTGTACCGGGAATTTTTACACCCATTGCATTCTTAAAAATGTTAACACTGGCGGAGACAACTATATTTTCAATCGCATCGTAACCCGCTTCCTTGCGCGCTAAAGCTGCTGCATAAGCGACAGCTACCGGTTCCGTACAACCTAGTGCAATAATCAGCTCATCTTCAAGCTGCTGCAAATAATAACTTTCTTTCACCTTTGCCTCCGACCCTGTCGGGCTTTTTAATTTAGTGATATCAGGATATCATAAACTTGCAGATCCAAGGCAGCAACAGGCAGCAATCTTCCGGAGAAATAAAAGCATTTTTTGGACCTGCAGGGCCGATCTGTGCAATAATGGGAAAAAAGTTTTAGAAGTGGGCCTCCTGTGCGGAAAAAGAAACAATCATCCCATAATTCGAAAGCTCAGCTTAGGAGCTCTTTGATATTTTCATCAATAGCTGCTTTGCTCACTGTTGTCTTGCTCATTTTGCGTGCAATTGCTTTTCATAACAGTCATGTCGCAGACTTCTATACTGCCAGAATTTTCACACCGCTGGCGACAGCCCTGACCTGGCTTACAAGCCTTCTGCCCTTCTCTCTTACGGAATTTTTTGTAGTACTGGGTCTACCTGTTTTGCTGGTATTTCTTGTTTATGGCCTTGTTCGTCTGCTGAAAAACAAATCATCCCGCGGAATTCGTTTTTTGCGAATTTGCTGTATAGTGGCGGCTGTAGCGCTCACTATTTTTTCACTCTTCATCGTTTTTCATGGCATTAATTACGCCCGTTCCCCTTTAGCAGATACGATGAAGCTGGAGATCAAGGAACGCTCTGTCGATGAGCTGGCAGCTGCTATGCGCACGCTGGGGCAAGCAGCTGCAGCAGTCAGGGATAATCTTCCGGAGGATGCCTCCGGCGACATTCTCACCGGCACAAAAAGAGACCTTCAGCAAGCTGCTCATCTGGGCTGGGAAATCGCCGGAAAACGCTGGCCGGCATTGGACAGTACTGTTCGAAGCAGACCCAAGGGGGTCCTGCTTTCAAAGTATTGGTCTTATACGAATATTGTCGGAATGTATCTGCCAATGCTGGTCGAGGCAAATATTAACATCGATCAGCCTGCCTTTATGATACCCGCCACTACTGCACATGAACTAGCCCATACCCGTGGTTTTGCCCGTGAGGATGATACGGATTTCGCCGGTCTGCTCAGCTGCTTCCTTCATCCGGACCCGGTCTGGCAGTATTCCGGTCTTATCAGTGCCTGGAAAGATCTGTCCCGCAAGCTGGCAGCTGAAGACCGTGAACTTTGGAGTCAGGTATATGCGGATACAGTAACTGCAGCAATGGCGCATGACCTGAAAAGTGAATCCCTTTACTGGCAAGCTTATGAAACACCGGTCGCCCAGGTATCTACCCAAATTAATGATGCCTATCTCAAAGCTAATCGCGAAACAGAGGGAGTGAAAAGCTATGGAGGTGTTGTTGATTTACTTCTGGCCTGGCTCGATACAGAGGATGCTGAACAGGTGATCTCCGCGGTCCTGCCATAAATGAGTCTTCACTTCTTTCATGCGGACCCTGAGACAGGGTCTTTTTTCTCTCTGTATTTTGTTCCGGCATAGTAAACAATCATACCCACTGCAAAGTAAGCAGCAGTAACTGCCCACAGCTGCCAGCCTCCGCTAAGCACATCAGGTACATAGCTGCCCACGATGATAAGCAGCATGGCAATTGGCAGAAGGTTTCCTCCGGGTGCCCTGAAGTACTTAAGACCTGTCTCTTTTTTACGGGAAACAATAACTGTTATGCAGATAATTGCCACTACCAGAGCGTTGCTTAAGACTCCAAGTTTAATTATTTCATTTACAGCAGACGGAAAAGCTGCAAGTGCTCCAAACAATACTGTAATCAGGGTGGTCGCATTAACCGGTACAGCTGTTTTCTTGTGGTTCTTGCCAAGACCTCTTGGCAAGATTCCGGAAATGGCTGCAGCTTGAATGGTTCTGGCGGACAAGGTTATCAAAATCAGGATGGTTGTGATAAGAGCCAATACCGCTACAATTGAGATCAGGGGCACAATCCAGGGACTTGCCATCAGCTTCTCGTAGGCAGCTGCATACAAGGGTATATAAGCCATGTCAGGGTTTTCCAGAAAATATTGTGTAGAAACAAGTCCCAGCACAGCAACTATGACCAGGACATAAAGAGCGACCACAATGACCATGGCCAGAAAAGTAGCCCGGGGAACATTCTTGTCCGGATCCCTGATTTCACCAACCATGAAGGCTACAGCAACAACTGAGCCATAAGCTGCCATTGCGATCGGGATAGCACTGATCCAGCCGCTTGCCCCGCCCGCTCCTTGTGTAAAGAAGGGAGTAAACAATTCTCCGCTCCACTCGCCTGAGCCGAAGGAGACAGCGGCAAAAACAAGCAGTGCCAGGACAAGAAGTGTAGTCAGCAGTGTGTTCGCCTTGCCTGTTACGGAAATATCAAAGATATTAAGGACACCGCAGAAAAGTATTGTGATTACAGCAATAAGCGCCTGATAATTATTGAAGGCAGGGAAGGCAACGCCCAGATAAACGCTGACGAAGATTGCGGAAAAGGCTGCACCTCCCCAGCAACCGAACAAATAAGCCCAGCTTGAAATCCAGCCCCAGAGACGGCTGCTCTTTTCAGTTTTTCCAAGAACTTTTGCAGGAAAAATGAAAACCCCGCCTGACTGCGGATATTTTGTAGCCAGCTCAGCATTCAACAAACCGTAGCCGAACAGAATCAAGCCGGCTATAATCCACGATAGTATCGCTGCAACTCCCGCCTGCACAATTGTAAGGCCGGAGAGGGCAAAGATTGCACTTCCGGTCATTCCGCCTATCAGTACTGCAGTGCTGTCCAGCAGGCCTAGTTTCTTTTTTTCCATCTGGGAACCTCCCTTCCTGTATTTCTTTTATCTTCCAAAACACTTATCGTTTTTATCAGCCAGGCAAAGAGTTAACAATGATTTATAACACAATTATATTCCAAATGTTCATGGAATTGAGATATTAATTTCAGACAAATACCCTATTATTGATTTAAATGTAGCTATCTCTTCTTTTCTTCTTACAAAGCTGTGCTAAAATTTCATTGGATTGATAAAGAAGGTATCAGGTCAGGAGTAATTTTTGATGCAAAATTCGAAAAATAATATAGTATCGCAGGCAGGAAATAAGCACATCCGGTGGAGTGTATTTCTTCTGCTTTTCTTAATGGTATTTTCTATGCTGACCTTTTCAGCATGTGATGATAATAAGAAGCCCGGCCAGACGGACACTAAGACGACAACAAATGCTCTTCCGCCCGGTCGACTTGAGCCCGGCGAACGGGATCATGTGGCTTTCATTTTGGGTAGTTCTATCACGAGTGATTACGGCAAGAATGCATATCAGGGACTGCAGCTGATTTCTGCTGCTAATGCAGAGAGCAGGTATGTTGAGAATGTTACCGTTTCCGCTGCTTACGACATTGCTGAAAAACTAATCAAGGCCGGATATAACGTCATATTCTTTGATTCTCCGGTTTTTGACGAAATCGCTTCAGATATAGCAAAAAAGAACCCTGATATTATGTTTTTTGTGGTCGATGGCAGCAGCACGAGAGATAACCTGGTGAATATTGCTTTCAGAGATGAAGAACAGAATTTTCTGCTGGGTGCAGTAGCGGCGCTGCTTACTCCTGAAGACAGTATCGGGCTCATTGCTAAATATCCGGAAGTCAGTGAAACAGTCTTAACAGAAGCTTTTGAAGCCGGTGCTAAATACGTCAACCCGGCGGCTGTCGTTCGCAGTTTTGTCCTGGACCCTGAGCAAAATGACGCTTCTATTCAAACTGAACAATTAATCGACAGATATAATCCCTCCATACTAGCCGTCATAGCCGGAAGCGCCTCTGAGAGTGCCATGTCTGCTGCCCGCAAGTCCGGTTTGAAAATTGTCAGTGCGGAAAGCGGGATAAAGCTGCTCAGCCCTGTAACTGAGGCTACTGAGCCTGAGGAAACAGCTACTGACGACGAAACAGTTACCACAAGCACTACTGTTCCCGTTCCGACAACGACGACTACAGTAGCCTGGTCTCCCGGCGCGACCCGAAGCACTATCAATGAAAATGATCCGAATTTATATGATCCTGCCAGCATTAAAGTATTGCTCAAGCAGGCTGAAGCTTATCTTTATGCTTACGAACTTTTCCGCAGTGGTGATCTGCCTGCTGATACAATTTACTGCGGGGTGAAGGAAGGATTAATTACAGTCGAAGATTACGCAAGTGACATTGGAGAGGACCAAATCGCCTCCATCGAAAATGTTATGGATATTATTGCAGAAGGTGACGTGAGCATACCGCGCTAAACTTGCTTTACCCGAACATTCCGGCCTTATAGGGGATGCTCAAAAGCGAAATCTTCCTCATATAAAGCGGCCAGCATGGCGCGGTCTCTTGCCTGGGGTAAAATCCACATCGTTTTAGTAACAGCGGCTTCAGTGCTAAGGCCGCCTTGAGCAATCAGGCCAAGACCTTCTGTTCTCTGTCCCACCTCATACCTTTTCAGATCTTCGTCCTTTGATAAAACCTGCGTTCCCAAAATGACAAGGACCCCCTCATTGATTAATTCTTTGAGGTAGGGATAGTAGTCGCGCGGCGACACAGGAATGCCCCCGCTGCCAAATCCTTCCAAGATTAAAGCCCGCAGCGGCCAGTTGCCGCGCGCCAGTTGAGGCAGCAGCTGCGGATCCAGACCCGGGGTCATTTGAATTACTAAAACATGAGGATCCAGAGGATCGATCAGAAAGTGGTCTGCATCCAAATCGTACAGACGCCGGGTCAGCCTTCTGCGCTCTGTCAGCTTCTGCTGCCAGCTGCTGTTCACAGAAGTCAGCTTAGCAGCCTGCACTTCTGCGACCGGAGGAGCGCCAATGGATGAAAAAGCTTCAAAGCTCTTAGTATCAGTTTTTACTGCATGACAACCGTGGATTACTTTGCCTGCAAAGACCAGAAAGACTCCGGCATAGTCAGTTGACATTTCCAGTGCCGCAACAATAGCATCTCCGATATTGTCGATACCATCAAAATCAGCTTCATCAGCAGACCGTTGCGCTCCCGTCAGAAAGACTGTTTTCGGAAAATCACGTAAGAGGAAAGACAAAGCTGCAGCTGTATAAGCCATGGTGTCCGTACCGTGCAGGATGATGTAAGCATCGTAATTTTTATGACGGTCAGAATCAACGAGCTTTTGTGCCAGCTGCCGCCACTCTTTGGGACCAATATCCGTTGAGTCACGCTGCAAAACATCCATGGCATCAATTGAATATTTGCTGTTAACAGGCCGTGCCCGGCGCAGCAGGTCAGCACTTGTCAGCTCGGGTCTTTTGCCCTTACTGCTGTTGACAGATGAAATTGTACCTCCGGTGTTGAGCAGCAGGAAACGCATTTTACTTAGTCCTCCAGAAGTATGCTGTCATCCTCTTCATCAGACGCATACCAGACCTTTTCCGGTTTCATATCCAGGGGTCTATGGCACTTAGGACAATTCAAGGAAGCAATGTGTACACGCTTGACATAAGATGAACGCTCACCGCACTTGGGACAGTAGTAGGGTTCTGACATGGAACTGTCCTCCGTAACTAAACGCAAGCGTCTGGTTACATGCAGGTCTCCGCAGTGACGGCAGCGATAGAGTTCTCTTGAGAAATCCAGGCAAGCATCATCTTTTTGAACCAGATCAAGATACATTGCCGGATCCAGACGCCCGTAACGGATATCAGCTATGATTTTATTAAAAAGCTTACTGTCTTCTCCATTTCGACCCAGATAATAGGTTTCATGGAAGTCATGATTTGTCAGACATTCCAGCTCATATGCTTTGCGCCAGGGAAGTCTGTTTGCGCGATAAGAAGACACTTCGATTTTGACATCTTCGACTTGGGCCTCAGGAACAACAAAAACCAGGGCTATTTCTTCGCCGTCCAGTTCGACAAAGCGCAGCTCAACAGGGACCAAATCACCTGCCTTAAGTTTGGAAGCGGGAAGATCCGCCTCCAGCTTAGCACGCCAGCTCTTGTTATTTGCCGGTGTCAAATCATAAATCCAGAGCTCCTGCAATGCTTTTGCCAGTTCATCTGAAATATTGATCTCAGGCGAAAGACTATTATCCGCATAGATTCCTTCCGGCTCTTCATCGTCTTCATCAGCTTCTTCGCCTGTCTCTTCCGCCGGCTCCTGATCTTTCTTTTTAGTCTTTTTATCCTTTTTGGCAGCTGCTGCCGCCTGTTCTTTGGCTTCCTCCAGAGCAGATTGGCGTAAAGCCTGCAGCTCTATCAGTTCAGTAATTCTTTCTTCATCCTCAATGCGCCAGGCTTTCAGGCGGGTCGGCAGCTGAGGGTCACGCCGGGAATCAAGTGCGCGAATTGTCAGCGTGCTCATTGCCAGAGCATTATTGGCCTGGTCTTGCAGAACCTGTTGGATAAAAGCATTTTCTGCCAGCTGCTCATTCAGTTTCACTATTCTAACCAGGAGATTAGGTACAGCTGAAGCGGGTATATTCACTATTTCCTTGGCATCAAAAAACTCATACTCATCGTTTTCGTCATCAGCAACTCCGAGAAATGCGATACGAAGATCCTTGTCCAGATATGAAAAAGCCAGATAACCACTATCACTGGGCGGCAACTTAGCTGAAAAATCCTCCAGCAATTTCTTCTGATCTTCTGCGATAACTAAAAGACGTAAATTCATCTGCCAAAATTCATAAGTTCTCACCATGTGGCGTTTAATTCTTTTTGCCTGTAATTTCATCAGGATAATATCTCCTTCCACTTGTTTCTCTATTTCAAAGCAGAGCTATTTAAATCAAGCTGAACATATCTAGATAGATTCAAAACTATTTTAGCACGTTAGCCCGGGCAAACGTGTAGTAAATGTGCTGTTTGCGCACTTTGAGCTGTAAGGCTAATCATGATCTGTAAAAGTGAATATCTATTATAGCAGAATCTTATCAGGCCATAAGACCGAATTTTTCTTTAATGCGGTCCAGCTGCCGCGTCCACGGTGCGCGAATCGGGATGAGGAAGACCACTGTAGCTATAGCCAGCAACAAATTGAAAATAGCGCCCTGTCCATAAATGAGCAAGGCACCCTGCCAGGTTACAGGTCGCAGGAAGCTGATAAGATGCCAGGTGTCAAGAATAATACCGTAGAGAAAAGCGGAAAGGAAGCCGTAAACATAGACAAATAACGGACGTTTAAAGGCTGCCCGCTGCTGCAGCAGGCCCGCCAGGTAACCCACCAGGCCAAAGCCATACATCTGCCAGGGAGTCCAGGGACCCTGACCAAAAAACAGGTTAGAGGCCAGGGCTGTTAAGGCTCCGGTCATGAAACCGCTGGCCGGGCCAAAGGAGATCGCAGTTACAATAATTATTGACAGGACGGGTTTGAAACTAGGAGCAGCAGCGAAGAGCAGACGGCCGGCAGTAGCCAGAGCTGCCATTACAACTATCGGCAGCAGATTGCGCACTTGCCAGCTGCGTCTTTCAAAACTGATAAAAAAGGGCAGCAAGGCTAGAATTACTGCTACAAAAGACAAGAGAGCTGTCTGTTCCGGCTGATAGTAGGCCAAAAGTAAGAGCACAAGCGGCAAAAAGATCAATGAAAAGATGGCAGGCAAATACATATCTGCCCTCTTTGTCTGTTTTGTTCTTTGCTCAAACTCAGTCATTAATTTCTTCCTTTGACTTCATTGAACGCACACAGCTTAGCAGGTCTTCTTCCGTCACAAGTGCGGGAAAAATACCTCTGCTCAGGCGGTGGGCTGTTGTGGTGAAATAAGCATTTCCGACAAAAAACTCTCTGGTCGGAGCACTGCCCTCAACACGTCCGTCAAAAAGCATGGAACAGCGGTCAGCCAGCTGCGCAATAAAATCCAGATCGTGCGTGATCAGGAGCATTGTCATGCCGGTCTGCTTTAACTCTTCTAAAATTGCCGCCAGCTCCCGTCTGGCCACAGGATCCAGACCTTTCACCGGTTCATCCAGCAAAAGCAGATCCGGTTTAGTCAGGAGTGCTTTTGCCAGCGCAGTCTTCTGCATTTCACCTCCGGAAAGATCATAAGGATGCCGGCTACTCAGATGACTCAGCTTCAATCTTTCCATTATTTTCTCAGCCTCTGTAGTGTCATAAGCAAAGCGCTGATGAAATTCCATTAATTCATCCCGGACTGTGTCTTGTGAAAACACCGCCATGGGATTTTGGTTCAGCATGGCCACTTGCTGATTCCCGGCTCTTTGAATCTTGCCTCGCAAGGCCGGCAGGCTGCGGCTGAGAATATACATCAAGGTGCTTTTGCCGGAACCATTGCCACCCAGAAGCGCATGCAGTTCGCCTTTTTTTATACTTAAAGACGCCCCGCGCAAAACAAAGGGCGCATCTTTTTCGTAGCGGAACCAGATATCCCGCGCCGCCAGAACAGTCTCAGCTTCGTTGGGTCCGGCCGTAGCGGGATCAGTTATATTTCTATTTTCTGCCGGAATATCCTGCCGGGTGAGCAGATACTGCCTGCCCTCACGCACGGTTAAAGGCAGACTGATCTCACTTGACCTTGCTCTGACCTCACTTGCTGCTGCCATGCGTGCAGCTAGTGGAATTGATATCTGAAATTTGTCATCCTTCTCAAGCAGATTGGTCACGTAACTTTCCGCATTGCCGCAAAAGTTCACTTTGCCCTTTTCAAGAAAAATAACTTTGTCCGCCAGCGGCAGGATGTCATCAATAATATGCTCAGAAATAATTATGCTGGTACCTGTCTCATCGTTGACACGTCCCAGGATGGAGAGAAAGCGTTTGCGTGCGATGGGATCGAGCTGGGCCATCGGCTCATCCAGGAGCAACAAGTCAGGCTGCATGACTAGGCTGGAGGCAAGATTGAGAATCTGTTTTTCACCACCGGATAATTCAGATACCTTGCGGTCCATCCAGTCGCTGATACCAAAAAAGGTCGAGGTTTCTGCCAAGCGCCTTTCTATATCCTGACTGGCCAGTCCCTGATTCTCAAGACCGAAAGCAAGTTCATGCCAGACACTGTCAAGAATAATCTGATTGTCCGGATTCTGCTGCACAAAACCTATCTGTACTGCCTTATCTGCGGTTTCATAAGCTGAGCCGGGTTTTCCATAAATAATTCTGCTGCCGCTGAGGTCTCCAGCTGGAGTAAGAACAGGAGATAACATTCTCAAGAGCGTTGTCTTGCCGCTGCCAGAGGCACCTGTAAGCAGGGTAAGACTGCTGCGTTCAAAACTTAAAGAAAGCTCATCGAGTGCTTTTGAAACTGCACCCGGATAAGCAAAAGATAAGTCCTTCAATTCTGCAGCAAAGGCCGGATTGTAGTGGTCCGCCTGATATTGGCTTCCCGGACCGGCTGCCGGATTATTCTTCTGATTCATATTTCTCACTTCGGGCTTTCTTAGATCTGTTTCCCGGTCCAATAAAAGGCCGGATTTGCTCTGTCCGCTGAACTGACTTTCCGCACGCAGTATTTTCTTTCTGCCCCACCATTCCATTAGTTCAAGATAAAAGGGAAAGAATAAATATAATGCGTAAAAAACTAATGTTAGCAGACGCCAGGATAGTGCAGGAAGATCTGCCGGCAGTGCCAGACTTGGATAGTACTGAAAAGAGTGCGTCCCTGTGGCAAATCCTACTATCTGCAAGACAATCATCAAGAGGAGAAAAACGATACCGCCTGCATCATAAACACTGAAGCGATCACGCTTATATGTACTGCGCCGGTCAGAAGGATAACCCTTGGCCCGCATGGCGATGCTTGTATCAAGTGCATTTTCCATACTCCAGCTCATCAGCACCGATGACATACGTGTATAAAAAGCGAGGCTTTCCCTGCGCGGCATTTTCTCCTCACCCAGGAGCGCATTCTGACTCATCTTAACCTTATGTCCATGCTCAATCGTGTCAGGGACATAGCGCAAAACCATGCCCAGGAGCAGGCTTGTTACGGGAAAGCGCTTGCCGCCCACAGACAAGAGCTGATCGGAGCTGGAAACTTCCTGATAGGCGCGGAACCAAAGCAGGATTGTCAGCAGCATCATGCCGGCCGCAAAGCCATAGATTATGCTTTCCAAAGTCACGGGCCGCAGGCCCAGATAAAAGAGAACCGTGAGGCCGTTGCCGCTGAAAAGTCCATTGGCCAGGACAATCAGAAGATGCAGGGGAATGAAAGAGCGGAAAAAACGCAGCAGTTTAGCTGCACCTTCCAGATAAATGTTCAGAGTCAGTGCCGCGAGAAAGGATAGCAGCAGATAGGCCGGGTTCAGCGTTAGCATGGAAAAGATCAATACCGAGAAAAAGTACAGAAGTAACAGCGACGGGTGTGTCGCTCGCAAATTTATAAATTTTCTCTTAGCATGCTTCAATAACACTGCTCCACATTTTTATCCTGGCCCATTTTTTAGAAAGGTGATCCCGGCACATCGCCCGGAGTCACCGTGTAGTGAAAGGATACCTCATCACCAGTCTCGACCTTCACACTTGAAACCGAATAGTTGGGAAATACTCCGTTTACTGAGTAAACCCAGCCACCCTTGCCCCCTCCGGCTGCTCCCTCGCTAATTCCCTGAATTGCCGACACATATGTGCCAAAAAGATTATTGCTGGCATTAATTACATAATCACTTTTTTTAAGGACATCAAATACTGTGCTGCCTGGATCCAGGACAATCTCCTTATGGAACAGCATCACTCCATCCGGTGCATATCCCGCCGCTGAATGTACATTAGCCTTTACTGCATTTACACAATTAACTGACAGAGAGACTACTATTTTGCCGCTGCTTGTCTTTGCCTCTGTCCGTACTTCACTTGTTTTTTCTGAAGTGCTTTCTGCTGTTACAACCGTTATATTGGAGGCTTGACCTGTAGCCGCAGCTGAACTGCCTGTCTCAGCCGTCGGGCTCTCTTGCGTAATTCCTGTCCGCTCTGTACTGGCCTTACCGGCATCAGTCTTATCACTGCTGCCGGTCAGATCCGCCTTGTCGCTTTCAGGCAGCTTAGTTTCCTTATCTGATACCAGCTCTTCTGCCCGGCTTGTCTGATCTTCAACTACAGGCGCTTGATTATCACCTTCAATAGCACAGGCACTCAAAAATAGCAGGCTCATGCTAAAAGCCAGGATCAGGGCAAGGATTATTTTTGCCTTAATTTTCATACTTTTATTAAAGTCCATCTCTATGACTCCTTAAGCCCGCTTGAACAGCGGGCTTAAGCTTATTGATCTCTGCCTTATTCATTTTCTCTCTTGCGCTTAGAACGAATCAGCAGCGCTGAAGCTGCCAGAAGGAAGAGAAAACTGCTAAGCAGGAGCTGCGATGAATTGTATTCGCCGGTTGCAGGCAATTTTTCTGCCAGTTTTACTGCGAAGAAAGTATGTGAATCGTTACTATAGTACAGATTGCCGTCAGCAGATATGGACACGGAAGCCATGCACCAGTTCTGTTGAGACTCGATCGGCGTATAAATTGTATGGACCGTATCCTTGTCAGTCGATAATCCGTACAAGGCACCGGGCTCCTTGTTAATAGTGAAAAACACATATGTGCTTCCGCTCTTGTCTTTTACAACAAGTGGTGTTCCCTGAATTGTGCCATCTATGTCGTAGGTCTTTTCAACTTTCAAAGTATCTGCGTTAATTATTGATATGGTACCGGGGCCAGCTGCATATACTTTTCCATCTGCAATCACAGGAGTGGCTGTACTGCCTCCTGCAGAGAAGTTTACAGTCTTCAAAGCTCCGAAGCTGCCATCCGAGTTAATATCCAGACGATGCAGGGCACCGTCTTGCTGTGATATGAAATAAAGTCGATTAGCTGAGGGGACCATTGTCGTACGAATCGCGGGAGCTAAACCGTCAGCGGCAAGAGGCAAAGTTATCTTGTCCACTATGTTTCCGTTTGCAGCATCAAAGGCGAATACCTCACCCATATCGTTGCCAACCACCACAACTCCGTTTAGCACAGCGCCACCACTCCAATAAAATCCGGTCTCTGTTGAAGAGTATTCCCAGACAGTGCTGCCATCAGCAAGGTTAAGGGCACGGAAAGAGCCGCCATAAGAGCGTGGGGTCCAACCTACTGTACAAGTTCCCTGGTAGAGCAGACCCTTTGCAGCCGTAAGAGTCGTCAATGACTGCTGATCTTGAGCCTCCATCTCGTCACTATCAGGATTTGGCAAGAGAATTTGCTCCGGCGCTTCCGATATCCAGACGGTGGTCAAGTTGTCAGCGGTGAGTGCCTGAACTTTACCATACTTCATCGGTACAAGGACCAGACCGTCAGCATAGGCTGGGCGGGAAGTTGAATCAATCATGAACTCAAGTTTGGCCGTTGCATTGACTGAGCCGTCCTTGTTGAGTTTATAGAGGGTGTCTGAAAAAACTATATAAATCCAGTCACCGACCTGTAGGGGATCGGAGAAGGAATCCATCCAGCCGCCTTCTTTTTGGAAGGTGAAAGTCTCGCCCTTAACAAAGCCGTCAATTTCTAAATCCAATTCTTTCACACTGTTATGATCCATCGACCCGGCAAATGCAGGCCACCATGATGTCAGCTGAGAAGGCCTCGCTGCATAGGCATCGGGGTTAATCAGAGTCGGACTGCTTTCTTCAGCAGGAATAAATTTATCGGGATGGCCATTGTAGTCTTGCTGCCAGTCATTAATAAAATACCAGCGGATCTCATCACCTTCCTGCACAATATATTCGCTTGCTCCGGTCGGTGCCCAGTCATCATTTAATGACCACATCCAGCCGGAAGCGCTGCCATTTGTCACTCCTCCTTCTAACTCGAACTGTGTCGCTTCCTCTGCAGGAGGGGTAATCTTGTTCAGATAATCTCCAAAATCAGAAGTTTTATAGGACACGCTATAGTTATTGGCAGCCAGAATGCTGTCGGTAAGCTCCTGGGCATTGATACCGGCAGCTTCGCTGAAGGGGACTTCCAACCATATTTCATATGGATTTTCTTCAGGCGCCGGATTCAGATAGGATCCGACAAGAATGAAGCTTCCACTGACTACATCTGCCGATGCTGTCAGAATAATATCATCTTGTTCAGATGCAAGAGCCTGCACCGGGAAGATGCTGGTGATGACTAATAAACTAATAAATAGAGCTACTAGTTTTTTCCTGTACTTTTTCATTAATACCTCCTCCGAGTTAATGAGTTGTCTCCCAACTTTCCCGAGAAATAAAAAAAGCTACAAATACGAGAGATGTAGCCGTTTACACATTTCTTATATGCTCAGGGGAAACAATGGTCCGTTGTTATCCTTCTGTGAGAGTAACAGATCGGTCTTCTGGCTTGTGACCGGGTTTTCCCCCTTAACTCCGCCTTCCCGACTCAGGTCAGTGGCTGGCCTCGGCCCGGAGTTAATTAGTCACTTACAGCGGCGGCACCGCACAGGTTTTGCACCTGTTTCCCATATAGCTTCCACTATAATCTGTACCCTATAGAGTCAATCCATTTTCACGATTGACCTTGTGCCTAAAGTATAGATTTTCCCCCAGAGACCGTCAAGCAAATGTAGGTTTTCCCCTTGACAATACTGTTCTCTTCTCCTATTATCATTTTGATACTTGTTCAATTGTCTAAATGATATTATTTGTGGAGGGTCCTATGTCACAAGAAGAAGCTAAATGTCGCTGTGATTTGCCTGAAATCAGAGAACAAATGCCCGGAAAAGATGAAATGTCCAAGCTTGCTGATCTTTTTTCTGTCATGGGCGACAATACGCGTGTTCAGATCATCTCGGCTTTGCGCCTGAGCGAGCTTTGTGTCAGTGATCTGGCTCTGCTTTTATCACTGTCTGACTCAGCAATTTCTCATCAGCTGCGCATCTTGCGTCAGAGCAATCTGGTCAAAGCACGCCGGGATGGAAAATACATATACTATAGCCTTTCCGACAATCACGTGATCGAGATATACGATGTTGGAAAAGGGCACGTTAACGAATAATGTCTAAGTCTTTAAGAAGGAGCAAATTGTCAGCAAATGAGCAAAAACGTTTTAAAAAAAGACGATCATAATCACGGTCACGATCACGGTCACGATCACGGTCACGATCACGGAAGTGAGGAAGAAGAAAAACTTAATCTCATTCTACTTTTTATTTCCATTGCAATTTTCATCTGCGGCCTCATTGCGAAATATGTCTTTGCTGCAGGAACTGTCTTCATAATTCTTATGATAGCCGCCTGGCTTCTGGCCGGTTTCAAAGTCATGGTCAACGCTGTGAAAAAGCTCTTATCCGGTTTTATTATGGATGAAGAATTTCTCATGTCGGTGGCCACTGTGGGTGCAGTCATCCTTGGCGAATATCCTGAAGCCGCCCTGGTCATGATTCTTTACCAGATTGGTGAAAATCTGGAGCATTATGCTGTCGGCAAATCGCAGCAATCCATTAGTGACTTGCTGGACATTGCCGCCCCTTACGCCAACCTGGTCACTGATCAAGGTGTCAGGCAGATTGACCCGGCAGATATTAAAGTGGGAGATATTCTGGAAATTCAGCCCGGAGAACTTATCCCCACTGACGGGCTGATTGTAAGCGGCTTAAGCAGCCTAAACACAGCAGCCATAAGTGGTGAGTCCTTACCGGTGGAAGTAGAAGAAGGCAGTCAGGTTCTGAGTGGCAGTGTTAATGGCGACGGCCTCTTGCGCATGAAAGCCGAAACGGTTTACGCAGAGTCTACAGCCAGCCGCGTTATGGACATGGTTACTGAGGCTTCTTCGCGCAAGGCACACACTGAAACACTGGTCAGGCGTTTTTCAAGAGTCTATACACCCATTGTCGTCTTGCTGGCTGTCCTGATTTCAGTCCTTCCGCCCTTGCTTTTAGATCAGAGTTTTTCTAACTGGGTCTACCGGGGACTGATCTTTCTTGTAGTCTCCTGTCCCTGCGCCTTCGTCATTTCAGTCCCCCTCACCTTCGTCTCTGGCATCGGTATGGCCTCACGCCACGGTGTTTTAGTGCGGGGAGGCACAGATTTGGAAAATCTGTCCAAGTTGAAGACACTGGCTTTTGATAAGACCGGTACGCTCACTGAGGGCAAGTTCAGTGTGATCGCAAGTCACGCCGAAGATCATGTTGACGAGAAAGCTTTTATTGCTCTGGCAGCTACCATGGAGCAAAGCTTCACTCATCCGATCGCCCAGAGCATTGTCGCCCATGCCAAATCCCTCGGTATCAGCCTGTCCTCAGAAGGGCTCTCGGATATCATCTCTGTTCCGGGACACGGAGTTCGCGGCGTAATCGACAAGTCCAACGGACTCAGACTCCCCCTTGAACTGCCGGCAACTGTTTATCTGGGCAATGCCGCTTTAATGAAGATGCTGGGACTGCACGAAAGCGCTCTTGCTGATGGCTGTGAAGGCCAGGCTTGGACCATGAGTCACGTGGCAATCGTGCCGAACTTCAGAGACAAGCGTTCTTACGAGGAAGTTAAGGCAGATCCGCCTGCAACTGACATTCGTTACCTGGGGCATATCGTGATCCGCGATGAGTTAAAGGCAGAAGCTCCTCAAACCATCGCAGCCTTGCGTGCAGAAGGCGTGGACCGCATGGCCCTGCTGACCGGAGATAACGAAGTTTTTGCACGTGAGGTGGCTAAGGAGGCCGGCATAGATGAGATACATGCCTCTCTGCTGCCACAGGACAAGGTTGCCTGGATGGAAGAAGTGCTTGCTGATGAAAAAAATGGCAAGACCGGTTTTGCCGGTGACGGTATCAATGACGCACCTGTTCTGATGACAGCTGATGTCGGCGTAGCAATGGGGGGACTGGGCAGTGACGCCGCCATAGAAGCAGCCGATGTGGTACTGATGCAGGATAACTTGTCAGCTCTGTTGAAGGGCCTGGTTATTTCGAAAAAAACTATGAATATTGCCCGCCAGAACATTGTTTTCGCCCTGGGAGTCAAGTTCCTCTTCCTTCTCCTGGCAGCAATCGGCTATATGCCTATGTGGCTGGCAGTTTTCGCTGATGTCGGAGTAACCCTCTTAGTTATCCTCAACTGTTTCCGCATCTTCCACATCCCTCATTTGCAGAAAATCGAAAAACTCCACGATGACAGTGTGCAAAAATCATAGCCACCCGCATCACACCACGCAAAAGGCCCCAGACAATCATATCCGGGGCCTTTTTACTTTGCTTAGCTTTTCAGCAAGTTTTACTTAATGTTTTCAACAGCAACGAGAGACAATTCAAGATCTGTCGGCTCAAGAATCTGTTCACCGCTTGCATCCTGATCTTTAGTGATATCAATGCTGCCGGCAACCAGTTTCGCATAGACAGCATCATAGTCCGCCTGTTTGAATTCCTTAAAACGGGCATTTTCCATGGAAATCATGGTGTATCCCTGAGTGGCGTCGAGCGTTAATATCTTGCCGCCTTCCCAGGTCCCGTCATAGATACTTGTGATAGCGTCATTAACTGATTTCTTCAGGTTCTTCATGGCTGAGGTGATGACTGTATCTGATTCAGCATATTGGTCGACGTCAACACCGATAACTTTAGCATCAGCCTTCTCTGCAGCCTTCATCACTGAGGTGCCGACCGCACCGCCGCAGGCAAAGATCACTTCCGTGCCTTCCTGGAACCAGGAAGCTGCTTTTGATTCATTCTCCGGACTGGCATCAAAGTTGCCTACATAGGTGTATTTCACCTTAACATCGCCGGCTGCCAGACCCAGTTCAGCAGCAGCGTCGTCAGCGCCCTGGAGGAAACCGTAACCGAAACGGACAACCGCCGGGACTGCCATGCCGCCCATGAAACCAAGATCGCGATAACCATCGCGGACTGCCGCATAGCCGGCCAGATAGCCTGATTCTTCCTCAGCATAGAGAATGCCGACGACATTATCCGAAATATCCGGAACATAATCGCCCGAATGAGGATAGCCATCCAGCAGGATGAAATGAACATCCGGGAACTGATTCTGTACTGTATGAATCGGTCCTTCGAAAAGGAAGCCCGGCGTTACTATAATTTTGGCTCCACCTTCAATGGCCAGATTTATGGAGTTGATGTAAGCTGCGTCAGACTTTTCTGTTGGCTGGAAGTACTTAAAGGTTTTGTCATTGTCGATGGCGTATTGTACGACGCCCTCCCAGGAACCCTGGTTAAATGACTTGTCATCTATGGTACCTACGTCAGTGATCAATGCAATCTCCGCATTGCCTTGTGCATCCTGTTTACCTTCTTTGTGCAGTGAATCTTTTTCTTTTCCGTTGCCGCAGGCAGAGATGACGCCTAGCATCATCACCAGTACCAGCATAAGTGCAAAAATCTTCTTTCTATTCATTTTCTACCTCCTAAGGTCTGATCTTGGCCTTTAGCCTGTGTCAGACATCCAAACCTGTTTTGCTATTATCCTTGGCGTATACACGTGCAAGAATAAGAGCTTTGCTTTCTGCTTTCTCTTCAGTAAACACATAGGCTGACTCCAACTTCGATTTTGCAGCAGCCAACAGTGTCTCATCATCAGTATAGAGTTCCGCCAGTATTTCACCTTTCTTTACCTGTTCACCGCTGCGGCGGTGAAGTCTGATTCCTGCTGCAGGCTGAATCTGATCATCCATTTTCAAACGCCCTGCGCCTAGCATAGATGATGCTATGCCGCAGGTCTCCGTATCCATATGGCTGATCCAGCCGTCTTGTACTGCTATGATTTCAGCCGAATATTTTGGCTGCGGTAAAATGCTGATATCTTGTGTAATATGGGGATCGCCGCCTTGTGCTGCTACCATTTGAGCAAAGCAGTCCAGTGCTTTGCCTGAAGAAACGGCTTCCCGGACAAGTGCGTCGTAATCTTGTCCTGATTCCGGATTTGCCAGCTTAAGTAATTCCGAACTTAGTACAAAGCATAATTCCCGCAGGTCTTCCGGGCCTTCATCCTTTAAGACCTGAATAACTTCAGTTATTTCAATTGCATTGCCAATACACTGACCCAGGGGACGATCCATATCTGTGACCAGGGCTGCCGTTTTGCGTCCGGCTCCCTCACCGATATCAACCATCGTCTGTGCCAGCTCTACTGCATCTTTTACATTTTTCATAAAAGCACCGCTGCCGCATTTAACATCCAGGACGATAATGTCACTTCCGGCTGCCAGTTTTTTGCTCATAATGGAACCGGCAATTAAAGGTATGGAATCCACTGTAGCCGTTACGTCACGCAGTGCATACAGCTTCTTGTCGCCCGGCGCCAAATCTGCAGTCTGGCCGATAATCGCCAGGCCGATCTTCTGAACCTGTTCGATAAATTCCCGCTCAGACAGCTCCGTGCTCAGGCCGGGTATGGCCTCCAGCTTGTCAAGGGTTCCACCTGTGTGGCCTAAACCGCGCCCACTCATTTTTGCTAATTTCAAACCACAGGCTGCGACAATTGGTCCCACAATGAGAGAAGTCTTATCACCAACCCCGCCGGTCGAGTGCTTATCCACCTTGACACCATCAATGGCGGATAAGTCCACCTGATCTCCCGATTGCACCAGTGCCTGCGTAAATTCCAGCGTTTCTTCACTGCTCATGCCCTGAAAATAGACAGCCATCAGCCAGGCGGAAATCTGATAGTCTGGAATATTTCCACTCACATAAGAATCAATAATGAAACGAAGCTCCTCTTTGCTATGAGTGCCGCCATCACGCTTTTTCTTAATTAAATCGTATATTCTCATTAACGCCCTGTTTTCTCATATGGTATTCCTTCCGCTGCCGGTGCCTGAGAACGTTTAGACATAAAGATCAAGACGATCAAAGTGGCAATGTAAGGAATCATCTTATATACCGTTGCCGGAATGGGCAGGTCCTTTATACCCGGAATTGCCGAATAAGCAGAAGCGATTGTCTTCATTAAACCGAAGAAAAAAGCAGCTCCCAGGATTTTCTGCGATCTCCACTGACCGAAAATCATCACTGCCAGCGATAAGAAGCCGTAGCCGTAAACTGTGGCATTGGATTCGGTCGAGGTCGGGACGACAAAAGCCAGGCCGCCGATACCGGCAAGGAAACCTGAAATCAGGGTACCGGCCCAGCGCATGCGCTGGACATCAATACCAACTGTATCTGCAGCACCCGGATGCTCACCGCAGGCCCGCAGGCGAAGGCCGAAAGGAGTCCTTTGGATCACAAACCAGGCAATGAAGAAGATCAGAAATCCAATGTAGGTCGTAAGATAGGCATTCTGAAACAGAAGCGGTCCGATAATAGGAATATCTCCTAATAGCGGTATTCTTCGGATAAAAAAAGTATCCCTGAAGGGTACCTGTTGGGTTCCGAAGACCAGACGAGCAGCAAAGATAGCAAAGGCAGGAGCGAACATGTTCATGGCGGTACCGCTGATAACCTGATTTGCTTTGAGATTGATCGAAGCGAAGGCATGAAAGATTGTAAAGATGAAGCCTGACAATCCTGCCACCAGCAGCGCCAGCAGGAGCAGGCCCTGACCGGAGATAACCCCCTGCATCCGGTTGATAAAGAGAGTGCCGGTGAAGGCTCCCATGATCATACCGCCATCCAGACCAACGTTAATAACACCGCTGCGTTCTGAATACATACCGCCCATGCCAACTACAAGCAGCGGTATAGAAAAGATCATGGTCTGTTGCACTATAAAGGCAATAGTTTTCATGAGGATACCTCCGATTCATCAGCCCGCACATTTCGGCCAGGTCCCTGCCGTCTTCCTCCGGCTCGCTTTCTGTTCTTTTTTATACCACTGACAATCCGAGAAAGCATTTGCTTGAAAATCAAAGAGAAGGCAGCACAGTAGATGATGACAGCAATGATCATGTCAATGATTTCTTTCGAGTAACCATGCAGCTGCAGGTTTTCTCCCCCTATCGTGATTTGGCCGATAAATAAACCGGACAGGAAAACTCCTATCGGATGATTCATGGCCAGTAAAGCAACCGGAATACCATTGAAACCTTGCAAGGCAACAATTTCGTTTGTTTCCATATAAACGCCTGTTCCGCCCAGGTACATCATAAAGCCGCCAATACCTGACAAAGCTCCGGCAATGATCATTGCCGTAATTACGGTGCGGTTAGAATTAATTCCTGCATAACGGGAAGCATCAGGGTTCAGACCAACTGCTGTAAGTTCGTAACCAAACACTGTGCGGGAAGAAATAATAAAAATAATCAGACAGAATATGAAACAAAGCACAAGGCTGATATTAAGATTTGTACCCGGGAATGCGGTGTCAAGTCCAAGGGTTGGAATTTCAGCACGCACTGGGACATTCTGCGCTCTCGCATAGCGGGAATCATAAATCGTTTGTTCTATTATTATTTTTACCAGATACATGCCAATATAGTTCATCATGATCGAAGTGATGACCTCATTGACCTTAAAATATGCTTTAAGTATGCCCGGAACCGAACCCCAGACCGCTCCTCCGACTATGGCAGCCAGCATACAGACCAGCCAGAGTACTGATGCAGGAATCATTGTGCCTTTTATCGCAACAAAGACAGCACAGACACCTCCGACCATAAATTGTCCCGAAGCTCCTATATTGAAAAGGCCTGACTTATAGGCAAAAGCAACACTGAGGCCGGTCATAATTATGGGAATAGCAGTAGCAATCGCCTGTCCGAACTGAGTTGGGCTGCCGGTCATGCCCCCTTTGAGAATAGTTAACAAGCCTCGACCGGCCCGGGAAGGATTCGCGATCAGGAGGATAATAACTCCCACAAGCAGTCCCGTTATTATTGCCATCAGAGAAGCGAAAAAGCTGTAAAAACCTTTAGTACGTGCCTGATGGGACAGAGACAATTCTTCTTCCGGAACTGCCTGCCTGCCTGCATCCACTAAAGGCTTATTTTTGAACTCATGATCCTTATTCTTGCCTGAATCAGACATGCCCGACCTCCTTCTTCTTTCCAGCCATATAGAGGCCGAGTTCACGCTCGTCAGTCTGATCCGGATCCAGATCAGCAACGATTTCACCTTCATACATAACTAAAATACGATCAGAAAGGTTCATGACCTCGTCAAGTTCAAAAGAAATCAGCAAAACGCCTTTTCCCTGGTTCCGCTGCTCCAGCAATTGACCATGAATGTATTCGATAGCGCCTACGTCGAGGCCGCGCACCGGCTGTACTGCTATGATAATATCTGCATCGCGGTCCAGCTCTCTGGCGACAATTGCTTTTTGCTGGTTGCCTCCGGACAAGGCCCGCCCCATACTGTTCGCACCTTCACTGCTGCGGATATCAAAGCGGCCGATCAACTCATCCGCATAGCCTCTGATACTATCGAAGCGCATAAAGCCACGTTTTTGAAAGCGGGGCAAATAATAAGTTTGTAAGACAAGATTATTAGCAAGACTAAGATCCAGAATCATGCCAAAGCGCTGGCGGTCTTCAGGAATATGAGCCATACCGGATTCTGTGCGTTCCCGGATACTGCTTTTGCTGATATCACGGCCATTGAGAAAAATGCGCCCCTCATCTGGAGGGGTAATTCCTGTCAGTGCATAGACCAGCTCGGACTGTCCATTGCCGTCCACACCTGCTACAGAAACAATCTCACCTGAATGAACCTCGAGTGAAACATCATGTACTGCGTTCTTAGTAGAGTGCTCGCGCTTGACGGTAATGTTTTCACAGGAAAAAACCACATCCCCTCTTGCAATCTCAGCTTTATCAACATCAAAATCAACCGCACGGCCAACCATCAGTTCTGACATCTCTTCTGCTGTAGTATCAGCTACATCAAGGGTCACGATATGTTTTCCCTTGCGCAGAATAGTCACGCGATCGGCAACCTTCTGAATCTCATTTAGCTTATGAGTTATAAAGATAATGGATTTACCTTCATCAGCCAGATTGCGCATTATACTCATCAGTTCATCAATTTCCTGAGGGGTAAGAACAGCAGTCGGTTCATCAAAAATCAAAATCTCGTTTTCACGGAAAAGCATTTTTAGAATCTCTACACGCTGCTGCTGACCGACTGTGATATTACGAATTTCAGCATCCGGCTCTATAGCTAGCTTATAGCGTTCTGAGATTTCAAGGACTTTCTCCAGTGCCTTACTTTTATTGATGATACCGGCTTTAGTTGGTTCATCACCCAGAATAATACTTTCTAAAACGGTGAAGTTCTGTACTAGCATAAAGTGTTGGTGCACCATGCCGATACCATAGTCATTGGCATCATTCGGGTTATTCAGGGTTGCCGGCTCTCCCTTGATTTTGATTGTGCCTTCTTCATGGGCATAAAGCCCGAAGAGCACGTTCACCAGGGTGGTTTTTCCTGCGCCGTTCTCGCCCAGCAAGGCATGGATTTCTCCCTGTCTTAGATGGAATGACACATCATCTACGGCTGTAAAGCTGCCGAAACGCTTTGTGATGTGATCCATCTCTATGACATTATTGCTCATGGTCCGTCAATCCTTTCTTCTGAAGGTCCCTCGCGGGTCTTCTTGTCGGGATCCGCGCCGCATTCGAAAGAGGTCCATTTATTCAAAAGCGTGGTAACACACACTTATCCCAGGTAATACAAAAATAAACAACATAAGAACATTGCTTTGTTGCTGTATAGTGATTATACCATGAAATATAGCCAGTCAATTGATCATATTTTAAGATAAATTTGGGCAAGTCGTACAGAAGCAACAGGCCCCTCTTGAGAGAGGCCTGTTTTATGTGAGTCAGATTTTTTATTCAAAGGGAAAGCGGTAGGAGAGCTTGGTCTCATCTCTTACTGCAATAAATTCCTTCTGAACTGCTGAACCGACCGGCACACCTTTGTCCTTGCGTTCCTGCCAGACAAGCCACTCCTTCTCACCAGCTGTATAAATCCGATCCTGGCCCGGTGCTTTTTTGGAGGCACGCAAATCGCGCAGAATATCTCCGGCTATCTTCTTGAAAGTATCCAGACCACAGAAAGCCTCCGGATCGATAACAATAAAGAAATGTCCCAGATGATAAGGCCGCTTATTGCCTGCTTCGTCGACATTTGTGATCAGCTTCAGAAAGCTGCCTGCCTGTAGGGCAGCTGAGAGTATCTCAACGACAGTGGCATATCCGTAGCCCTTATAGCCGCCCAGCTCTTCGCCGATTCCACCGAGAGGTGTCAGGGCGGCGGTACCGTCAGTCAGCCCTTTCAGAATCTCCCCACTGTCAGTCATGGCCACGCCGTCGTGCCCGATGACAACACCTTCAGGAGCATCTTTGCCCGTACGGGCGTAAACTTCGATTTTACCGCGCTGGCTTATGCTCGTTGCGCAGTCCAGCATGAAAGGAAAATCCTCATCCGTCGGCATTCCGAAAGTCAGGGGATTGGTGCCCAGCATATTTTCCACACCGAAAGTCGGCGCTATACTGGAACGTGCATTTGTGCCGGTAATGCCGATCATTCCTTCTCTGACTGCCATTAAAGGCCAATAGCCGGCAATCCCGTAATGAGAGCTATTACGGACAGCAGCCATTGCAATACCATTGGTCCGGGCCTTCTCAATTAAGCTTTTCATTGTTCGGTAGGAGGCAACCATACCCATGCCGTCATGAGCATCCACAACTAAGGTGCTCGGGGTTTCCTTCACAATTTCATAGTCGGTTACAGGATTAAGAATGCCTGCTTTAATCCGATCAAGATAAATCGGTTTGAAACGATTGCTGCCGTGACTTTCAATTCCCTGGCGGTCGCTTTCCATCAAGACATCTGCACATATCTTGGCATCCTCACGTGGGACACCGTAGGCTACAAAAGCGTCTTCCATGAAATTTCCAACAAGTTCCCAGGACAGGTATGGTCTGCTTTCTTTTTCCTTCTGCATAATTTGGCTCCTTTTTTATAAACTCAGATTTCTTCTTTATACTTGCAAAAATTCTCTTACTTCCTGATTGGCTTCGGCAATAAGTTTTTCTTCATCCAGATCAACAAGCCTGCCTTCACGCACTGTAAGCTTGCCGTTGATAATCGTGTAGTCCACATAGCCTTTGATGCCGACAGTAGCCAGAATGGACATGGGATCGTAAAAAGCCCCCACCAGATCCAGACGATTTACGTCCAGCAAAATGATGTCTGCACATTTGCCCACTTCTATTGAGCCGATCTCCCTTTGGCGTCCCAGGACGCGGGCACCCCCCATCGTGGCCAGTTTCAGCATATCGTAGCCGCTAACACCCTTGTCAGGCGAATTCAGGCGATGCATCAGATAGCCTGTGCGGATCTCTTCCAATAAACTCATGCCATTGTTGGCTGCGCATCCGTCTACACCTAAGCCGACCGGAATGTCCAAAGCCATCATTTCAGGAATAGGGGCAACGCCCGAAGACAAGCTCATATTGGAAGTCGGGCAGTGACAGACTCCGGTGCCTGTATCAGCTAATAACTGCAGCTCTTCGCTGTTGAAATGGATACCGTGTGCATACCAGACATCGTCACCCACCCAGCCCAGGCTTTCCATATATTCCAGCGGCCGCATGCCAAAGTGCTGCAGGGTGTAATTCTCTTCATCTCTGGTTTCGGCCAGATGTGTGTGCAGGCGAACACCCAGTTCACGCGCCAGTTTAGCACTTTCCCGCAATAAAGTATCTGAAACGGAGAAAGGTGAGCAGGGGGCCAGGGCCAGCCGGTGCATGGCCTGAAAAGAGCTGTCGTGGTATTGCTCGACCAGGCCGGCACTGTCTCTGAGTATTTCATCAACAGTCTGGACTACTGAATCCGGGGGCAGGCCTCCGTCTTTAACTGAAAGGTCCATGCTGCCGCGGGTAAAGTGTGTGCGGATACCGAGCTCATCGGCAGCAGCGATTTGCGCACCTATTAAATCACCACTGTCTTTGGGAAAAACATAATGATGGTCCGAAACAGTGGTACAGCCGTTTTTCATCAACTCTGCCATACCCACTTTGGAGGAGAGATAAACCGTATCTTCATCCAGCTGCTTCCAGATTTCATAGTTTATCCTGAGCCATTCAAAGAGCTCTTTGTTCTGCGTTTGCGGCAGATTTCTAGTAAATATCTGGTAGAGGTGATGATGGGTATTGATAAAACCTGGAAAACAAAGCATGTCTGTTGCGTCGATTGTTTCATCGGCCTGGTGTATATCCTTGCTGATATCTGTGATCAGACCGTCTTCACAAAAGATATTGACCCGGTCATAAAGCTTGTCATCAGCAGCACAGCTGATCAGCTTTTTTATATTTTTAATTAATAAGCTGCCCATTTTTTTATTCAAAACCTCCCTGGAAATTCAAAGCCATATCTTGTCTTACTTAAGCATTTTACGAATTATTTCATTATCGCTTGCGCGATAAGGATGATAGCGCAGAGATAAATCAGCATAACGAGACTTTTTGAGCACTGTCTTGTAATGGCTGAAGCTGTCAAAGCTGAATTTTCCGTGGTATTGTCCCATACCGCTGTTGCCGACACCGCCAAAAGGAACGTAAGGCGAAGACATATGAACAAGCGTGTCATTAATACAGCCGCCGCCGAAAGAAATTGCAGCAAGCAGTTGGTCCTGTGTCTCCTTTTTCTCCGAGAAAATGTAAAGTGCCAGTGGTTTAGGTCGCTGGCGGATATGGCGAACAGCACTGTCAAGATCAGGAAGGGAGATTACAGGGAGGATCGGTCCAAAGATCTCATCCTGCATTACTTGGCTGTCCAGAGGTGGTGAATCAATAATGGCCGGCGAAATTTGCCTGCTTTCAGGGTCAATCTTGCCACCAAAAATAGCTGGAGTTTCCTGCAAATAGCCTTGCAGGCGGTCAAAATGTTTTTCATTAATGATCTTAGGAAAATTTTCACTGAAATATTTCCCGTCCCGGCTCACTTGGGAGAACTCTTCTTGCAGCAGTTGCAAAAACTCTTGCTTAACTGTTTCTTCGCAAATAACGTAATCGGGAGCGATGCAGGTTTGCCCGGCATTAACCAGTTTGCCAAAAGCTGTTCTGCGGGCTGCCAATCTCAGGTCAGCATCTGCGCAGACAAGGGCCGGTGACTTGCCGCCCAGTTCGAGGGTGACAGGGGTCAGATTTTCTGAGGCCTGCCTCATTACCTCATGACCTACCGCAGGCGACCCGGTAAAAAATATATAATCAAAGTTAAGCTGCAAAAGATTCCGGTTTTCTTCACGGCCGCCCGTGACCAGCTCGACCCAGCCCGGCTCCAGGACAGAGAGGGTTTTAGCCAGGATTTCTGTTGTGGCGGGACTGTATGCGGACGGTTTCAGGACCGCTGTATTGCCGGCTGCAATTGCACCGACCAGCGGATTGAGAGAAAGCTGGAGGGGATAATTCCAGGGCGACATGATCAAAACCACACCGTAGGGTTCGGGGTATCTTTTCACCCGGCCTGGCATTTGTGTTAGAGCAATTTTCGAGCGCCGGGGCTTCATCCAGCCTTTAAGCTGCTTCAGCGCGTAGCTGATTTCATCCGCCACCAAGCCAATCTCCGTCATGTAGCCTTCAAAAGGGCTCTTGTTCAGGTCTTCCTTCAGGGCCTCTTCTATTTCGGGTGTCAGCTCTTTGATTCTTGCTTGCAGCAGAAGCAGCTGCTGACGTCTCGCTTCATAGGAACGGGTCTTGTCGCTGTCAAAAAACCGGCGGCAAATCTCGAATTTTTCGCGGATCATGTGGTCTTTGTCTTGTTGTTTTTCCATAATCATTCTCCTTTAGAAAGCACAAGAAAACAGCTCTAGTCACTTGCCTCTTCCTGAGAGTTATATCTTTTCTGTACAGCAGTAATAACTTCTTCTGTCAGAAGCTCAGGCGAAGCAGCTACTTCATTATGGAATATTCTTTGCTTCTTTCTTACAGAGAAAAAGGCCCCGACAGATACAGCAAGGGCGCTGATAACATTTACGATAAAATCTTCCATGGTGTCTCGCAATGCTTCCTGGCCGATCAGGAGTTGGCCTGACTCTGTCATATATTTTTGCATGTTCATGCCTAGCAGAGTGTCGGCTGAATATTCATAAATTTCCCAGATGACACCGACAGTAACAGCAAAGCAAAAGCCGAAAAGAACAACAAAGAAGGGAGACAGATGCAGGTCCAGGCGTTCCCAGGAATTGAGAACACTGATCAGCTTGACACCTAAAACTGCAAGCATGGCACCGCTGAAGGAATGCAGCAGGACATCCCAATATTTAAAAACGTGAAAATAATTCCGTACCTCACCCAGAAAAACCCCGGCAAAGAGAAAAATGAAATAGGCAATGGTCAGGCCATCCGGGATGATAATCTTGAATTTTTTTTCTATAAGGGCGGGCAGAGCCATAACGATCAGACCCCCAATGCATGATACCAACATCAGGAAATAGTCAGGCAAAGTGCGAGGGGTCGCGGGTGGAACGGCATCAGCAGGAGTTATTATGATGCGATAAATTGAATAGCCAATGGATAGGATGAGAGTTATCCACAGGATCCAGCCGGCAGCATTCTTAATTCGTGCGGAACTGAATTTCTTGTCCTTATTTCTTTTAGAATTATTAGAATCTGATTCAATCGTGAAGTTCAGCATTTGCTCTCCTCTTGGTCTGTCAAAGATTCAGGCAACGGAGATCCAGCTTAGTCTTTCACTGGGATAGTTCCCTCCGGTAATTCGGCCTTATTTCGCAGATATTTATTTACTTCAGTCATCATGTTATCAGAGATATCCTGCATAATCGCAGAAAATTTCTCAAGATCCTCTTCTGTATATTTTCTCTTCATGCGATTGGCCAGGATGGATACATAACGTTCACTGCTGCCGTAAATCTGCAGAAACTTGTCCGTGACGCTTAAGTGGACAAGACGCCCGTCTTCGCTGGACTTGGTTTTTTTCACATAGGCTTTCCTCTCAAGATTGGCTACTTTGTATGCAGCATTGGGTTGAGACACATTGATAAAATTCGCAAATTCCGTTAGAGTCGGCTGGCCCAGGGCATAGATGGCTTCGGCACAGAACGCCTCCAGCGCCGTCAGGGAATCAGCCTCACTGTCAGAGATTTTGCGGAAGATCCGGCGATAATAGTAGAGCTTAAGTTTTAAATATATGTCATGTAGATTGTCTTCCAGCATACTTTTCACCTCCTATGTTCAATAATACTTCAAAAGATTTATATAAATATTACTCTTCACTATCTATTAAAGCAAACATCAGCTCGGCTTCGCACACAATTTCATCGTTGACTTTTGCCACACCTGTGCCAAAGCCAAAATCGCCACGTTTCTTGGTGATCTTCGTTGACAGGTGGAGGGTATCGCCCGGCCGGACTACGCCGCGGAAGCGGACCTTGTCCACACCGGCGAAAAGCGGGAGTTTGTCCCGGTTTTCCTCTAATGAGAGCAGGGCCACACCGCCGACCTGGGCCAGAGCTTCAATCTGCAAAACCCCGGGAAAGACCGGTTCTTCCGGGAAATGTCCCTGGAAGAAAATCTCATTGCCGCTTAACTGCTTGATTCCCTCAGCACTTAGGCCAGGTTCCATTGCTGTGATACGGTCGACCAGCAGGAAAGGGTAGCGATGCGGTAGTATTTTTTGAATGTCCGTATATTCCAGTTGCATGTAAATCTCCTGACTTTAAAAAAGTTGAGCCCTATTCAGCTATGTAACGTTTCAAAACTATGCTGGCATTATGTCCGCCAAAACCCAATGAGTTCTTCAGGGCATAAGCGTAGCTGAAGTCTTCGCCGGCATTTGCAACATAATCCAGGTCACAGTCCGGATCGGGTTTTTCCAGGCCCATGGTTGGCGGTACCCACTGTTCTTTCAGGCCCAGCACGCAGAAGGCTGCTTCTACGACTCCGCTGGCCCCTAGTAAGTGACCGGTCATGGACTTGGTCGAAGAGACCTTCAGTTTATTGGCGTGGTTGCCAAATACTCTGCGGATTGCGTGTGTTTCGCTAGCGTCATTGAGTTCGGTAGAAGTTCCGTGCGCATTAATATAGCCGATGTCTTCAGGCTTAATACCCGCGTCCTCCACTGCCAGCTGCAGGCAGCGTGCTGCCTGTATGCCTTCGGGATCGGGAGCAGTCATATGGTAGGCATCTGATGTCGAGCCATAGCCGACGACTTCACCCAGGATCTTTGCACCTCGTTTTTTTGCATGTTCATAGTCTTCGAGAATAAGTGCCCCTGCTCCTTCGCCAATGACAAAGCCATCACGTTCAGCGTCGAAAGGAATTGAGGCCCGCTTGGGGTCGGTCGATTTAGAGAGCGCCCGCATAGCGGAAAAACCACCCACACCCATCGGAGTTATAGCCGCTTCAGCTCCTCCGGCTACGATTATGTCCAGATAGCCGTCGCGGATCTTGTGTAAAGCTTCACCCAGACCGTTGGTGGATGCGGCGCAGGCGGTAATAACAGCAGTGGACAGACCGTGCAGGCCCAGATTCTGGGCCACTGTGCCGGCAGTCATGTTTGCTATTGTTAAGGGAATAAAGAAAGGAGAAACTCGATTGTAGCCCTTTTCAATACCTGCCTGTTTCTCACGCTCAAAGGTATTAATACCGCCGATACCGGTCGAAAAAATCACGCCGGCGCGGTTGGAGTCGAACTCTCCCGCCTGCAGCCCGCTTTGCAGAAAAGCCTCGCGCGCGGCGATCAGACCGTATTGTGTTACTTCATCCATGCGCCGGGCAGATCTGCCTTCGATATACTCTGTTACTTTGAAATTTTTCAGTTCAGCAGCTAGGGCAATATCCAGCTCTTCTCTTTGTACACGGGTCAGTTCGGCAATTCCGATCTCTCCCCGCCTGATTGCCTGCCAACTGCTTTCAGTATCAAGTCCCAGAGGAGTCAGCATGCCGATTCCTGTGATAACAACACGTCTTTTGTTGCTCATATTAGTAAATAAAACCTCCGTCTTCCCTGCTTTAGAGATTCATGCCTCCATCGACTGAAATTGTCTGACCGGTAATATAGTTAGCTTCTTCACCGGCCAAAAAGGCCACTGCCGCAGCTACGTCTTCCGCCTTGCCCAATCGGCGCATGGGTATGGTCGCCAGATAATGCTCACGCACGTCTTCCGCAAGCACAGCTGTCATGTCCGTCTCAATAAAACCGGGTGCGACAGCGTTAACGGTCACATTGCGCGTGGCCAGCTCCTGGGCCAGCGATTTACCCATGGCGATAACAGCTGCCTTGCTGGCGGCATAGTTGATCTGGCCGGCATTGCCTTTAAGTCCGACAATACTACTAATACTTATGATGCGTCCCCAGCGCTTGCGCATCATAATTTTCGCCGCTTCCCGCATCAGGATAAACTGAGCCTTCTGGTTGACCTGAATGACCGCGTCGTAGTCCTCATCACTCATCCGCACCGTCAACTGATCGCGGGTCAGACCGGCATTATTCACCAAAATATCGAGTCGGCCGGACTCTTCGACAATCTCGCTGATCAAAGCTTTGGCAGCCTCTGAGTCAGAGAGATCCGCCTGAATTGTGCGTGACGGTTTGCCCTCCTGCGCCAGTTCCTCCGACAGGGCTTTTGCACTATCTTCAGATGTTGAGTAATGTATATAGAGAAAACGTTCCGGCGAGGCCAAAGCGCGAACAATGGCTCTTCCGATACCGCGTCCGCCTCCTGTCACCAGAACTACTTGTTTTTGTGACATCAAATCCTCCTGTTTTGCAAACTGCAATTTTTGCTGCTGCCTTCCGTGCTGCATTCAGTGCATCATTTCGTGCCTGGCACCAAATGATGCACTGGAAAACTAACGACGCGTCTTTGCTAAAGAGTGGGACAGGAATTTTTCGAATGATTCCATATCGCCTATGTGATTTAAATTCAAACTGCGGTCGCGCCGGCGCAGAAGCGGCGTCAGCACAGCTTTAGGTGCTATCTCGATAAAGTTCCTATAGCCGCGGTCTAAAAGATAAGTGAAGCAGTCATCCAGACGAGTCGGATTGGACATCTGCCGCGACATCAAATCCGCGTAGACTTCTCTTCGTTCTCCGTCCCGGCGGAGAGGCCGGGCAGCCTTGCCCAAAATATTAAGAGCCAGATCAATCTGTGCTTCCTCCGCTTCCTCTTGCAGCAGAGCAGCACGCAATTCAGGCACATCAGCTGTAAAAACCTTGCTATGGTAGGCTCCTTCAACTTCTAAAAAGACTGCCCGTTTGGCACCGGCTTCCAGTACATCCTGCATCAAAAGTTCCAATTCACTGATGCTGCCGGAAACAGCCATTTGAGTTTCAGAGTTTTTATTGGCCAGGGACAGGTCCGGATAATTCTGCAGCTGTTCCTGAAGCTCTGCTTCCTCCAGACCCAACACAGCCAGCATGCCGTCATCAAAACCGTCCTGTCGTCTTTGCTTCATGCGTCTTGCCATTAAGTTAGCGCGCTGACGAATAATATTGAGAACTGCTTCTTCTGAATAAACGCCTGCCAAAGCCAGGGCCGGGAATTCGCCGGCACTCAGACCCAGGGCAGCATCAGCCTCTATACCCGTTTTTTGCAAAACTTTCGTTATTGTCAGCGAGAAAACCGTCAACGCCAGTTGAACATAGCGGGTTTCGTTTAAACGATCAAAGGCAGGATCGAGCAGGTAGTCCAACTCCTCCTCGCTACAATAGCAATTAGAGTAATAGCTTTCTTCAGGGAAAGCGCGGGCAAAATCAAGTCCCATACCCGCCAACTGTGAGCCCTGCCCACCATAAAGAAAAACCCATTCATTCTGCTTGTTCATTCATCCATCCTTTCGTGCATAGAAAGGTGCCTGGCACCGAATTATGCATGGCACCGAATTATGCATCCACACCTTCGAAGAGATCCGCGAGCAGCAGATCTAGCGGTTTTATTTCCTTGATGCCGGCTGCCACCAGCCCCATCATGAAAGCACCCTTTTCGCTGTTACCTTCCTGGACAGCCTGACGCAGCGAACCGCCCAGCATCTCTTCCAATACTTCTTTTTCCGCTCCTTCACGTTCCAAAGACATATAGTCGCGGCAGAATTTGTTTTTCAAAACACGACAAGGCACGCCGCCAACACGTCCCATTACGGAAATCTGTGTATCGGTCGCCTTGATCACTGCCTCCTTATAGGCCGGATGTATTGGGCATTCTTCCGCCGAGAGAAAGAGTGTTCCCAGCTGAAAACCCTCTGCTCCAAGTGCGATCGCTGCTTTTATCTGCCTGGGAGAGCCGATGCCGCCTGCGGCGATCATCGGAATCGACAGATTTTCCGCCACTAAAGGCCACAGGACCATGGAAGTCTGCTCGCCTATGTGGCCGCCAGCCTCCTGACCTTCTGCAATCACCGCGTCAGCGCCCTGACGCTCCATACGCTGGGCCAGCAAAAGAGATGAAACTACCGGAATAACGATACTGCCCGCCTCTTTCCACATGGCAATGTATTTTCCCGGACTACCGGCACCGGTCGTCACCAGAGGGACACGCTCTTCCACCAGAACCCGGGCGATCGCGTCCGCCTCCGGATTCATCAGCATAAGATTGACACCGAAAGGACGGTCGGTCAGCTCGCGCGCGCGCCTGATCGAGGCACGTACCATGTCCGCTGTCATCGAGCCGGAAGCTATCTGACCCAGGGCACCCGCTTCACTTACCGCTGCTGCGAACTCTGCCGTAGCTACCCAGGCCATTCCGCCCTGTAAAAGCGGATATTTCAGATCAAATGTCTCATCCAACCACATGCATCTCATGTCCTTTCATCAGAAGTGCACCACAGGACATCCCGCCGCCAAAACCTGCCAGACAAATAGTCTTGCTGCCTGCAAGCTGTCCTGACCTGTATAGCTCTTCCATCAGGATGCCGATACTCGCAGATGAGGTATTTCCGACGCTGGCAATATTTGAAGGAAAGCTCTCCGCAGTCAGCTTCAGATCACGCATGATGGCATCGTTGATCCGCTGATTTGCCTGGTGCAGGAGGTAATAGTCCACCTCATCAGGTGCAAGGTCAGCCTTTTCCAGCACATCGCGAATGCAATCGGACATCCTGCTTACTGCAAAACGAAAAACTGCACGTCCGTCCATCCTGATCGGCTCATTAAGACCCACA
>LFRM01214166.1_pt1 | contig 43469 bp, 45 predicted proteins | sample 618341 | NCBI WGS metagenome assembly LFRM01 (sample SAMN03654438, study PRJNA283298) | anaerobic digester metagenome | isolation source: pool of bioreactors CSTR01a, CSTR02a, and CSTR03a thermophilic anaerobic... | place: Denmark: Kgs. Lyngby | collected 2014-05-21 | reverse complement strand
TCTCTCGAAGCGGCTTGCCTATCTTATCAAATCCTTTACCATTTGTCAACACCTTTTTTAAAAAAAATTGCGGAAATTTCTGAGATTTTTTTTGCTGCCTTTTTCACCCACAACATCTTGTCCTTTTTGCATCGGCATACACAATTTACCTTCGGTTTTTCATGCATATCGTACCCAAATCAAGGCAACTTATTTATAAAATCAAAACAGACGGAGATGTGATATATAATGTTTAAGGAAAATAACCCTTTGAAGCGCGAGATAATCGCGTGGGAGCTTGCGGCAATTCTCCTTTTCGGAATCATGGGCATAAGCTCTGCCGCAAAAAAGAGCGACGCTCTTCCCGACACCTATGTTCAGACTCTTTCCAGGCTCGGCTCCCGCGGAGACGAGGTTCGTAAAATACAGTCCGTTCTCAAGGGGCTCGGACTTTACAAGGGCGGGGTGGACGGAATATACGGTCCGAAAACCGCGGTTGCGGTAAAGCAATTCCAGAAAAACTGCGGGCTCACCGTTGACGGTATCGCAGGCCCGAAGACATTGCTCTACCTCGGGCTGGGAACATCGTCCTCGTCCTCAGGACACAGCAGCAGCGACATCACGCTTCTCGCCAAGGTGATTGCCGCAGAGGCGCGCGGAGAGAGCTATACAGGCCAGGTTGCGGTCGGGGCAGTTATACTCAATCGCGTTGAGCACGCCTCATTTCCGGACACAATATCCGGCGTAATTTATCAAAACGGAGCCTTTACCTGCGTAACCGACAGCAACTGGAGCGTAGCTCCGGATGCCACCTCACGCAAGGCCGCTCAGGATGCCATAAACGGCTGGGACCCCTCCGGCGGAGCAATATACTATTATAATCCCGCCAAGACCACCAACAAGTGGATGCTGTCAAGACCTGTGATAACCACAATCGGCAGTCACATATTTTGCAGCTGACCCTTAACCGGAAGCAATGCCGCCGCATCGTTTGAAGATGCGGCGGCCGTTTACATATACAATTATAATATAGTATCAGGCTCTCATTTCTTCAAGCACCGAGTAAGGGATTGCCATATCGCCGTATCCTGTGCCGATTTCTATGTGCGGCTTCATTTTACAATGAAAATCCGTGCCTCCGGAAACGCGCAAAGAATATTTCTCGGCAAGCGCGCGATACTCCCTGCCCATCTCAGGGGTGTAGTCCGTATAATATCCCTCTATTCCCTCAAGACCCATTTCCACAAGCCGGGAGAGGAGCCTCTCAAGCTGCTCTCCGCTCTTTTTTGTCAGGTGCAGATGTGCGAGAAACGCCTTCCCTCCGGCACCTCTTATCAGCGATATTGCGAGCTCCGGAGAGGTTTTGATATTTCCCGAATACGCCGGCTTTCCCGCGGACAGATATTTGTCAAACGCCTCTTTTACCGATGCTGTGTATCCCTTTTCGGTCATGGCCTTTGCAAAATGCGCGCGACCGACTATACCGTTCGGCGCAGAGGCAAGAATCTCATCAATATCAAGATGTATACCGATGTTTTCAAGCAGCCTGTGAGTATCATAGAAGCGCTCCGTGCGAGACTTTTTTATTGCCTCAAGCCCCTTGACAAGCCCGGGATTGTCCACGTCTATAAAATAACCCAGAATATGCGTTTCGGTGTCGGATTGAACCGAAAACTCTATTCCCGGCACAACCTCGATTCCCGATTCCTCCCCCTGCGCGAGAGCTTCCTTTATTCCGTCGGTGCTGTCGTGGTCCGTAAGCGCTATTGCCGAAAGCCCGCGTGAATGTGCATACCGGACAAGCTCCGCCGGCTGCATGGAGCCGTCGGATTTCACCGAGTGCGTATGCAAATCAATATAACCCTTCATGCTTTTCTTTTCCTTCATGCTTCCTTCATATTTCATAGAGAGAGGAAATTGTCTTTCCTCCTCCGCGTTCAAGAATTTCCTTTGACTGATGCCCCTTCGTCAGAAGCAGGCAGTCCGCACCGAGCGCTCGCGCAGTGTACAGGTCGTGGAGGGTGTCCCCTACCATCAGAGTGCGCTCGTGTTTTATTCCGCGCTCAAGGAAATAGCGCTTTGTTCGTTCCACCTTGCTTTCGGCAAGTCTGTCACCCGCCGCAAGCACAGCGTCAAAATAGTGAGCAATTCCGAAGTAGTCAAGCATACCGGCAATTTGCTTTTCCTGTGCGGATGAGACTATGTACTGCCTCACCCCTTTGTCCGCAAGTGCTTTAAGCAAATCCATCGCACCGTCATGAAGCACGGGCGGGTTGCAATGTAAAGCATAGCCGTTCTGGAACTCCTTGGCTGTTTCATCAAAGGTTTCGGGCTCAACCGGAAAAAGATGCTCGTAAAATTTGATTATCGGCGTATCAATGTATTCATAGTACTGCTCAACGGTTATTCCGGGCATATCTCTGCGCTCAAGCATGTCATTGACTGAATCAAGAGACGCTGCCAAGTCATCAAGCAGCGTGCCGTTCCAGTCCCACAGCACGGTGTCATAAGAAAAATTTTCAAGCATTCAACAATCCCCTTGTTTATTATGGTATACCAAAGAACATTTATCATTGGCTTTGCTTCGCCCCTGCGGCTACCGCCGCTATGCGCTTCGCGCGGAAAATCATGATACAATAATACCACGCCTTTGACAAGGTTTCAACAAGTGTGTTGAATTTTGCAAATACTTTGACACAAGTGTGTACGTGTGCTAAAATAAGGCAAATAACAGCTTCCCTGTATGAAAAGGAGAAAAGCTATGATTATCCTTGAAGGACACGACAAACTGCCTGTCCGCGCCGCAATATTTGATTTTGACGGCACCATCTCAACGCTTCGATGCGGTTGGGAGAAGGTTATGGCGCCGCTCATGTGTGAATACATTCTCGGCGGACACACGGAACGCTCCGATGAAATAAAGGCTCTTGTTGACAGCTATATCGACGAGTCCACCGGAATCCAAACCGCCCTTCAGATGAAGTGGCTCAACGACACAATAAAGCAGTACGGGCTGAATCCCGGCGCTCCGGACGACCAGTGGTTTTATAAGGATGAATACAACCGCCGGCTCATGCTCGATGTCGCACGCAAGCGTGACGAGGTCGAGTCCGGCGCGGTGCCCAAAGGCAACTACATAATCTGCGGAGCGGAGAATTTCTTCGAGGCTCTGCGCGACAGAGGCGTGACCCTTTATGCTGCAAGCGGCACCGATGACGCCGATGTGAAAAGGGAATCCGCGGCGCTCGGCTTCTTTGACTATTTCACAGAAATCGCCGGAGCCAAGCCACGCGCGGAGGACTGCTCAAAGGACGCCGTAATAAAAAGGCTCATTTCCGAGGGCGGCTACAAGGGCGGAGAGCTGCTTGTAGTGGGCGACGGAAAGGTCGAAATAATGCTCGGCAGGGCGGCGGGAGCCGTCACCCTCGGACTTGCAACGGACGAGGTAAAGCGCTGCGGAATAAACCCCGTCAAGGAAAAGCGGCTTCGTGCCGCGGGCGCACACGCCGTAACCGGCGATTTTACACATCTCGACAATATTATGAACTGGCTGTTCTGATTTTATTAAGAAGGTGTTTTTTACGGAAAGAAGAAAAATGCAGCTCAACCTCTCGGGCATCAAAACCTACTCCGCCGAGGACAGAATAAACCTCGTCACCATCGACAACATGATGACTCCGGGCGTAACCCCTCATGAGCAATACTCCTCCGACGGCTTCGATGAGCTTGTCGAACGGATAATTACCGCACGCAAAAACGGCAGACCGGTAATCTGGAGTATGGGTGCACATGTGATTAAAAACCGGCTTTCAAGATATGTTATTGCCCTTGTCAAGGCGGGAATAATTACGCATATCGCCTCAAACGGTGCCGGCAGCATCCACGATTTCGAGCTTGCGTATCTCGGCGGAACCTCCGAGGATGTTCCGACTGCGATTGAAGACGGCTCCTTCGGAATGTGGGAGCAAACCGGCGCATGGATGAATGAGGCTTTCCGCGAGGGCGCGGAGAAAAATCTGGGCTACGGCGAAGCACTCGGAGAGTACATTTCGTTGCACCCTGAGCGTTTTCCGAACCGGGAGGACTGCATCGAATATCAATGCTACGTAAATGATGTTCCCGCAACCTATCACATCGCGCTCGGCACTGATATAATCCATCAACACCCGACCTGCGACATGTCGGTAATCGGCAAATGCAGCGGTATAGATTTCAAAAAGATGTGCTACTCGGTTTCGCAGCTCGACGGCGGAGTTTTCCTGAACTTCGGTTCGGCGGTTATAGGGCCGGAGGTTTTCCTCAAGGCGCTTTCAATAGCGCGCAACCTCGGCTACCCGACCTTCAACATCACTACCGCAAACTTCGACCTTATCAACCTCGGCGACTACCGCTGCAAGATAGGCTATGAGGACCCCAACTATTATTACAGGCCGAGAAAGAATATAGTTAACCGTCCGGTAAGCCGCGGCGGAAAGGGCTGGCACTTCGTCGGCGACCATCAGATTACGATTCCCACGCTTTACGATAAAATAATCGAGAGGATATAAGGCTATGAACTCACAGCGTCTTAAACAGCTTCTCGCCGCTGTCGGCAATTGCAAAATCGGTATAATCGGCGACTTCTGCGTGGACATTTACTGGCACGCGGACATGGCGCGCAGTGAGCTTTCGCGCGAAACGCCCCATTATCCCCTGCCCGTCGTTTCCGAGCGCTGCTATCCGGGAGCTGCCGGCAATACCGCCGCAAATATTGCGGCATTGCGTCCGATGAGCATTTCGGCAATAAGCATTATCGGGGATGACTGGCGCGGAATGCTGCTCGAAAAGGAGCTGAAAAAGCACGGGATTTCGGCAGACAATCTGCTTTTGTGCCCCGGTCGCTTCACCAATGCCTACTGCAAGCCCATGCGCAAGGGCATATCCGCCCTTGAATATGAGGACCCCCGTCTGGATTTTGCAAACTACGAGCCGATTGACGAGAAAACAGAGAATGAAATAATTGCGCGCCTTGACGCAATTGCCGGGGATATCGATGTGCTGTGCGTGTCCGACCAGTTTGAATTCGGCGCCGTAACCCCAAGGGTTGCCGACAGGATATCTGACCTTGCCGCAAAGGGGCTTTGTGTCGTGGTTGACAGCCGGTATAAAATCGGCGCATATAAAAACGTCATACTCAAGCCCAACGAGGTTGAGTGCTGGCGCGCAGCATACGAAGATGACGGCTTCATTTCCGCATCACACGAGCAATTTATTCAGGCGGCAAAGCTGCTCTCAAAAAAGAACAATTCCGATGTTATGCTGACGCTCGGAGAGCGCGGCAGCGCATTTGTGAACGCAGACAGCGTAACGCTTGTTTCCCCCAAGCTCATTGATGGAGAGGTCGATATATGCGGAGCGGGCGACACCTTTTTGTCGGCGTTTTCGTGCCTGCTTGCCGCGGGAGCCGGTCATGAGGAGGCGGCGCAGGGCGCGTCCCTCGCCTCTGCGGTTACCGTGCATAAAATCGGCGTAACCGGTACAGCAAGTCCCGAAGAAATACTTGAGATGCTTGAAAAGTAACGGCTGTGTGCACAGCACAAACCTGTCTGAACATGAAATTATAGGGCTGTTTTTAGTTACAGCCCTATAATAAAAGTTTTTTGTATTTTGATTTTGTGCCTCACAAATTCTCACCGGACAAGGCGCGAAACACATGATAAGCTTTATTTGTCATACAGACAAGCTGGAATTTGTGCGCTTTCGCGCAAATGAATAATGAAGTCGCTACGCTAATGAATAATGAATAATTTCGGGTGCTGCGCACGGCATTATAATCGGGTGCGGGTGTCCCGCCTACAATTTTTCATTATTCATTATTCACTATTCATTAATTTGTGCGCGCGCGCACAAATTCCAGTTTGGCGGCGGGTCGCCGCGGACAATTCGCACCCGCTACGGCGGTATTTGTCGCCCGCGTGCACGGTAACGAATATTGCTGTAACTTCCGGATTATCGGCACAGGCTTACATAAAGCAACACCCACCGAAAAACGCTTTTCGGCGGGTGTTTTCATTTGTTTCCTTATGCGGCCGTCACATTTCAGCTCTTTGTTTTTTGCTTTTATTTTTCAAGAGTATCCATTCCGGCGAGCTCGTCCGGATGAAAGCGCACACAGACGATGTATGCCTCCTCACCCTCGGTAAAGTGACCGTAGGTTGTTGTAACAACCGTTCCGTCCGGCAAAACCTCAACACCCGGATAGGCGCAGTCCCACTTTCCGCCGTTGGGGCTTCTGTAATTTTTCATAAGCCTTATGCGATACTGTCCCTCGCGGCCGTTTATTATGTCGTCATAGGTACCTATCCATCCCACCCAGTCGCCCTTGGTGGGGGTTTCACGCGTCATGTCGCGGAAGCTGATAAAAAGTCTGCCGTCCTTGAGATATTTTGAGGTGTGCCTGTCGCCGCTGAGCGCCGCAGGCAGCTCAACCGGCTCGCTCCAGGTTTTGCCCTCGTCATCGCTGGTTATCATAAATGAGTTGAAGTTTCTCGACTCCTCACGCATGATTATGCACAGCTGCTTACCGTCCGGCGAGCGGATTATTGTCGGCTCGCACAGCTTGGCTCCGCCCGTATGCGAGCATATGGCTCTCGGCTCGCCCCAGGTCACGCCGCCGTCCGCGGACTGTGTGAGATATATTTCAAAGCGTCCGTCCCTGCGAACCCTTCCTCGCGGCGAGGTATATATTTTCTCCCATACATCGCCAGGCTTTTCAAGAGTTTTTATCCAGTTCGGCATGGGCGGTCCGAGCCGCTTTCCGCCGAAAAACATTTTTCTGTAAACTGCCTTCGTGCGTGCATCCGCTCCGGATGAGGTGCGCCATATCTCCATGAGGGTATCCGTTCCGCCGTGTATGAATCTGCCGTCATCGTGAAACACGGCGATATAGCTTCCGTTACCTGTCGGTTCAATGTCGCCCATTGCGACTATTCCGCCGTAATCGCCGATTTTTTCAAGCTCCGACCAGCTTTCTCCGTCATCCTCCGACACCGACAGCCTTATCGGATACAGTCCCGAAAACATTATAAGCCGCTTCTTCCCCGACGAGTCTTCGGTGCGGTATATTGTGGGAACCTCCAGCGAGGTGCTCCACGAATCCGGCACAGGCAGGCGCTCGCTCCACGAAACGCCGCCGTCGGTGCTCTTTTTCAGCACTATCTGACCGTTTCCGTGATTTTTCGGATAAACTGCCAGTATGGTTTTTCCGTCCTCAAGCAAAACCGTAGTGGGATGCCCGAGATAGAGCCCGCTCTCGCGGTCAACAACCGTCCGGCGGAAGGTATCGCGCGATATATCCAGCGTGGGTATTGTGTAAAACGCATCCACGGAAAACACCTCTTTATATACTTTCGTAAGTATTCTTCAGGAAGTCAAGACCCCATGCGATGCCTGTTTTCGCGTCCTCGCAGCCCTCAAACTCAACGCTGACAAAGCCGTCGTAGCCCGAGTTCTTGAGAAGCCTCATGCATTGAACAACAGGTACAACGCCGTGACCTATAACCGTGCCGCGCAGAAAATTTCCGCCCCTTGTGCCGAAAAATCCGCCCACGGGCTGTGCGCCGTTGCCGCTTTTGAATATAAAATCCTTCGCGTGAACATGGTACACATACGGCAAAAGCTTTCCGAAGGCCTTTTCGGGGTCCTCATCGGCGCACATAAAGTTGCCCATATCCAACAGCAAGCCGAAATTCTCATTGCCCACACCGTTGACTATGCGCTCAACGCGCGAGCTCTCCTGACAGAAAAAACCGTGATTTTCCATCATGGTGTGTATACCCTTTGTTTTTGCATATCTTGTAACCTCACGGCAGCCCTGTGTAATGCGTACAAGCGCCTCATCGAAGCTGCGGCGCTTTTCGCCGCCTCTCCAGCCGCCCGTTGCGTCATGACGCATACCGCCGACGCCGAGGATTTCCGCAATATCGACCTCGCCCTTCAGGCGTTCGATTTCCCTGTCTATATCTCCCTCGGAGCCGTAAAGGAAATCGGCGCCGATTGTATAGTTGACAGGCGTTATTCCCGCGCGCTCGCATTCGGCGCGCAGACTTGCGGCATAATCCGCCTTGCTCATGCCCTCGGGCACGACAAGGTCTGTAAATTCTATGCCGTCGAAGCCCATGTCGCAGGCAAGCTGTATAAGCTCAAGCTGTGTATATTCTCCGCGCGATAAAAGCGCGCTGAAGCTGTAGGTGCTGACAGAAAATTTCATATCAATCGCACTCCTGAAATCAAAGAATTATTTTTACGGGTTAAAGCATCGGGAGACTTGGAATTACCCCTTTAAATGCGTACTGTGCTCGACTCCTTAATCTCATGCTTTTCCCCGTTGATATATGCCGTTCCGGTGCAACCTGCGGGAACTGTAAACTCATAAACGGTTTTTCCGTCCTGCATGCTCCAGCCGGACTCAACAAGACCGAAGCGCGAGACAATCGAAGCCTTTGCAAAGGTAAGCCTTTTGTCCGGGACGGGCTTGAAAATTATGTGCCTGAAGCCCGGCTCGTCGGGGTCCGTGTTGATGCCCGCAACCGTGCCGTAGAGCCAGTCGCCGACCGCTCCGTAGGCGTAATGATTGAATGAGTTCATGCCTGCGCTGCAGAACGAGCCGTCGGGCTTCTGACCGTTCCAGCGCTCCCACATGGTGGTTGCGCCTTGAGTTATCGGATACAGCCATGAGGGGTACTCCTTGCGGAAAAGCAGGTCATACGCGATATCCGTCCTGCCGCAGGAGGTAAGCACATGCATAAGGTAAGGTGTGCCGACAAAGCCTGTGGTGAGATGTCCCCACTTTTTCACAAGCTCAACCAGCTTGTCCTCAACAACCTTTCTGTTTTCAACAAGGTCAAAGTAAAGCGCAAGCACGCATGCCGTCTGAGTTTCGCACACCGGAGTGCCGTCGGGCTTTATATATTTTTTTCTGAATGCCTTTATTATCTTGGGATAAAGCTCCTCATAGTCGCTCGCGTCCTCGCCGATGACCTTGCATGCCTTGATAAAGAGCGAGGTGGAGTACGCAAAAAACGCCTGCGCGATGTAGTTGTGGTCGGTTCCGCCTCCGGTTGCCTCCTCCTTATCATCGAGAGACAGCCAGTCGCCGAAGTGCGTTCCGCTGTCCCACAGATAATTCTTGCCCGCCTTCTTTTTCATATAGTCAATCCAGCGCTTCATGGAAACATATTGATTCTTCAGTATTTTTTTGCTGCCGTAGGTGAGATATATCTGCCACGGTGCTATAACCGCAACATCCGCCCACGCTGCCGAGCCCTCGCCGTCCCAGCCCTTGGGAACGACATGCGGAACCGGTCCGTCGTTGTCCTGGTCCACCGCAAGGTCTGCAAGCCATTTCGAGAAAAAGCGCTCAACGTCATAGTTGTACGACGCTGTACGCACAAACACCTGTGCGTCACCCGTCCAGCCCATGCGCTCGTCACGCTGCGGGCAGTCCGTGGGAACATCGAGGAAATTGCTGCGCTGACCCCATATTATATTTCCGTAAAGCTTGTTTATCATCGCGTCGGAGCACTCGAAGCTTCCGATGCGCTTCATGTCCGAAAACACAACAACAGCCGTGAAATTTTCAAGCTTTATCTCATCGCTGAAGCCCTCAAGGCGTATATATCTGAAGCCCTGGAAGGAATAATGAGGCTTGAAGGTGTGCTCGTTACCGTCACATATAAAGCGGATTTCGCTCTTTGCCGAGCGATAGTTTTCGGTGTAAAAGTTGCCGTCACGGTCAAGCACCTCTGCGTGATGTATAACTGCGTTCTCGCCCTTTTTACCCTTAATCTTAAACTCAACATATCCGGTCATATCCTGACCGAAATCTATAACGGTTTCACCCTTGGGCGTGGTTATGAGCTTTACGGCGGGGATGCGGTACATCTCGTGCACTTCCTCACCCTGCTGCGGAAGAAGAATATCCTTTTTGGCGGAAATGGATTTCGCACTCCAGCAATCGGCGGTTACAAAGTTCGCATCGAAGGTCTCGCCGTTATACATGTGACTGTATCTTACGGCGCTCTCTTTTACAAGCCAGTCATCCCCTGTCTTTACGGTATCCGAGCTTCCGTCCGCATAATCTATGTTAAGCATAGCGATAACCGCCGGCTCGTCATCACCGAGCCCCTTGAACTTTTCGTCCTTTCTGACGTGGAAGCGCCAGCCGATTCCGGCACCGATTTCAATTATATTGTCCTTTGTAAGGAGCTGCGTCACATCGTAGCTTTGAAACTGCACGCGAAGCTTATAGGATGTCCAGCCCGGAGCAAAAATAAAATCGCCGACACGCTTGCCGTTTATTTTCGCCTCGTACACACCGAGGGCGGATATCATCAATACCGCTGATTTTACCTCCTTCTTAAGAGAAAAATCCCGAAAAAACACGGGGCACACGTCGCCGATATATCTATCGTTTTTTATCCAGTCCGCAACAAATATACTGCTCATATTGTTCTCCTTAGTTGTTTTTTATTGACAAAACAGCCCCGAAGGCTATAATTAAAGGGTATCGTCGTTGAAAACCCAGTCACGGACAATTATCTCCGTATAATCCGTTTCCGTGTTGCGAACGACCACCCGGTCAATTCCGGCATTTATTATGAGTCTGCGGCACATCGCGCAGGAATTCGCATCATGTATAAGCTCTCCGCTCTTGGCATCGACGCCTACAAGGTAGAGTGTTCCGCCTATCATCTCGTTACGCGAGGCGTTGATTATGCAGTTTGCCTCCGCATGAACCGAGCGGCAAAGCTCATATCTTTCTCCGTGGGGAATCTGCTTGCTCTCGCGCAGGCAGCACTGCATGTCGATACAGTTTTTTCTGCCGCGGGGCGCTCCGGCATAGCCTGTGGAAATGATTCTGTCGTTCTTCACGATTATCGCGCCGTAATTCCTTCTCAGGCAGGTGCCTCTTTCCAAAACAGTCTGTGCGATGTCAAGATAGTAGTTATGCTTGTCCCGTCTTTCCATTTTTTGCATATCCCCCTATATTAAATTTATACATTTAAATCATAGACTATTTTTATCCATATTGCAACGGTTTTTACTAAATTTTCGGAGGACTTAATGAACAATCTTCACGACTTTGAAACTCTCAGGGCTCTGCTCTCAAGACACGGCTTCACTTTTTCAAAATCACTCGGCCAAAACTTTCTGATTGACGGCGAGGTCTGCCCGGAAATGGCGGACTGCTGCGGAGTTGACAAAAGCTCGGGCGTAATAGAGATAGGCGCCGGTGTGGGCGTGCTCACAAATGAGCTTGCCAAGCGCGCCGGAAAGGTTGTGGCCTTCGAGCTTGACAGAAGGCTGCTTCCCGTGCTTTCCGAGACGCTTTCCGAGCACGACAATGTTAAAATCATCAACGCCGACGTGCTGAAAACAGACCTCTCCGCTCTCATTGAGGAGGAGTTTGCCGGAATGGATGTCTGCGTATGCGCAAACCTTCCGTATTACATCACCTCAGTTGTTATAATGCAGCTGCTTGAAAGCCGTCTGCCGCTCAAAAATGTAACGGTGATGGTTCAGAAGGAAGCCGCCGAGCGCCTGTGTGCCGAGGTCGGCTCCCGTGAATCCGGAGCCGTAACGGTTGCGGTAAATTACTACTCCGAGGCAAGCGAGCTTTTCTTTGTTCCGCGCACGGCGTTTTTGCCCGCGCCGAATGTTGACAGCGAGGTAATACAGCTGAAAATACGAAAAGCCCCGCCGATAGCCGTCGGTGACGAGTCTGCGTTTTTCAAAATGGTGCGCGCCGCGTTTTTACAGCGCAGAAAGACAGCCCGCAACTCCGTAAGCGCGGGACTCGGCATATCAAAGGATGCCGTAACCGATGCGTTGCTGAAAATCGGTGTTGCAGAGGATATCCGTGCGGAAAAGCTTACCATGAATCAGCTTGCTGCGTTGTTTGAGGCGCTTAACGGATAGAATTCCGGAGTATAGGAGGATTGACATGACACCGTTGAAGTTTTTTGTTATCACCGACACCCACTTTTTCAAAAATTCGCTGGGCGCACGCGGAGCCGGATATGACGACTTCATGCGATATGAGCAAAAATGCTTTGCCGAGACCGAGGCGATAAACAACGCCGTTTTTTCATATCTTGAAAAGGCGGATGCCGCGGACATCGTGCTTATCGCCGGAGATTTGAGCTTTAACGGCGAAAAGCAGAGCCATCTTGCGTTTATAGAGCTGTTAAAGAGCTTGAAAAACAGCGGCAAGAGGGTGTTTGTCATAACCGCCGCCCACGACTTCAACGACAAGCCCTTCGCGTTTGACGAATCCGGCAGGCTTTCTCCGGAGGGCACCGCGCGCGAGGAGCTTTTTAATATGTATTACGACTTCGGCTTCTCCGAGGCGATAGCGGTTGACGAAAAACATCTTTCGTATGTTGCACAGCTCGGCGAGGGAGTGCGTCTTCTTGCGCTCAACAACGATTTGCACAACCCGCGTGCCTACGATGAGGAGCAGCTCGAATGGATAAAATGTCAGGCGCGTGCGGCTCGCGAGGACGGACAGACAATGATAGCGATGAACCACTATCCGCTGCTGCCCGGGCAACCGCTGTTTTCGCTTGTCGGGGATGCCGTTCAGAGAAATTATGACGAGGTCACAACTATGCTTGCCGATGAGGGCGTGCATCTCTCATTCACCGGACACATGCACAACCAGAGCATCAATGAGAAAATAACTCCCGCCGGCAACCGGTTTTATGATGTATGCACAGGCGCGGTTATAGCGTGCCCGGCATATATGAGGCTTGTGAGCGTAACGGACAGAAACACGGTTGAAATCAACAGCATTCCCATTCCTGCGTTTGAATGGGAGACCTCGGGCAGAAGCTGTGAAAAATATCTCAGTGACCTTTTTGACAGCATGATACTGAACATACTCTCGGATATGAAAAACGACCCGGGACGAATGCTTTCAAAATTCCACGCGGGCGACAAGAAAAAACTTTTCCCTTTGCTGAAGTTTGTCGGCAAGCGCGTTGACTCCATGAGCGTGGGCAGCTTTTGCCGTATGCTGTGCGTCAAATGTGACCCGACCATTAAAAAGCTTCCGCTCAAGGACTATATAACAGAGATGGTTCGCGGCGTCTTTGTGGGAAATCAGACCTATAACGAGGGTACTGCGCGAGGCGACGCACTTATTGCGGTACTGCGCAGATTAAACCCGATACTGAAAAAAATCAAGGTCCGGGATGTGTGCGGAAATCAGGCGGATTTGTTTATGCTGATAAAGGAGTCTGCCGGAAATTACGGGCTTGACGACTATACCGCAACGCTGAAGCTGACTCGTGAATAAAAGTTCACTTTTTCCTTAAAAAGGTGTTGGAAAACCATCAAAAGTATGCTACAATAAAGTTTGTTGTGCGGCGTTTGACATTGCCGCAATCTGACATTTCGGAGGAGAAAATATGGGTAAGGGCAAAACAAACAAGCTGAACCGTCCGCTGACCGTGCTTGAAACGGCAACATATTCGCTCGGCTCTCTCGGCCGCGAGTTCAGCAACAACTGCGTAAACGCGTTTTTCCTTGTTTATCTGTGCATCTATCAGGGGCTTAACCCCGTGCCGATGACCATCGCGTTTGTGCTTGCGAAGGTGTGGGACGCTGTAAACGACCCGATGCTTGCAACTCTCGTAAACAACAGCAAAAAGAGCCGCTTCGGACGCTACCGTCCGTGGATGTTCGGCGGAGCAGTGGTCAACGCAATATCGCTCGTGCTCATGTTCACATCTCTTCCGGCAGCTACCGGAGAAATTGCAAAATATGCTTATTACATATTTATGTATGTCATTTGGGGAATGTCGTTTACCGTCATGGATGTTCCGTTCTGGAGCATGCTGCCCACAATCGCCAACAGCACCGAGGAGCGCAACAAGGCAAGCTCCATGGCAAAGCTTGTCGGCGGCTTCGGCGGCTTCCTTGTGGGAATGGTGGGAACCTCTGTTATCTTCCCGAACTTCTCGGACAGAGGTATGTCAAAGGCTTATATGATTCTCGGTGTTGTTGCCGGACTTATCATGATAACGTTTATTCTGTTCACCGTTATAGGAAACCGCGAAAAGTATGCCGTGCCCCATGAAAATGTGGGACTCAAGCATATAATCGACATGTTCAAGCAGAACGACCAGCTTCGCGCATACGCGCTTCACCTCGTGTTCTTCCTTACGGGCACGACAATAGCTCTTTCGCAGATACTTTACATCTATGTTTACTGCTATGAGGACGGCGCAAACCTCGTTCGCTCGGAGTACAGCTACACGCTGTTCTGGGTAATCGCCTGCACCGGCCAGGGCATTGCGATGTTCTTCTACAATCAGATAACCAAGAAAATCCCGCGTGAAAAGATTTACGCCTTCACCTTTGTCGGCTGCATAATCAGCTATGTGCTGATGTTCTTTATCTTTTTCTTCCTCAAGCCGGGCAACTATGTTATAAACGCAATTGCGATTGCGCTTTCGGGTGCCTTCCTCATGCTTGCAAGCGGAATGAATCAGATAGGCAGCACGGTTATGATTGCCGACGTTGTTGACTACGGCGAGTTCAAAACCGGCAAGCGCGGCGACAGCGTCATCTTCAGCGTTCAGACGCTTATTTCAAAATTTGCGGGCGCGCTTGCAATGCTCATCCTCGGAATGGGCATATCCGCGGCACAGCTTCCCACCGTGTCCGAGCTTCCCATCACCGATGCCAACGGAGCGTATGTAAAATCCGTCAACGTCTTTACCGACAGCTCCGGCAAATATCTCATAAACAACGAGGAGGTCTGGGCGCTTGTGAGCGAGAACCCCGACCTTGCCTCAAAATCCGAGTTTGTAAACGAAAACCTTATATCCTCTGAGAGCCTTACAGTGCTCAGAGCGTTCATGTTCCTCATTCCCATTCCGATGTGCCTTGCGGGATATGCGATATACAAGAAAAAATACTGGCTGTACGGCACGAAATACGATGATATAAAATCGGAAATTGACCGGCGGCGCCGCGAGAACGGCTTCGACGAGTTCGGAAATGCCGTGGAAAAAGAAAACGTTTGATGAATAACGGGCTGAGCGTGCTTGAATTGCGCGTTCGGCTCGTTTTGCTTTTTACGGCCAATGTACCGCCCCAAAGGAAGGCGATGAAGTGCGGAAAACGCCGCATTTCGGGCATATACGGGTGACCCTGACAGCTCACGTCACTTCAAGGGAGGCGCTTTGAGAATGAAGCCTTTGTATGAAAATGTCCCGGACGTTATGACCTTCTGCGACGGACGCAAGGTCAAAACCGCCTCCGACTGGCGCGACCGGAGACAGGAAATACTTGAAATACTTCAGCAAAACGAATACGGAGTGTTTCCTCCGCCGCCGGACACGTTTACAAGCGAGCTTCTTGAGCGGCGCGACAGCTTTTGCGCCGATAAGGCTTCGCTTGAAAAGCATTTGCTTTGTGTTTCTGTCGGCAAAAAAGACTTTTCATTTCCCGTATACAGGCTCATGCCGAAAAATATAAATAACCCGAAAGCTTTTGTCTTTATTAACTTCAGGGACAACATCCCCGATGAGTATTTCCCGGCGGAGGAGATAATCGACAACGGCTTTGCGGTATATTCCTTTTGCTATAAGGATGTCTCCTGCGACAACGGCGATTTTTCGTCCGGCGCCGCCGGCATGTTTTTTGATTCCGCAAAGCGCAGTGTCAACGCTCCGGGAAAGCTTTCAATCTGGGCGTGGGCGGCAAGCAGAGTCATGGATTTCGTAATTTCCGACGGAGTGTGTGATATCCGGAATGTTGCGGTTATCGGTCACTCAAGGCTCGGAAAAACCGCACTTCTCGCCGCCGCCTCGGATGAACGCTTCAGCTGTGCCGTTTCAAACAATTCGGGCTGCGCGGGAGCGGCCCTCGAAAGAGGCAAGCAGGGTGAACGCGTGAAGGACATCGTGAAAAGCTTTCCGTTCTGGTTCTGTCCGCGCTACGCGGATTATGCCGGTAACGAGGGGGCGATGCCCTTTGACCAGCATTTTCTTCTTGCTCTCATTGCTCCGAGAAGGGTATATGTATCCTCCGCCGAGGAGGACACATGGGCGGACCCGAGCGCGGAATATGCGTCGTGCGTTCTCGCATCTCAGGTTTGGGAGCTTCTCGGCACAAAGGGTCTCGGCGGATGTGAGGGGTATCATCTGAGACCGGGCACACACTATCTGAGCAGATACGACTGGCAGCAATTCATGAAATATCTGAAAACGGAGGGGTAATATGGCAGAGGCAATAGCAAAGATTAAAGACGGTTATGAGGAAGCGAGACTCTATTGGAATCAACCTCGTCCGGGTGAGTATGTATCTTACCGCGAGATTGTGATGCTTTCAGTGGGCTGGATGGCGCTGTATATATTCAAACTATGATGAAAACCTTCCGCTCTCGCAGCAGACAAAAAACCCGAACTGCGTGCTGTATTCGCTGCTTGACACCCTTATTATGGTATCCGTAATCGGTGCCGCCATAGATGTTCTTCCGTGGTTTGCCTATGACATAAGCGAAACCGGACAAAAATCCATGATAAGAGTTATCCGCATACGTACAATCGTTGAGGACAGAAAGGCGCAAATGGGCGAGGACTCCGCATACATAGAGGGCTGCGAGGCTCTGCTCAAGGCGGAGAAATACTTCGGAAAAGAAAAGCTTGAAATGCCCGACAAAAGTGCCTTGAAGTCCGCCAAGCTGCTGCCCTCCTCAATGAAGGAGGAGCAGGCGGCGCGTCACGCGGCAATAACGGCTGCCAAAAAAGAGATAGATGATGCCAAAAGCTACAATGAGGAAATCGAGATAGCCGACTTTGTAATGCATGAAATAAACCGCTTTAAGGACGATTTCGGGAAAAAGCAGCTTGAGCTGGCAAATCTTATCGTTTCGGGAGGCCCTCAGCACTTCTATGAATGCAGCGAGACGGCTATGTCGCTTGCATATACCCTTCCCCAGACACATATCAAAGAGGAAAAGCAGTGGCGCAAGCAGGACATCCGCAACGCCCGCGCTCTCGCAAAATCGGAAAAGCTCGCCGCAAAGCATTATCCCGACGGCGTAGTGGAATTCGACCAACAGATATTTGAGGATGCCTATAATCTGCCGGATGACACCAAGCAGCTTGCAAAAATCCGACGCAAGGCCATGAAGGCGGCAAACAAGCAGAAGAACCTTTACGGAACCGTTGCCGGTCCGTATCTCGCGGCTAAAAGAATACTCGACCTTGCCGAAGGGTATGCAAATCTCGATTCGATAACCTCAGATTATGAGGATGTGGTTGAGCGCCGCAACCTGCGCCACGACGCAGAACGCGCGGAGGCTCTGCGCATAGCTCAGGAGCGCAAGGCGGATAAGGAACGCAAGGAAGCGGAGAAACGGATACGCAGGAAATAAGCGCCTCTTTTTCCACATTGACTTTCACGGGCTTTTTGCTTATAATTGGTTTATTATTTTAGGGGGGCTGTCAATGTTAAAATCAGATAACAAGCTTGGATTTAAAATGTGGTTTAACATGATTATTTTCGGGCTTATGGGTCAAATTGCATGGAACGTGGAGAACATGTATTTCAACACCTTCCTTTACAACTCGGTCTATAACGGAGCGTCACAAGCCGCGGTTGACGGCTCAATAGGCGTCATGAATGCCATAAGCATCATGGTTGCGGCAAGCGCGGCGACCGCAGTAATCACAACGTTTTTAATCGGTGCGTTCAGCGACAAGCTCGGCAGACGCAAGATATTTATCTGCGGAGGCTACTGCCTGTGGGGCATTGTTACCGCTGCGTTCGGCTTCATTACCAAGGACGAAACCGCCCGTCTGTTCGGACTTTCCGACGAAATTGCAATTCTTTCAACAACTGTTGCAATTGTAATCATTCTCGATTGCGTGATGACCTTTATGGGCTCAACAAGCAACGACGCCGCCTTTAACGCATGGGTAACAGACGTAACAACCACTAAAAACAGAGCCACCGCCGAGAGCGTGTTGGCGATTCTGCCGATTGCGGCAACAGGCATAGTGCTTGCCCTTTCGGGACTCATTAAGAATGACAGCATCGGCTATTCGGGCTTCTTCAAGATTCTCGGCGTAGTTGTCACCGTGTGCGGAATTATAGGCTTATTCTCGCTTAAGGATTCCGGAGACGGAGTGCGCAAGGAAGCGCCATATCTCAAGGAGCTGATATACGGCTTCAGACCCTCTGTAATAAAGGAAAACAGCCGTCTGTATCTGGCACTCGCCTCCGTAGGAGTGTTTTCAACCTCCGTACAGGCGTTCTTCCCCTACATATTCATCTACATTTCAAACGGCTTCCCCGCCGCCGAGCCTGCCGCCGAAGGTGCCGAGCCCGCATTCACGCTTTCTCCGCTGCTCATTGCGGCAGCCGCGATTGCTCTCATAGCGGTGGTTGCCCTTATAATCTTCATGGGAAAGCTTATCGACAAGCTCGGCAAGGAAAGATTCATTATGATTTCCATTGTGCTTTTTATCATCGGACTTGTACTTGCAAGCTTCGCAAAATCATTGATTTCCTTTGCGATTTTTGCGCTTCCCGCTCTCGCCGGCTACGGACTTCTTATGATTATGCTCAACGCCGCCGTGCGTGACTTTACGCCGCCCGACAAGGCGGGGCTTTTCCAGGGCGTAAGAATGATATTCTTTGTTCTCATTCCCATGTGCGTAGGTCCGGCTATCGGAAATATCGTTTGCAAATATTCCTCCGTGCCCTACATCAACGATTACGGTGTTCAGCAGGACGCGCCCGGCTCAGCAATGTTCCTTGCCGCCGCCGTTATTGCCGTGTTTATACTTATCCCGATACTCAAGCTCAAGAAGAAGGGCTTCCGTGTAGATACACCCGCAGAAGCGTCTGAAGTGAAATAACTGCGAAGGACAGCGATTATGAAAACACAACTTCTTAATTCTCTTGCTAAGGTTTTTCCGGACGAGTTGCCGGACGGTTACGGACTCAGCGGCATTTCTGCGCTTGAGGGCGAAAGTGTCTCGTTTCAGCTTGCGGTATATCCGCAAAGCCGCTCTGAGAGCAGTGTAAGCGTGAGCCTTAACTCGCCGGTAGCCGAGTATATCAAAATTTATACGGTCGGCCTTATACCCTCGGCCCTTCCGTGCTATGAGGATACGGACGATTTTCTGCTCAGGCGCACCCCCGGCAAATATCCGGATGTGCTTTACCCATATACGGCCGAAACACGTCTTGCGTGCTCTGCGTGGAGCAGTCTGTGGTTTGAGGTGTGTGTACCCGATTCACTCAGTGCCGGCAGCTACCCTGTCCGCATCTCTGTTTCATCCGGCGGGGAGGAGCTTGCCTCGCATGAAATAACGCTTACGGTTATAGGCGCTGTTCTTCCCGCCCAGACCCTGCTGCACACAAACTGGTTCCATTCGGACTGTCTGTCAACCTACTATAAAGCACCTGTGTTTTCCGAGGAGTATTGGAAAATAACCGAAAGCTTCATAAAAACGGCCGCGGAGCACGGAATAAATATGCTTCTGACGCCTATCTTCACCCCTCCGCTCGACACGCAAATCGGCGGAGAGCGCCCGACAGTTCAGCTTATTGACGTTTACAAAAGCGGCACCACCTACTCCTTCGGCTTTGAAAACTTTGAAAGATTTATAAAAATATGTCTTGAAAACGGCATACAGGCGTTTGAAATATCACATCTGTTCACCCAGTGGGGCGCCATAGCCGCGCCCAAGATTATGGGCTGGGAAAAGGATCGCTGCAAACGGCTTTTCGGCTGGGAAACAAGGGCGGGCGGCGCCAAATACAAAAACTTTCTTTCACAGCTTGCGCCGGCACTCAACGCGGAGATAGACCGTCTGGGCATACGCGAGCGCTGCCATTTTCACGTCTCCGATGAGCCGGGGCTGCTTCAGGTTCCCACTTACAGAAAAGCCTCAAAGCTTGTCCATGAATTTTTCCCCGGATATCCGGTAATGGACGCGCTTTCGGACTATGAATTTTTCAAAAAGGGTCTGCTGAAAACTCCGATTCCTTCGGAAAATCACGTTGAGCCGTTTGTGGGCAACACAGACGAATTCTGGACATATTACTGCTGCGGACAGCATCGCGAATACGTCCCCAACAGATTTTTCGCCATGCCCTCACAGCGCAACCGAGTGCTCGGCTTCCTGCTCTACAAATACAACGCCGCAGGCTTTTTGCAGTGGGGCTACAACTTCTGGTACAGCCAGTACTCCAAGCACGAGATTGACCCGTTCAAGGTCTCCGATGCCGCAGGCGCCTTCCCCTCCGGAGATGCTTACGTCGTGTATCCGGGCAGCGACGGCTCACCGCTTTGCTCCCTCAGACTCAAGGTCTTCCGCGACGGACTGTGCGATATGCGGGCATTGCAGAAGCTTGAAGCTCTGACCTCCCGCGAATACGCCCTGGAGGTTCTTGCCCGCGGAACGGATTATGAGCTGACCTTTAAAGCCTATCCGCACGAGGCGCAGTGGCTCATTGACAAGCGCGAGGAAATAAACCGGGAAATTGCCGCTCATCTCTCACACTGAAATAAAAAAACAAAGTCTGCAGCCTTTACGGGCTTGCAGACTTTTTTATTAGGAGGGCAGTGTCGGCCTCCTCTTTATTTTTCTATAATTCTCTTCAAAAATGTCCTCATTCGCTCCGAGGAAGGATTATTTATTATCTCGTTCGGCTCTCCCTGCTCGACGATGTAACCGCCGTCCATGAAAATCACGTGGTCGGAAACATCCCTTGCAAACGCCATCTCATGTGTGACGATAACCATTGTCATGTTGTCCTCGGCAAGCGTGCGGATTACCTTGAGTATTTCGCCCGTAAGCTCGGGGTCAAGGGCACTCGTCGGCTCATCGAAAAATAAAATTTCCGGGTCAAGCGCAAGTGCGCGCGCTATGGACACACGCTGCTGCTGTCCGCCCGAAAGCTGGCAGGGATAGGAGTCCGCCTTGTCGGACAGTCCCATCTTATCAAGCAGCTCAAGAGCCGTTTGCCTTGCCTCATTTTTATCCTTCTTCAGCACACACACAGGCGCCTCGGTGATGTTTCGCAGCACCGAAAGATGCGGAAAAAGGTTGAAATTCTGAAATATCAGCCCTGTGCTGAGCTTTATTTTATTGAGCGTTGCCTTGTCGGAATATTTTGCCCTTCCGGCAGCGTCATTGCTCACCATGATGTTGTCGCCGTACGCAATATAGCCGGAATCGACTTTCTCAAGCATCGTTGCACAGCGCAGAAGCGTGGATTTTCCGGAGCCGGACGGCCCTATCACGGACACAACCTGCCCCTTTTCGACGCTGAAGGAAATATCCTTTATTACGTCGAGAGTCCCGAAGGATTTTGATATGTTTTTTATCTCAAGCACCGACATGGGGATACCTCCTTTTTATTGATAATAATCGAGCTTCTTTTCAATGAAGTTGAACACCACGGTCAGAACGGCGTTCATCACAAAGTAGAATACACCGGCGATAAACAGCGGCGCAAGCGAGCTGTAAAACACCATCTGCTCCTTGGCCTTGCGGAAAATCTCAGCGTATGCGATGACGTTCGCCAGCGAGGTGTCCTTGACAAGGGTTATTACCTCGTTGGAGCTTGCGGGAAGCACGCGCTTGACAACCTGCGGAAGAATGATGCGGAAAAAGGTCTGTGTTTTTGTGAAGCCGAGAGTAAACGCCGCCTCGTGCTGCCCCTTGGCAATCGCTTCGATGCCGCCGCGGAAAATCTCGGCAAAATACGCCGCATAGTTAAGCACAAACGCTATAAGCAGGGCTGTGAACTGATATGTATCGCTTCGCGTGTCAAAGCCCGAAAACAGACCTCCGAAAAAATCCGAGCCGCCCGTCTGAATCATGGGTATGGCGTAATAAATCGTGATTATCTGAAGCATCAGGGGTGTACCGCGCATTATAAGGATGTAAATGTTGGTTATCCAGGATACGGGCTTGAAACGGCACATCTTCAGCATAGCAACAACCATGCCGAGCGGTATCGAAAACGCCAGCGTATATCCGAATATTTTTAAAGTCGGCAACAGATATTGAAGAAGTATACCGGTTACCTTGAGAAGCTCGCTGTAATCCAAAACGCTTTCCCCCAAAACTCATTGCAAGGGGGCAGGGCTTCTTGCGAAACACCCTGCCTCCCCGCGTCTTTAAGAAATGTAAAAATGTTGTTATTTCGTCTTGAGCATCTGAACTATTTCATACTCGGCAACGACTGAATCGAGGAATACCGCGTCAACCATGTTGAGGTTGAGCTGCTGGAGAGCCTCCACGTTTGTGCCGATGGCTACGATTTCGATGTCCTTGGCAATTGCCGAAGCTTCAAGGATTTCCTGTGCGGTGGAGCCGGACTGTACGGCTACCTTCTTTTGGCTGAGGTCTGCCTGAGAGGCAATCGCGCCCGATGCGGACACTACAAAGACCATCTTGTTGTCCATATATGCTTCGGAGAGGTTCATCGCTTCGTTTCTCTTGTCGCTGTAAGACATGCCGTTCCAGATGCAGTCTATCTGATTTGCATCGAGGGTCTTCTCCTTGGTTTCCCAGTCGATACCCTTGAGCTCAAGCTCAACGCCGAGACGCTTGCAGACTTCCTTTGCAAGGTCGATGTCGAAGCCGACTATGTTGTTCTGGTCGTCTGTGAAGCCCATGGGCTTAAAGGTTGCGTCAAGGCCGAGAACAAGCTTCTTTGCCTCAAGAACCTTTTCGAGAGAGTTATCTGTTGCCGGAGTCTTTATGTCGGCAGTCTCTTTAACGGTGGTCATGTCGCTGCCGAACCAGGTTGTGGAAATCTGAGCCATTGTTCCGTCCTTTTTCATTTCGCAAAGGATGGTCTGAACCTTATCGCGCAGAGCCTGGTCGCCCTTGCGGAAGCCTATAACATAGGTTTCTGTGCTGCCCTCAAGTGCATCGGGAAGGATTTTCAATGTGGACTTGGGAGCCTCGGTGGTGGGCGTTGTTGTGGTAGCTGTGCCCTCGGTCTTGTTGCCGCATGCGGCAAATGCGCCGAGAATTGCAAAGATAAGTGCTATGCTGAGAACTGAAAGAACTTTCTTTTTCATTATTACTTCCTCCGTTTTTTTGCCGTGCCGCGTTGCGGACAAGCTAATGTGACATCATATTACCACATTATCCCGGTAAAGTAAAGAAAAAAATACAGATACAATAATTTGTCTGAAAAGCGTTTGGTTTTTGTTCAATTTTCAGGCTCTTTTTCCTTGCAAATTGCCTCAATTTGATGTATGATAAAATGGGGCAGATTTGGGAAAGCTTTTTTGTAAAAACCGCTGCTCCGCGCTTGCGGTAATTTTCTTCCGCGAAGATGTTGTATTACGGGCAAGCCGTATTTTTATACCGAGGAGTGTTTTCAAATGCAAAAGGTACAGTTTACAGAGACTGTTCTGCGTGACGCAAACCAGTCGCTTATCGCAACAAGAATGAAGTTTTCGGACTTTGAGCCGATTCTTTCAAAGCTTGACAAGGCGGGCTTTTACTCGCTGGAGTGCTGGGGAGGAGCAACCTTCGACTCCTGCCTTCGCTACCTCAATGAGGACCCGTGGGAGAGGCTGCGCAAAATCAAGGCAGCCTGCCCGAACACAAAGCTTCAGATGCTTCTCAGAGGTCAGAACATCCTGGGATACAAGCACTATCCCGATGATGTTGTGCGCGCCTTTGTCAAAAAATCCGTAGAAAACGGAATAGACGTCATAAGAATATTCGACGCTCTCAACGACATAAGAAATATTCAGGTGGCTGTGGATGAAACTCTTAAATGCGGCGCTGTTGCGTCGGGCGCTATATGCTATACCATAAGCCCGATACACGACCTTGAAGCCTACGTGAAGCTTGCCAAAAATATGGAGAGCCTCGGCGTAAATACCATAGCCGTAAAGGATATGGCGGGAATAATGAGCCCCAAGCAGGCATACGACCTTGTGAAGGCTCTCAAATCCGAGGTCAAGGTTCCCGTTGTTGTTCACACGCACTGCACCACCGGACTCGGTCCGATAACGCTCCAGAGTGCTGTTGAGGCGGGTGCGGATATAATAGACACCGCAATCTCCAGCTTCTCCGGCGGAACCTCACAGCCGCCCACGGAGACGCTTGCATACTCGTTCAGGGAGCAGGGCTACGATGTCGCGCTCGACATGAACGTTCTCAAGGAGATAAACGACTTCTTCAAGCCCGTCAAAAACGAGGCTCTCAAGAGCGGCGGACTCAATCCCGCTGTTATGAGCACCGATACGAACGCGCTTGTATATCAGGTTCCCGGCGGAATGCTTTCAAATCTCGTAGCACAGCTTACGGCGCAGAACAAGATGGATAAATTCGAGGACGTGCTCGCAGAGGTTCCCGCCGTGCGTGAGGATCTCGGCTTCCCGCCGCTTGTAACTCCCATGAGCCAGATGGTCGGAGTTCAGGCAACCGCGAACGTGCTCGCCGGAGAAAGATACAAAAACGTTTCAAAAGAGATAAAAAGCTATATCAAGGGCGAATACGGCACCGCTCCCGGCAAGATAAATCCCGATGTCAAAAAGCTTGTGCTCGGTGATGAGGAGCCCATAACCGGCCGCTATGCCGACACTCTTGAGCCCGGATTTGAAAAAGCAAAGGCTGAAATAGGCGAAAAGGCAACCTGTGACGAGGATGTGCTTTCGTATATTTCGTTCCCGGCGCAGGCAGAAAAGTTCTTTGATGCGCGTGAGGAAAAGAAAAAGAGAACCGTCAAATACGCCATACGGCGCTGCGACTGAGAGGAGAACGGATAATGCTTGCAGACAGAACAGACCTTTCGGTCATAGAAACCCTCACGGTATGCCTTGCCGGAATAGCCGTTGTGCTTTTCGAGCTTGCGCTTCTCGCCGTGCTTGTTTGGCTGCTGTCAAAGGCGGTTCGCGCATTTGAGAAAAAGCCCGCAAAGGCCGCCGCGGCAGAGATTCCGGTTCAGCTTGCCGAGGCAGCGGTATCCGCTCCCGCCCCCGCTGCGGTGTTCGCACCCAACGAGGTGTCGCTTGTCAATACCGACGAGCAGACTGCGGCGATGATAATGGCAATCGTCAGCAACGAGTCGGATATTCCGCTCAATCATCTTGCATTTAAAAGCATAAAGCTTGTGGAGGAGTAAGAACATGAAATATATAGTAGAGCTTAACGGCAAAAAATATGAGGTCGAGGTTGAAAAGAGCGAGGCTGTGCTTCTGAGCGTAACCGACGCGGCTCCGGCTGCGGCGCCTGTCGCTGTTACACCTGTTGCCCCTGTCGCGGCAGCACCGGCGGCACCGGCGGCACCGGCGGCACCTGCTGCGGCTCCTGCGCCTGTCGCGAACGTTTCCGGCGGCGAGGCGGTAAAATCCCCTATGCCCGGAAACATCCTTGAAATAAAAGTCTCCGCCGGCCAGAGCGTCAAGGCGGGTGACGTTATACTTATTCTTGAGGCAATGAAGATGGAAAACGAGATTGTCGCCCCCTGCGACGGCACCGTAAAACAAATAACTGTCAGCAAGGGCAGCGTCGTCAAGACGGACGAAGTCCTCGCTGTTGTCGGATAAGGGGAGCGTAGTATGAATTTCATTGAAGTTTTAAAGGAGATGGCGCTCAGCTCCGGCTTTGCCGCAATGACGCTTCAACAGGGCATTATGCTCGTTGTGTCGTTTGTGCTGTTCTACTTTGCCATCGTAAAGAAATATGAGCCTCTGCTGTTGCTTCCGATAGCCTTCGGCATGATGCTTGCAAACCTGCCGCTTGCCGGACTTATGGCAGACCCGGCGGGACTTATGGATGCCACGCAGAAGGTTGCCGGCGCACACTGGTACGATGACGGTGTGCTGCGGCTGATTTACGCGGGTGTCAAAAGCAGCATATTCCCATGTCTGATATTTATGGGTGTAGGCGCAATGACCGATTTCGGCCCGTTGCTTGCCAACCCCTCAAGCCTTCTTCTCGGTGCGGCGGCACAGCTCGGAATCTACTGCGCATTTTTCGTATGCATGATTACAGGCGTCTTCACTCCTCAGGAAGCGGCGTCAATAGCAATCATCGGCGGTGCGGACGGCCCCACGGCAATATTCCTTACCGGACGGCTCGCCCCGGATTTGCTCGGACCGATAGCGGTTGCCGCGTACTCATACATGGCGCTCATCCCGCTCATTCAGCCGCCCATAATGCGCGCACTCACCACGAAAAAAGAGCGCGAGGTCAGAATGGACCAGCTGCGCAAGGTGTCCAAGGCGGAAAAAATAATATTCCCGATAGCCGTCACCGTTATGTGCGTGCTTCTGCTTCCCTCTGTCGCGCCCCTGCTCGGCATGTTCATGCTCGGCAACCTTTTCCGTGAGAGCGGAGTGACCGAAAGACTCAGCGACACAGCCCAGAACGCGCTGACAAACATAGTCACCATCATGCTCGGCGTAACTGTCGGAGCAACCGCAAACGGCGAGGTTTTCCTTCAGCTCAAAACGCTTCTTATCGTCGGTATAGGTCTTGTTGCATTTGCGTTTTCAACCGTGGGCGGCGTGCTTTTCGGAAAGCTCATGTATCTGGTTACCGGCGGAAGGGTCAACCCTCTTATCGGCTCGGCGGGCGTTTCGGCGGTTCCCATGGCTGCCCGTGTTTCTCAGGTTGAGGGCAGAAAAGCAAATCCCACAAACTTCCTTCTCATGCACGCAATGGGTCCGAACGTCGCGGGTGTTATCGGCTCGGCGGTTGCGGCAGGCTTCCTGCTTCTGATGTTCGGAAAATAATTTTAACGGGCGGCAAAAACCGCCCGTTTGCTTTTGCAACAAAAATGTCTTTGGGTCACTCTTTTTGAATGAAACGGAGGTATGACCGATGAAAAAAAGATTCGCTTTCCTGTTCGCTGTGCTGCTCGCGCTTGAAATATTGCTTTGTGCCTGCGGAAAAGGCGGTGCGGACAATCCCGCAACAACACTCCCGACCACATCGGGCGCGCTGAACAATATCTCACTGTGTGTTGTACGGCTGTCCGGCTCGACAATGCTTGCCAGCGCCGAGGACGGCGGACTTTATAACGTATCGCTGTCAAATGTTGAAATACTTTCCGCCGCAGGTAAAAAAACATCACAACAGGCTCTGACGGCGGGAACAACCGTAAGCATCGCCTACTCCGGCGGCATTGCCGAATCCTATCCCGCACAGATTACAAGCCCCGTTACAATAGCCGTAACCGGCAGCAGACCCGACCGCGTATCCCTCTACGAAAAGGCTGTGAAGCACATTTACGAGAACGACCCCGGGCTGAACGGCAGTGTGATAGTATTAGACCTCGACGGTGCGGCGTCACTCAACGCCGGGGACCGCGAGGCCTTATGCAGAGTCCTCTTCAATCACTATTTTTCCATAGACTCCACCGAGGTCATATTGGGGAACTACGACTCGCTCTCTAAAGAGAATGAAATCGTAAACAACGTGTTTGAAAAGGGTGTTATCATCAGCATTAAGGACTCCGGAACGGATGAATTCAGTATTTCCAAGTGGCGCTCCGGTACAGGCGCAGCGGGCTTTAAGAACTGCACCGCCAAGTATGCAAACGGCGAATGGAGCATAGACTACGGAGAAATGCACATAAGCTGACAATTCCTGTTTATTAAAGCAAAAAGAATTTTTAAAAAAGGTATTGATTTTTTCGGCATTATGATATATAATACCGTCAAACGAACATTTGTGCACTTAAACGGAGGGAATTCGATGTCAGATAAGAAAAAAGCTCTTGAAACTGCGCTTTCTCAGATAGAAAAAACTTACGGTAAGGGCGCGATAATGCGTCTGGGTCAGAACTCAGGGCTGAATGTGGAGGCAATATCCACAGGCTCTCTCTCCCTTGACGCGGCAACCGGTGTCGGCGGACTTCCCAGAGGCAGAATAGTCGAAATATACGGCCCTGAATCCTCAGGAAAAACCACTCTTGCGCTGCACGTCATAGCCGAAGCCCAAAAGCTCGGCGGAGAAGCGGCGTTTATCGACGCGGAGCACGCACTTGACCCCGCATATGCCGGAAATCTCGGTGTGGATATCGACAGCCTTCTTGTCTCTCAGCCCGACAACGGCGAACAGGCACTTGAAATCGCCGAGGCTCTTGCGCGCTCTGGCGCTCTTGACGTCATAGTTGTTGACTCCGTTGCCGCGCTCGTTCCGCGCGCCGAAATCGAGGGCGAAATGGGCGACTCGCATGTCGGCCTTCAGGCGCGTCTGATGTCTCAGGCGCTCAGAAAGCTTGCAGGAGCCATTGCAAAATCGAACACTCTTGTAATATTTATCAATCAGCTGCGTGAGAAAATCGGCGTGTTTTACGGAAATCCCGAAACCACAACCGGCGGACGTGCGCTGAAATTCTACGCCTCAATCCGTATAGATGTCCGCAAGATTGAGCAGCTCAAGGCGCCCGGCAACGAGTTTATCGGCTCGCACACAAGGGCAAAAATCGTTAAAAACAAGGTTGCGCCCCCGTTTAAAGAGGCGGAATTCGATATAATGTACGGCACCGGAATCTCCAAGGAGAGCGAGCTTGTCGACCTTGCCGTAAAGCTCGATATAATTCAGAAAAGCGGAGCATGGTTCAGCTGCGGCGAAACTCGTCTTGCGCAGGGCAGAGACAACACGAAAAACTATCTGCGCGACAACCCCGAGTTTTCGGCTGAAATCGAAGCAAAAATCCGTGAAAACATGGATAAGCTCATGGCTCGCACACCCCGCGCCGCCGCACCCGCCGCAGCGCCCGCAATTCCCGTAGCATCCGAGCCGCCGGAAAGCAAAGCCTCTGCAAGAGCCAAGCTTGACATAGCCGTGGATGATGACGAATGATAATAACCTCTAAGCCCGGACGGGACGGAAAAATTCATATAAGCGCGGACGGCGTATACCGTCTGACGCTCGACGCCGATGTCTGGTATGCCTTCGGTATACCGGAGGGCTCACAGGCGGACGAACAACAGCTTGCCGAACTTGAGAGTGCGGCAAGCTTTCGCTCTGCCAAAAACTCCGCGCTCAACATGCTTTCGCGCCGCGCCTACGGCAAGCAGGAGCTTGTAAAAAAGCTCCGCGAAAAGAAGCATGATGCACAAACGGCGTCCGAGGTCGCCGATAAGCTTGAGCAGCTCGGACTTATTGACGATGAGGATTATGCCGCACTTCTTGCGCGCGAGCTGTATGAGCGCAAGGGTATGAGTTGCGAAAAGATAAAATACGAGCTCATGGGACGCGGTATATCACGCGAAATATCCGAAAATACTGCGGAAACACTTGACAATAATCCGGTTGAGCGTATTATTATAATGTTAAGCACAAAATACAGCCGTTCCATGGATGACGAGAAGGGACGCAAGCGGGTTTTTGCCGCTCTGCGCCGACTCGGCTACCGTTACTCCGATATCCGCAGCGCCTTTGCGCAATGCGGCAGTGAGCTTGACGGCGACGAAGAACAGGAGTGAAACCACATGTCGGGAAAAATCGGAATGATATCTCTCGGATGTCCGAAAAATCAGGTCGATGCCGAGCTTATGCTTTCAAAGCTTTCGGCTGCTGGCTTTGATGTTGTTGATGACATCGACGCGGCGGAGCTTGTAATAATCAACACCTGTGCGTTCATTGAGGACGCGAAAAAAGAAGCAATCGACAGTATACTTAACACCGCCAGCCTCAAGGAGGACGGTGTAATCCAAAAAATTGTTGTCACAGGCTGCCTTTCGGAGAGATACAGGCAGGAGCTTGTGCAGGAATTTCCCGAGGTTGACGCGGTTGTCGGAATCGGTGCAAACGCCGACATCGCCGAGGTATGCGCAAGAGTGCTCTCCGGTGAAAACGTAAACACCTTCCCGGAAAAAGAGCTTATGCCCCTTGAGGGCGAGCGCATGCTCACAACGCCGGAATGGTGGGCTTATCTGAAAATTGCCGACGGCTGCTCAAACCGTTGCAGCTATTGCGTTATACCGTCAATAAGAGGCGATTTTCGCAGCAGAAGCATGGAGAGCATACTCGATGAGGCACGCACTCTTGCCGACGGAGGCGTTAAGGAGCTTGTGCTCATAGCTCAGGACACAACCCGTTACGGCGAGGACAATTACGGCTCGCTCATGCTGCCGCAGCTGCTTGAAAAGCTCTGTGAAATTGATTCGCTCAAGCGCATCCGTCTGCTGTATTGCTATCCCGACAGGGTCACCGATGAGCTGATAAAGGTTATGGCGTCAAACGAAAAAATCGTGCACTACATGGATTTGCCGCTTCAGCACGCCTCCGGCAGAATACTTAAAGCGATGAACCGCTCCGGAGACGCCCAAAGTCTGTCCGCCCTGATAGAAAAGCTGCGTGCCGCCATGCCCGATATCGTGCTGCGCACAACGTTTATCACCGGCTTCCCCGGCGAAACCGAGGAGGATTTTGAAATTCTCGACCGCTTTATTCAGGACACGAAATTTGACCGTCTGGGCTGTTTTTCATATTCACGCGAGGAGGGCACTCCCGCGGCAGGCTTTGAAAATCAGGTTGACAAGCAGACCGCCGACTCCCGCGCCGACCACATCATGGAAAAGCAGTATGAAATCTTCCTGCACAAAAATGAGGAGTATATCGGAAAGACCTATCCCGTAATCGTTGAGGGCTATGACCCCTATACCGACACCTACTTCGGCAGAGGCTACATGGACGCGCCCGAAATTGACAACCGCATGTATTTTACCTGCGGCTACAAGCTCAATGACGGCGATGAGGTTGAGGTTGAGGTTTTTGATATGAATGAATACGACCTCATAGGCGAGGTTGTGTAACAAAAACAGAAAGAGAGGGTGTGCAAATGAACACTCCCAACAAGCTGACCATATTCCGCATGATAATTACCCCTGTTTTTCTTGCGGTTTTCCTGCTCGCAAGCATACCTCACCACTATCTGTGGGCGCTTGTGATTTTTGCAATCGGCTCGCTTACCGACTTTATTGACGGAAAGCTTGCACGAAAAAACAATCAGGTTACGGTTTTCGGCAAGCTTGCCGACCCCATCGCCGACAAAATGCTTACAACCGCAGCACTGCTTGCGCTCATGAGCGTAGGGCTTTGTAATGTGTGGATAATCATGATAGTTCTCACGCGTGAGTTTGCAATAACCTCCTTCCGCATGGTTGCATCCTCACAGGGCATCATAATTCCCGCAAACATATGGGGCAAGCTCAAAACCGCAAGCCAGATGATATTTACAGTGCTTATTCTGCTCTTCACCGAGCTTAACGACAGCGGCATCTGGCCGGAGAGTGTAAGCCTGTCGCTTGTATCAAACGCCATGCTTTGGATAACCGCAGCGCTGACGGCAATTTCGGGTGTGATATATATTGTCAAGAGCGTCAAGCTCATCGACTTTTCAAAGTAAGCTTCCGGAGGATATATGTTTAACAGACTCAAAGAAGACATCGCCTGCGTCAAGGACCGCGACCCCGCCGCCCGCTCCTCGCTTGAGGTGTGGCTGCTTTATCCCGGTCTTCGAGCGATACGCTCGCACCGCAAGGCAAACTGGTGCTACCGTCACAATCTGCCGTTTCTTGCGCGTTGGATATCACAGCGAACCGCAAGAAAAACCGGCATAGAAATCCATCCCGGCGCAACGATAGGCAAACGCTTTTTCATCGACCACGGAACCGGTGTGGTAATCGGTGAAACCGCTGAAATAGGCGACGATGTTACACTCTATCAGGGCGTAACTCTCGGAGGCACCGGCAAGGACACCGGCAAGCGCCACCCCACAATCGGTAACCGCGTGATGATAGGCTCGGGCGCGAAGGTGCTCGGTCCGTTCAAGGTCGGCGACAACACAAACATAGCGGCGGGAGCGGTCGTGCTTGAGGAAATTCCGCCGAATTCAACCGCAGTCGGTGTTCCGGCGCGCGTTGTAAAGCGCGACGGTGTACGCGTTGACGACCTCGACCAGGTTCACGTGCCCGACCCTGTAAAGCAGGAAATCGAAAGACTTGAGGAAAGAATAAAAGAGCTTGAGCAAAAGCTTTGATGAGGTGTTCGGATGAAAATATATAATACGCTTACAAGAAAAAAAGAGGAGCTTGAAACCGTCGACCCGGGCGAGGTGAAAATTTACGCCTGCGGTCCGACTGTTTACAACTTTTTCCACATAGGTAACGCACGTCCGTTCTGCGTGTTCGACGTTTTGCGCCGCTATCTCGAATATCGCGGCTATGCCGTGAAGTTTGTTCAGAATTTCACCGACGTGGATGACAAAATCATCCGCCGTGCAAACGAAGAGGGCATTTCAAGCTCTCAGGTCGCCGAAAAGTATATCGCGGAATATTGGACCGATGCAAAGGGGCTTGGCGTACGCCCGGCAACCGTGCATCCGCGCGCAACCGAAAATATTGACGAGATAATTTCAATAATTGAATCACTCGTTGAAAAGGGCTATGCTTACGCCGTGGACGGGGATGTATACTTCAGCCCGGCAAAATTTTCAGAATATGGAAAGCTCTCGCACCAGCCGCTTGAGGACTTGATGGCGGGCGCAAGAATAAATGTCGGTGAAATCAAGCGCGAACCCGCCGATTTCGCTCTCTGGAAGGGCGCAAAGCCCGGCGAGCCCGCATGGGAATCGCCGTGGGGCAGCGGAAGACCCGGCTGGCATATCGAGTGCTCGGCAATGGCGCGCCGCTATCTCGGCAAAACCATCGATATCCACTGCGGCGGTCAGGACCTTATTTTCCCGCACCACGAAAATGAAATCGCACAAAGCGAATGCTGCAACGGCGTGCCGTTTGCAAGATACTGGATGCACAACGGCTATATAAACGTGGACAACGTGAAGATGTCGAAATCCCTCGGCAACTTTTTCACCGTGCGCGATGTTGCGGAGAAATACGGTTATGAGCCGATACGTTATCTCATGATTTGCTCACACTACCGCAGCCCGATAAACTATACCATGGAGGTAATCGAGCAGTGCAAGGCTTCGCTCAACCGCCTCTATACCTGCCGCGACAGCCTGGATTTTGCCATTAAAAACGCGACCTGCGAAACGGCAGAAAACGATGCCGCACTTGCAGCGCTGCTTGCAAAGCACAGGGAGGATTTCATCAGCGCAATGGATGACGACCTGAATACTGCCGATGCTCTCACCGCGATTTTTGAGCTGGTTACGGACATAAACAAGGACATTCTCTCGGGCACTGCATCCAAGGCGGCAATAACGGACGCCGCAAAGCTTTTTGACGAGCTCACGGGAGTTCTCGGACTTGTATACAACCGTTCCTCGGGTGAGCTTGACGCTCAGGTTGAGGCACTCATAGCCGCGCGCGCAAATGCCCGTAAGGAGAAAAACTGGGCGGAGGCGGACCGCATACGCGACGAGCTGAAGGCGATGAATATCGTCCTTGAGGATACGCCTCAGGGAGTTAAGTGGTCAATAGCCAAATAAGAAAGGATTTTTATATGACAAGCAAGGAACGCGCCGCATTAAGGGCGCAGGCAAATACACTTGAGCCGCTTTTTCAGGTCGGCAAGGGCGGAATCTCAGATGCGCTTATAGCCCAGACCGATGATGCGCTCAACGCGCGCGAGCTTATAAAGCTCAAGGTGCTGCTCGAAAGCGCACCCGAATCCCCCAAGGATACCGCAGCGGCAATAGCGGCGGCTACCGGCAGCGAGGTTGTTCAGGTTGTCGGAGGAAGCATGGTGTTTTACCGCTTCAATCCCGAGCTGCACAAAAAGAAAAAGAAGTAAAAGCCCCTTCGGGGGCTTTTTCCCTGAATACCCGGCGTTGCATTTTTACAGATATAAGTTTGTGTTTTGCGGTTGACGTTATTGACAAATCCGCCGCCCTTTGATAGAATAAACGATGCTGTCCCGAACAAAACAGCACACGCGCCTGTAGCTCAGCAGGATAGAGCGTCCGCCTCCTAAGCGGAAGGCCAGCGGTTCGAATCCGCTCAGGCGTGCCAGAAAAAGTCCTGTTGCTTTTGCAACAGGACTTTTTCAATGAACTTTGCCCTGCGGGCAAGTGAAACTGCTTCGCAAGTCAAGCCTTGCTTGAGTATGAATGTGCCGCGGCACAAATGTGTTGCGGCACAAATGTGCTGAAGCACATAGGGGCAAATTTTATTCCTCCATCTGCTTTCCGAGGAAGGATGCCGCCACCTGCGCGAGCTTTATCTCGGTCTGCGTGGGAACGCCGCCGTTTTCCGACTGTAAAAGCATCACCGCACCGGATATATCGCCTCCGCCCACTATCGGATACACCACAAGCGCGCTGCGCTCAAGCCCCTCAACAGGGTGCATTGCCGTGCTTTCCGAGGTATACGCGTAGCTTGCGCGCCTCTCCATGAGTGCCTCCAGCGGAGCGGACACACGCCTGTCCATTACATCCTTTTTTGATATGCCGGAGCAGGATATTATGTGATCCCTGTCGCTTATGAGCACCGGCAGACCTGTGGCGCGGTTGAGCACCTCGGTATACTGCCCCGCAAATTCGGACAGCTCCCCTATCGGCGAGTATTTTTTAAAAATGACCTCGCCCTCGCTGTCGGTATAAATTTCCAGAGGGTCACCCTCGCGTATGCGCATTGTGCGCCTGATTTCCTTGGGAATCACGACTCTGCCGAGGTCGTCGATTCTTCTTACTATTCCCGTAGCTTTCATATATATTTTCTCCTTCAATTCCGGACACGCGGACATCCGCCCGGTGTCTGTCAGTTTTTTGCTTTTTGCCGTGCTTGTATTGTTTGCATAAAAAGGCAGATTATGCGATGCCGGCGAAGAGAAAATACGGACTCCGGTAAAAAATTTTTACATCAACTGTTTGTGTTGTATTCCGGTAATATTATTTTATAAAACAAGCCCGCAATTCCGTAATTTACAGAATTGCGGGCTGATTTTTTATTGCTTAAAGCCCTGTTTTCCACAAGCCGTGAAGGTTGCAATACGAATAAACCTCAAGCGGCTCATCTCCGTCAAGGACAAACACCGCTTCGGGAGGCTCGTTCGCCTTCAGACACCTGCGCTGTCCGCCGTTTTCCGTGCGCAGATATATCCACGCGATATGATGCTCCTGTGTCATCGGGTGTGCGGCAGAGCCGACGGACACCGTAAGCCTGTCGCCCTGCACACGGACAACCGGAAGATGCTTTTCAGCGCTCGCCTCAACCGTGTTCGGCTCAAGCTGCTGCATCTTTTCTCCGCAGCACATCATCGGAACACCGGAGGACTCTATCATTCCGACTAAATTTCCGCATTTGCGGCATATAAAAAACTTTATTTCACACATTTTCTTCACCTCAGTAGTTTTCCTTCCTGACCTCGAAGAAGCTTTGCGGATGCTTGCACACCGGGCATACCTCCGGAGCTTTTTTCCCCATTACAAGGTGACCGCAGTTTCTGCACTCCCACATGGTTTCCTCGGATTTTTCAAATACCGCCTTCATTTCAACATTGTTGAGAAGGGCGCGGTACCGCTCTTCATGCGCCTTTTCGATTTTTGCAACAGCTCTGAACTGTGCGGCAAGAGCAGTAAAGCCCTCCTCCTGCGCATCCCTTGCAAAGCCCTCGTACATGTCCGTCCACTCGTAATTTTCTCCGTCAGCCGCCGCCGCAAGATTTGCAGCAGTGTCTCCGAGCTCGCCGAGAGCCTTGAACCAGAGCTTGGCATGCTCCTTTTCGTTGCCCGCCGTGGCCTCAAATACAGCGGCTATCTGCTCATAGCCCTCTTTTCTTGCAACTGACGCAAAATATGTATATTTATTCCTTGCCTGTGATTCGCCGGCAAACGCCGCCGCGAGATTTTTTTCGGTTTTTGTTCCCTTTATTTCCATATCCTTTTCTCCTTTTTTGTTTTCATTGAAATTTATCATACCAAGCAGCTTTTCCGCTGCTTCAACCGGAAAATCCGCCGGCGGATTTTCAAGCATGTTTCTGAGCAACGCCTCGGCGTTTGCACTCTGTGCAAGCATATAGCCCGATTCTCTTGTAATATCCTCAGCCATAAGGCGATTGGATTTTGCCACAGCCTCGGCAAGCTGACGTGCCGCCGGAGTCTTTGCTGCGTGTGCAACCTGAAGCGCCGCCTTTTCCTGTTGCATTTTGCTCGAAGCAAGCGAAAGCATAGCGTTTTTTACTTCATCGGCTTTTGTCTGCTGAACAGGAACCTGCACGGGCACCATTGATATTGCATGTGAAGGACACGCCGCGGCACACGCTCCGCAGCCGATGCATTTTGCCCGGTCAACCTGTCCGTTCTCCGTGTCTGAGGCTCCCGTGGGACAAACATAAAGACAAAGGCAATCCTTTGTGCAAAGACGTATATTTCTTACTGCGTAAACTTTTGCGCTCATGGCGTTACCTCCTTTCAAGCTTTATTATTTTCAGATTCGGCACCTTGCATATCGGACACACCGCCGGAGCCTCGTCACCTATGTAAATAAATCCGCAGATATCGCACACAAAAACGTTTGTGTTTTCCAGCATTGCGTCGCCCTCCTTTTCATAGCGGGCAAGCAGTGAGGAAAGTATTCTTGTGACCTTCTCGCTCCAGGTAAGCGCACGCTTCGCGCCCCTGTCCGAGGCATCCGCCGCTGCTGCGTTTGCTGCAGGAAAGCCGGCCTCAAGGTCCGAATTTATTTTTTCAAGAATGGCTTCAAAATCCTTTTCCGGCACCTGCGGAGTATGTGATTTGTAATAATCGGCAAGCTCTCCGAAAAGTGCCGCCTGCTCGGCAAGATATTGCTTTTCGCAGCCCTTTGCAAGATTGGAGCACAGTGCAGAAAGCTCTCCGGCATTGAGCTGCTTCATTTCCGGAGCCTGAACAGCAGATGCCTTCTTTTCGGGAATGCCCGGCGCTTCCTCGCTAATCTCCTTAAAATCGGACTTTGCGGCGCCGCACAGAGGGCACCTCCAGTCCTCCGGCAGCTCGTCCCAACGCAGCTTTTCCTTTGCCTCGTCATAGACATAGCCGCAAACGGTACATACGAATTTTCTCATGTGAGCATTCCTCCTTTTCGTCATCAGTTTATATTGTTTTTGCGTTTTTTTCCGTGACGCGGTCACAAAAGTCGCGTGACACGGTCACGGTAAAAAGCTTTTAAAACGGGTATACTAAGTGCATACAAATCAAAAATATTAAAAAAGGAGCATCTGTTATGTCAGTTCTTACAATAACCAAAGACAACTTCACCGACGAGGTACGCAACTCCGACAAGCCCGTTCTTCTTGATTTCTGGGCAAGCTGGTGCGGTCCGTGCAGAATGGTTTCGCCGATAGTTGATGAAATCGCTCAGGAGGTCACCTTTGCAAAGGTCGGCAAGGTCAACGTCGATGAACAGCCTGAGCTTGCACAGGCGTTCGGTGTGATGAGCATACCCACTCTTGTCGTCATGAAGGGCGGTCAGGTTGTTACAACCTCCGTCGGAGCAAAGCCCAAGCAGGAAATCCTCAATTTGCTTGAACAGAACAGCTAAAAAGTCAGACTTTGAAGACGTTTTTTATCGGTGATTCGGACTCCGCCCCGCAAAACCTCCACAAGCCCCTCCGAAGAAAAATATTTAAGCATTCGCGACACGACCTCGCGCGCAGAGCCGATATACTTTGCTATCTGCTCCTGCGTAAGAGCCACCGTGTCGCCTCCGTTTTTGGACAGCTCATCAATCAGAAAAACTGCCAGACGCTTATCAAAGCTCATAAATAAAATTTGCTGCATCGTCCACATAACGTCGGAAAAACGCTCTGTGGCTGTATGCAGCGCAAAGTTTTCAACATATACATTTTCTTCTGACAACGCGGAAAACACGCCCGGATTTATAATATAACAGCCGCTTCTTTCCTCGGCATCGACAAAAACGTCAAACGTGATTGATTTTATTACACAGGAAGCGGACAGCATACATATGTCACCCGGAAACAGACGATACAGGGTTATTTCCCGCCCGTCCTCCGAGAGCATATACGCTCTGAGCGAACCGCTTCTGACAAATATCGCACCCGTACAATCTCCGTTTGCTCCGTGCACATTGTTTCCCTTTTCATACTCGGCCGGAAGCGTGCTTTCGCACAGCCTGTCGCGCTGGTCTTCGGTAAGCTTATCCCAGAACGGGAAAAATTTTTCAAACACTGCTCTGCAATCGTCATTTTTCAACAAAATCACCCCGTTGTTTCGAGTATATCACAAAAACACAATTTTTACAACGAAAAAACGGCACACCTTTTCAGGTGCGCCGTTTAAAAGCTTGTTTACAATTTACCAGTTAATGGTGAAGGAATCATCCGTGGTGAACGGAATGATAACGTCTGTGCCGAAGTTTATTGTCCATTTGAGGTCATAGGTTGCCTTTGTAATGCGGCCTGTCGCGACATCAACGGTTACTACGATGGTGCTTGCGGGATAATTCATTTCAGCATCGCCGCCGAGGAAGCTTTTTGCAACACCGGAAACGTTTTCGTTGACAACGCCGGGAAGAACTACGCTGAACGCCTTGGGTGCATGACCCTGACCGTGCTGAACAGTGGAGGATTTTTCATCGGCTATCGTGACGATTTTGATGGTGTAAACGCCGTTTGCCTCTGTGCAGGTGGCGCTGCTGACATCAGCCGCGGTAAGCTTGCTGCTGTAGGATTCGTTTTCCACGGGATATTTTGCCTTTATTTCGGCAGAGCCCGTATATACCTGCTCGCCCTTGCTGTTTTTGGTAAGCTGGTCGTTGATGAATTTATCGGCACCGCCCTTAAGCTTGAGTGCGGTGTTTGCCCACTTGGGAAGGGTGGTTGCGCCGTTAAGGCTTATCTTTGAATAATGATGTGTAACGCTCTTTGCTTCTGTCTTTATTTTGTTGGAAGCGGCGTTGAAATACTCAACAATAGCAGCCTTGCCCTCAGGCTTGGTGCTTGTGTTCGCCTTTGTGGTGGTTGTGGTGTCATTGCCGCCCTGAGAAGGAGTGTCGTTGCCGCCCTGAGCAGCTGTGGTCGGCTCTGTGGTGATTTCTGCGCCGTCCGCACCGAGGAGCTTGCCGTCCTTAACGGTGAATATTTTCTTGCCGTTAGCATCGACAACCTTATCGCCCTTGACTTCCGCGACAGTCTTGCCGTCCGCGGCAACAAATTTCTGACCGTCTGCAACTGAGGTTATTGCGGTTCCGTTGGAATCAACGAGAACGCCGTCCTTGAGGCTGGCTACGAGATTGCCGTCAACCTTCTGAGGCTCTGCAGTAGTCTGGGCTACGGGTGCCTCGGTTGTGGTTTCGGCCGTTGTGGTTGTGGTGGTGTCTCCCTTGTCTCCGCCGCATGCCGCAAGTGAAAGAAGCATTGCGGTAACAAGAAGAATACATAAGATTTTTTTCATGTTGTTTCCCTACCCTTTTCAAATTAATTTAGGAACAAATATACTGCATCCCGCAGTAATATGGTTATAATATCACACTTGAATGTTTTTTTCAAGAGGCAAACGCAGGAAGGTGAATTTATATTCGCTCAGCCCGATTGATAATGATATAAAAAAGGCGCCCCTTTCACAAAGGAGCGCCGCAAAAATGCTCTTATACGTCTTTTTTGGGTATCTCGATTTTGCCGTAACGCGCAGCAGAGGTTGAATCGCTCTTGGGAGCTCTGCTTGCTTCGCCGCCGTCCTGTGCGGAAGCGGGAGCCGGCCTTCTCTCTCTGAAATCGTTTCTCTGTCCGCCCCTGGGAGGTCTTGAGCCGCCCGTGGGATGCGCACCCTCGGCGAGTGTGATAACCACTCTGCGGTTATCATCAGTGCCGATTGAATGTGACTCTACGCCCTCAATCTCCTGAACCGCGGTATGAATAATTCTGCGCTCATAGGGATTCATCGGCTCAAGGACGACGTTTTTACCGTATCTCGAAACCTGCTGCGCGTTTCTCTTTGCAAGCGCGCGGAGCGTTCCCTCGCGTTTTTCACGGTAATCGCCGACATTCAGCGATATTCTCCTGTGGTCTCCCGGCTCGCGGTTTGCAACAAGTCTGGTAAGATACTGAATAGCATCGAGCGTTTCGCCGCGTCTGCCGATTATGTTGCCGTAATCGTTTCCGCACTCGATTTCGTAGATAAGCTCCTCGCCGTCCTCACGCTGCTTAATCTGAGCATCCTCAAAGCCCATTCCGGCAAGAATACTCTTGAGATATGCTACCGGCTTTTCGCTGTCATCAGCCGCGCGCGCGGGAGCGACAGTCTTTTTTTCCGGCACGGGAGCTGCCTTTTTTTCGGGTGCCTTCTGTGCTGCCGGAGCGGCCTTGGGTGCCTGCCTTACCGGCTCTTTTACAGGTGCGGGTTTTTCATCCGGCACCTCGTAGGATACCTTAACCTTTGCTGGGGAACCGCCGAACAGGCCGAGCGTCTTTTTTGTAGGCATTGCAAGAGTCTCAAAGGTAATCTCCGCATCATCCGGAGCTCCGAGCAGAGCCAATGCCGCATCCTTTGCCTCGTCGATTGTTGCACCTGTTCCGATTGCTTCCTTAATCAACTGTTTCACCACCTAATATAGTAAACCCTAACGGGGTTTCTGACTCACTTTTCAAGCTGTGCACGCATTTTTATCATGTTTTCGCGGGAGCGTCTGGTTATCGTTTCCTCAACCATGGTTTGTGCAATCACCTTTTTCGGACTGTGTGTATAGTTGAGCACAATCGTCTGAACGAAGGTTATAATATTTGTTATTATCCAGTAAACGCCGACGCCTGCGGGGAACATAAACGTAAACATAACCGACATTGCCGGGGACATGAACGTCATGCAGCCCATGGACGGATTCTTCGCAAGCTCGGGATTGTTCTGCTTTTGTTTGATATACATAAATATTGCCGACATAAGAGCGGTCACTCCGGCAAGCAAGGGTATAAGAAGTATCTTTGCTCCGACCTCCTTGTAGTCGCGCGGAGTGTCTGCAAGATATACACCCATAAAGCTGAACTTTTCATTGAAGCTGATAATTGTGTCGGAAAGGTTGCCGACCGAGGCAAGAAGCTCCCTTACGGCTTCTGAGCCATTTACCGCCATGTCCTTAAAATTCTTGAGAACGTCTATCTCAAGCGCCCTCGAGGCGGTGTTGTTGAGCAGCTTATCCGAAACTGCCTGCTTGACTATATCATCAATTTTTGTAGTTTGAAATATTAAAGGATCAGTAACAACGCCCTTGAACAGGAGATATGCTCTTTTCAGCGTTTCAACGCTGCCGGAGGCAACACCGAGAACGTTGGTAAGCGGAGTGTAAAGCACCTCATACAAGCCTATCATTATAGGAAACTGTATGAGCAACGGAAGACAGCCGGCAGAGGTGGGGTTGAAGCCCTCTCTTGAATAAAGCGCCTGTGTCTCCTCGCCTATTTTTCTCTGGTCTCCCGCAAATTTGGTTTGTATCTTCTTTATCTTGGGCTGAAGCCTCACCTGCTTTGATGTTCCCTTCTGCTGGCTTACAGCCGTGGGAAGAAGAATCACCTTGAAAAACACCGTAAGAATAAGCAGAGAGAGAAGATAGTTGCCCGTCAGCGCAAACAATGCGGACATTATAAGCCCGAACGGGACAACAAGAATTTGCCTCATATTGCGTTACCGTATGCGAAACACACCCTTCCGGGGCGTGCGCACCCTTCCTGTTTATTTTCTGTCTTTTTTCGGAGGAACCGGATCAACTCCTCCGGGAAAAAATATATTGCATCTGAGAAGCCTTCTTACCGTCAGCAGCATGCCGCGGGCAAGGCCGTGAACCTCAAGCGCCTCAAGAGCATACGCCGAACAGGTCGGATAATAGCGACATCTCGGCGGAAAAAGAGGAGATATTCTTCTGCGGTAAAATTTTATAAATCTTATCAGCAGCGATTTCACTGTTTTTCCTCCGTACGGCACGAAAGCACACCGGCATTTTTCAGCTGTGCGTGCATAACCCTGCCGACATCCGTGCTTTTCAGCGTCTTGGTTTTGCCTCTTGATACAAAAACAAAATCATAAGAGCCGACAACCTCTCCGCGTATTGCGCGGAAAGCCTCCCTTATGATGCGTTTTGAACGGTTTCTTTCGACTGCGTTGCCCGTCTTTTTACTTGTAGTTATTCCTATACGACAAATTCCCGCGCGGTTTTTCATTACATAAGTAACCAGCGCAGGATTCGTATAGACCTTTCCGCGTGCATACATACGGCGAAAATCGCCGTTGCGGTTTAATGTGACAAAATCAGACAAGGCTGTCTCTCCCGTAACTGCGGCACAAGGCTCCCTTTTGCGTGAGTCGGGACGCTAAAATCAATAAGTCAGTGATTTTCTGCCCTTTGCTCTGCGGCGCGCAAGAACCTTGCGGCCGTTTCTGTCTGCCATTCTCTTGCGGAAACCGTGTTCCATCTTTCTATGCCTTTTCTTCGGCTGATACGTTCTTTTCATTCCAACGAACTCCCGTCTGTATTCTGCCGGCGCGAGGATAGCTCCCGAACGCCTCCGGCGATATTGTTGTCGGGCGGTTTTACGCCCTGCAAGGGGTAATTATATAACATATTTCCGTCGTCTGTCAATGTTTTTTTTATTTTTATAGGTTGTATTTTCCTATCCGGGTTTATGCGCGCTTCAAATCCGGTTTGAAATACATATTTTTTTCTCTTTATATATTGAAATATATATTTATATATGATAGACTATTAAATATATAATTTAACATAGATTATTATGGACAGTTTTGCAAATCTGTCTTGGAGGGATATTTTTGGAATCATACTCCGACGTATGGAACGGCGTGCTTGAGGTATTCAAAAATGCCGTTGAAAACGAAAAAATTACCGAGGTTGCCTACACTCTGTGGATTGAGCCGCTTCAGCTTTTAAAGCTTGACAGCACAACCGCCTCGCTCGGAATAAGCGACTTTAAAATCAAGTTCGTAAACGACAGATATTTAGGAGAGCTTGAGAGCGCGTTTGAGCAGGTTCTCGGCTTCAAAATCAAGGTTGAGGTTGTGCCTGTCGATACCGTTGCGGAGACGCACGAAAAGAGCGAGGAGTTTCCGTCCGAATTCGACTACACCTTCGACTCTTTTATTGTCGGTCCGTCCAACAAATTTGCCTATGCCGCCGCAAAGGCGGTTGCGAAAAATCCCGGCAGCGTCTACAATCCTCTTTTTCTGCACGGACGCTCCGGACTCGGCAAGACCCACCTTCTGTGCGCAATTCAGAAGGAGATTGAAAAGAATACTCCGAATGCTAAAATCGTGTATACCTCCGGTGAAAACTTCACCAACGAGCTGATTTCGTACCTTGCCGAAAAGAATATGACCGAGTTTCACAACAAATACCGCTCCGCCGATGTTTTGCTTGTTGACGATGTTCAGTTCATAGCAGGTAAAATCCAGACTCAGGAGGAATTTTTCCACACCTTTGACTCTCTTAACCTTGCCGGAAAGCAGATAGTGCTCACCTCGGACCGCCCTCCAAAGGAGATGCAAACCCTTGAGGAAAGGCTGAGAACCCGCTTTGT